>Ga0210384_10002125_pt1 | contig 24844 bp, 25 predicted proteins | sample IncBWH2MmetaG_FD_160574 | JGI IMG/M metagenome (GOLD analysis project Ga0210384, IMG submission 160574) | Forest soil microbial communities from Barre Woods Harvard Forest LTER site, Petersham, Massachusetts, United States - Inc-BW-H-2-M | ecosystem: Environmental > Terrestrial > Soil >...
CACGCCAAGCGGAACCATGTACGTGAAGGAGACGGTGTTTAGCGCGATTTGGTGACTGGCGAGGGAAACTGCGCCCAGGCGGCCAATCAGAGCCGTCACCAGGGCAAACACGCCAACCTCCAGAGTGATCTGCATGGCTGCCGGAAAACCAAGAGAGATGAGACGCCGGATGCGCCGCAGATCGGGCTGGATTGGTGTGCGGAGCAGCCGTGTGCGGTGACGCCGGTCATACCAGAGGACATAGCCTACGAGAACGGCCGAAAGGTAAATGCGTGCCCCGGAGGTGGACCAGCCCGATCCCACCGCGCCCATGGCGGGCGCTCCCAGTTTGCCGTAGATGAGGATCAAGTTCCCTCCGGCATTGATAAGGTTTGCAGTGATGAGCGCGAAAGCGATGGGGCGCACCAAGTTCATGGCCTGCATGCAGCGCCGGACAGCGAAATAGAGGAGGAGCGGCAGCATTCCCCAGGCCAGGGCTTTCGAATAGGGAACTGCGAGAGCGATCACGTCCGGCGCGATTCGCATGGCGCGAAGCATAGGTTCGAAGAACCAAATTGGGGCCATCAAGATGGGCGTAAGAGCCAAGCTGAGATAGATGCCATTCAGAAGCGAACGATGGCAATCTTCTCGCTGGCCGGCACCGAACGCCTGAGAAACCATGGTGTCCAGCCCAATCAGCAGTCCCCCACCAAAAAACCCGAGCACGTTGACCAGAATTCCACCTAGGCTCACGGCAGCGATGGCCACCGCGCTCTGGGGCAGCCGTCCAACCATCATGGTGTCCACGATGGCCATGCTCATCCATCCCAATTCGGCCAGAACGAGCGGCAAGGCCAGCCGCAGCGTGGGACTGAGTTCGGCGCGAAATGTTTTGTAGCGGGTCATGGACGGAAGAAGAATGAAAAGAGTTTAAGCGGGCCTGCAAAAAGGAGCAAACGGGTCGACGCATGTACAAGTCCAGGAGTCGTGCTGCGGCGGTCGTTCTAGGCCCGAAGTCCCATTGACCGCGCCGGGCGTGAACCGTAGTCTTCGGATACCACTGCTTTTGCACGTTTTGCGACAAGCCGATTGACGTGCATTCATTTTTAGGAACTGATGCCGAACTGCCGGGACGCTTGTGATCCGGCAAACGCAGGAGGCAACCGTGGGCATAGCGGACTTATCCAGGTTTGAAGCGCGACTGCAGAATGCCAGGGCCGGGAACCGCGTGAATTCGCGCGTGCCGGTGGCCGTGGAATGGCAGGAGTCGGGCCGCGCCATGCGCGCGGAGGGTTACACCGTGGACACCAGCACGAAAGGTTGTCTCGCTGTGATTCCCCAAGGCTTCCCAGTGGGGCAGCGCTTGCTGCTGGTCAATCTCGACAACAAGGTTGCGTCGGAAGCGGTTCTGATTTGGCGCGGGCATGAAGGCCGAGCTGGATGGGAACTGGGGCTGGAACTTCAAGAGGCTTCGATGGATTTCTGGGGCGTGGTATTTTAGCCGAGTTCTAACCCCCGCTTTCGGCTGGTGCTCCTTATCCCTTCCCATTTCTGCCCTTTCCTGAAACTACTTGGCCGGCGGCTGTCCCAAAACTGAACTTTCGAGTTTTCCACCGTGGTCGCCGCAAAATTCCACTTTTCCCTTGCGCTAGAATGGGTTCGGAACGTAGAGTGGGCCTAGAGCTAGGGGGCTTTCTGCGGGCAGCACCCACATATAGGGACCTGGTTGCCGATTCGCGTCGGCGCGATTTATCATGCGCATAAGCGGAGGCAGAAGCGTATGACTGCCATCATCACGGTTGCCAATCAGAAAGGCGGCGTCGGGAAAACGACCACGGCAATAAATCTGTCGGCCGCTCTGGCCCAACGCGGCAAGCGCACCCTTTTGATTGACCTGGATCCGCAAGCGAATTCCACAATCGCATTTTACGATTCCGGCGAGATTGCTACATCCATGTTCGATGTCTTGGGCGAGAGCCGGGCGACGATGGCCTCCGTGGTGAAGCCGACGAAAGACCAGATGCTTTTTCTCGGGCCTGGACGCCTGGCGCTGGCCAAACTCGAGCAAGTGCTTGCAGGACAGTTCGACGCTCCGTACCGACTGAAGGACGCTTTGGCTCCCATCGCGAAGGAGTACGATTACATGGTGCTGGATACGCCGCCATCGCTGGGAATTTTGACGGTGAATGCCCTGGTGGCTTCCACGCATTTGCTGGTACCCATTCAGGCCGCCTATTTTGCGATTGAGGGAACGGACGATTTGCTGGAAACCTACGAAAGAATTCGCGCGCGGCCCAACCCCGGGTTGAAAGTGCTGGGGGTAGTCATCACCTTGTTTGACAAGCGGACCAATATTTCGCGCGACACGCACGGGCAGATTCGCACCGTGTTCGGCGAAGTGCTGTTCAAGACCAAGATAAGCAAAAACGTGCGGCTGGAAGAAAGCCCGGCTTACAAAGAGACGATCTTAACGTTTGCGCCGAAATCACCTGGCGCCATCGAGTACAAGAAATTGGCAGGGGAGGTTATCCAACGTGTCGAAGAGGATCGGGTTACCCGTCACGCTGAAGATGCGGCATGACGCGCACTACGTCGAATCGCTGACAAGTTACAGCGGGGCGGCCGTCGGACGCATGATCCCTGTAGATCAGATTCGCCCCAATCCGGATCAGCCGCGTAAGGCGCTGGGAGATCTGCGCGAACTTTCGGAGTCGATCCGGGAGAAGGGTGTGCTCGAGCCGCTGCTGGTGCGGTTTGTCCCGCGCGAAGACTGCTACTACATCATTTCGGGCGAGCGGCGTTATCACGCTTCGCGTGCGGCGGGGCTGCGCGAAGTTCCTTGCATCGAGAAAATGGCGGACGACGCGGAGACGCTGGAGATCGCGCTGATTGAGAATATTCAGCGCAAAGACCTCACGCCGTTTGAGGAAGCCGACGGGCTTCATCGCCTGGCCACTCAGTTCGAATACACGCACGAAGATGTGGCTAGGAAGATTGGGCGCGCGCGCTCCTCCGTGACGGAAACCTTGTCGCTCAGGAATATTCCGGAGTCGCTGCGCAAGAAGTGCGTTGAGCACGGGATCATCTCGAAGTCCTTGCTGCTGCAGATTGCGCGGCAGCCGACGGAAAAAAAGATGATCGAGATGATGCACCGAATTATGCAGGGAGGGTTGACCCGGGATGAGGCGCGGCGCGAACGGCGCGGTGAGCAAGGCGGTCCGCAGAGGCCGCAGCCGTTCCTGTTTCAGTTCGAACCGGAGGACGAGAGCTTCAGGTTTCGCATCCAGTTCAGGAAGAGCCATGTCACGCGGGACGAGCTGATTGTCACGCTGAGGGAGATCCTTTCGCAGCTCGAGGGATCGTCTTCGAAAGCGGATTCCACCGCCGCTTGATCGCTTCTCAACAGGACATTACAGCGGACAGACTGAAATCTGTCCCACCAATGGCATGGTCGAGTTCACTCCTCAACAGATGCAGATCCTGGAGCGGCTTCTCGCGGCGGGTTTTCGGCCGATTGCCATGCCTCCTTATGAGCGTTCTTTGTGCCTGCGGCGTGGCGAGTGCGCCGCTATTCTGTCACCGATCCCTAACGCCGGATTGAAACTCCTCGCCTCTCCGTCCTACCTAGTTGATGGAAATCTGAGCGTGCGACTCAAACGCGGCGCTGCGGAGGTGTTCGTCTGGAAGAAGACCGAACTGCCCGCCACGCCAGAGCGCTTGCGCGAATTGGAATTATTCCGAGAGGAACTGACGGACATTCTGGAATTGCCGCAAACCCCGTAATTCGCGCCGAATTTGCATTTCTTGCGGACTCCCGGCACACTAAAAAAGTTATGCCGACTTACGATATTATTTCGATCGGGGCGGGACCTACCGGCCTGGCTTGTGCCATCGAAGCGAAGCGCGCTGGGATGGAGCCTTTGGTGATCGACAAAGGCTGCCTGTGCAACTCGATATACCACTACCCGGTCAACATGGTGTTTTTCACAACGCCGGAGCTACTCGAAATCGGCGACCTGCCTCTTGTGAGCGCGACGGAGAAGCCCGTGCGCACCGAGGCGTTGAAGTATTACCGCAAGGCGGCGGAGCATTACCAATTGGAGTTGCGGCTATTCGAGCGCGTGGTGCAAGTGGACGGGCATGACGGCAACTTTACGGTTGTGACGCGGACGGAGAAGGGAACGGAAGAGCGGTATGCGGCGAAAAAAATCAGCGTTGCGACCGGATACTACGATCTTCCGAACGTTCTGGGCATCCCGGGCGAGGAATTGCCGCACGTTTCACACTACTACACCGAACCCTTCGAGTTCTGGAACCAGGACGTCGTAGTTATCGGCGGCAAGAACTCGGCTGCAGAAGCTGCTTTAGACCTTTATCGGAATGGCGCGCGCGTCACGCTCGTGCACCGGAAGGCGGAACTTGGTTCGACGATTAAGTATTGGGTGCGGCCCGACATCCTAAACCGAGTCAAGGCGGAGCAGGTTAAAGCGCTGTTTCAGGCCCAGGTAACGGCGATCACGAGAGACGAGGTCGTGGTGCGGAATGGCGCGGAGGAAAAGCGCCTGCCTGCGAAACAGGTATTCGCCCTGACCGGTTATCATCCCGATTTTGCTTTCATCGAGAGCCTGGGCGTGCAGCTCGACCCGGAAACACGAAAGCCGGCGTTGGACGCCAAGACACTGGAAAGCAACGTCCCCGGAATCCATTTGGCGGGTGTCGTGATCGGCGGGCGGCACACCAGCGAAATATTCATCGAAAATGGGCGCTTCCACGGTAAGCAAATCATCGAGTCGTTGAAAGCTTGAGCACCTCGTTCCCTGGCTCGGATAGCGGTTTGCCCGGGTACCAGCTGTTTGTTAGACTCCTAGACTATGGCCTCCATCTTGAGAGAAGTGGGCGAGACATTCAGCACGCTGGTGCAGGGATTCAGCGTGACCTTCCGGAATATGTTTCGTAAAACGGTCACCGAGAATTATCCCTTCGAGCCGGTGCATTTTCAGCCGCGCTATCGTGGGATTCATGTGCTGCACCGCGACGAATCCGGGCTCGAGAAGTGTGTTGGATGCTTTCTCTGCGCTGCGGCCTGCCCGGCGAATTGCATTTACATTGAAGCAGCTGAAAACACCGATGCCAGCCGGATTTCCGCGGGAGAACGCTACGCCAGCGTCTACAACATAGATTACAGCCGGTGCATTTTCTGCGGTTACTGCGTCGAAGCCTGCCCGACGGATGCGATTACGCACGGACACGGCTTTGAGCTGGCTACTTATGACATCAATTCCCTAATTTACCGCAAGGAACAGCTCCTCGAAAAGCAGCCAATCGCCCCTGCAGCCGGGCGTTAAGAATCTCCGGTTCCTGATCGTCTCTTAGATCGTGAGGGCGGAACACGTTCTGTATTTTTGTGCTGGGTGACGTGCCGTGGATGCGCCTACAACAAAAGCGCCTCGCCGAGGCGGAGGATTTTGCCGCACTCGGTGCTGGGGATGCGGGTGTTGACGGCGAGTCGGTAGAAGTGATCGAAGCGCACTGCCGGTGCCCACGGCGGGAGCTGCGCGTGGCGCAGGTCGGTGAAGCGTTTTTGGAAGCCACCGTTCGTGACGCCGGTTTGCGATTCCCGAGAGGGAACCGGACAGCGCGCGCAAGGGTTGCTGCCCTCGAAAGCAACATCACCGATCTTGAACCTCACGATATTGCTCTCGCTATCGGCAAAGAGTTGATCTTCCCAGAAGGGCGGGAGGGCTTCGGCCGCGCCCGCGGAGCAGGCTGCATCGATTTCGAGCGTCGTGCGGAAACGCCGGCGCGCTTCGTCAAGCGTCATGCCGGGAAACCAGCCGCAAACCGCCTCGAGCGAGGCAGTGGAAACAATTGTGGGTCCGGGGGCGAGGCCGTCGTCCGGCAATCCTTCGCGCGAGTAGCGGACTTGAATCGCTTGCTCAAAGTACATGCTGAACCATTCCGCGGCGCCCTCGGTGTCGCTGGGAAAGGCGAAACTCATTCGGGGGATGCCGCGCCTGTCTCCGGGAACCGTGAGGGTCACGGAACTGATGTCCGGCGCATACGCCGCGCGGATGAGGTGCACAGCGGCGGCACGCTTGCCATTGACCCAGCGGCCGTCGACGGAGTAAAGAGCCCAAACGCGATCAAGTTCGAGGCCGCCAGCGGGTCCAATGCGGGCTTCGTTCACGGAGACAGGATCGAGCGCTTTGATGGGATGCAGACGGATATTCGCCAGGCGCGGCGTGGTTTTCTGAGAATCCATTCGTAAACTTTAGCAGAGCAGTGCTCGCGATGTGTGCGGACGAGTGAGGGCGCAGTCGGATGGCTTCACCGGCGTGGCACAAACATCTCAAAGAAACGTGAAAATCCCGGCAAACCTCTGCGCCAGCCACAGCCTCAGCTTTAGTTTGCGGAAGCCGCCGCCGCTGCTGACGCTTTCCTTTTCTTCGCCATCTGCTGGACGGTGAAAAGAAGCAGCGAGCGGTCCTGCGGGTCCATCTTGCTCAGCAAGTGTCGCAGCTTGCGCATGAACCGCAAGTCTTTGCCGGAGCTGCCCCACGCGTTGGATCCAGATTCAGTCCAGGCGGCTGGAACATCCTGTTTGGGCGGCTGGTCTCCATCGTACAGAAGCTGATAAAGCGGCATTTCCAGGGCCCGAGCCAGTTTTTCGAGCGTTTCGATGGCCGGGACGGTATGGCCGTTCTCGACGCGCGAGAGGTAGCAGCGCAGCAGGCCGGTTCGTTTCTCGATATCACCTTGGGAGAGTTTTTTTTCTTCGCGCAGTACGCGAAGGCGTTCGCCGATGATCATCGTAGCTCCTCGATAGAGTTGCTCCGCTGGGCCCTGGGAGTTCGAGTCGGAGTGACTTGACATTAAACTATCGAATAGATGTAAGTCTAGAAGATTACGCTGCAAGCGAATGTGGAAAATGTGCGCGCCAGTAAGGGCGGAGACACACAATCCCCTCTTTCTTCCGAGTCCACGAATCCGGACGCCTCAACTCCTCTGAACACCTCTCCGGCAAATCAGGCGCCAGCAGCAGCTCCGTGCCCCGCCACGACGGACTTGTAGCCGCACGTGGCCGCTTTGCGCATAGCCTCGATGGCCTGCGCTGCGGTCATCAGCGGTGTCGTTTGCACGTGAGCAACGGCGCCGCCGGCGGCAAACGCGATAGCGATCGCCGCAGCCGACATGTTATCGGGCATCTCGGTGATGGCGATGACGTCGAACGGGCCGAACGCGAAGAACGCCGAGTGCAGCTTTCCCCCGAGTTTCTCGATGGGCGTGCGGACGATGTCGAGCCGGTCCTGTGGATCGGCCATCAGACGGGCCCAGGCCTCCTTCGTATAGCTGACTTGGTGGCAATAATGTGGCATGGCGGACCTCCTTTACCTTCGGGGAGAAAAATCCAAGGGAATGGGGGGACTATGCTCTTGAAAACAAAGTCAGTCAAGAAAAACTGAAAAAGTGCAAAGGCTGAGGTAGGCGCCCTGGCTCCGGTCGGGGCCTCGCGACACGCGCGGGCGCCCATCATCCAGTCACAAGCCATCGGGTATTTGCTTGGAGCTGCGCCAGATGGCCGATAAGAAGGGAAGTGAGATGCACGAGCCGCCCCGCGTGCGTTTTGTCGGGCTCCACGGACAAACACCCCACGACTGAATTGTTTTCAGCCTTTAAGCACTGCTTTTCGCGCACCAGATTTTTGGTCGCACATGCTCCTGCACGGATCAATGACTTCCCCCACCTCAACGCGTCGCGCTAGCGCAATGCCGTCGCCGCGCAATCGCTCGACCCAGCCTTGGCGTGCGCCGTCATGGCAACGAGTCCTTCTAGCGCCTCCTCGCAAAAGGAGCCGGTAATCGATAAGGCCGTGGAAAGCCTTTAAACACGCAAAGATCTCCCTAAGACTGCGTCTGATAAGTAATATTATGTTAACTACAAAATCGATCTGACTTCCCCCACCGTGCTCGCCAAGGAACCGACCTCCCCTCGGGCTGGCCCCTTCACCTGTCCCCTCTTAAGGTTAGTTCTTGCTGGCGGGTTTTTGCGCTTTGCGCTGGTCTAATTCGTACTTAATGTACTGTTCGAGAATGCGAGCATCCGCACCAACAATTCGCCGCCCGTTCACGAAGATCGTCGGCGTGCTGCTGACTTCGAGCTGAACGCCATTCTCACGGCTGGCATTCACGGCGGCCCCAGCTTCCGGGCTAGCCATACAAGCACGGAACGCGTCCGGATTCAGACCGGACTGTCCAGCAAAGTCCGTCATTTTCGCCCAGGCGTTTTCCGGAGAGATTGTTAGCTGGCCGTCGTAAATTAAGTCGTACATTTTCCAAAAGGCCTTGGGATCCTGCTGGTAAGCGCAGCGGCCGGCAATGGCTGCCGTCCGCGCCCACGGATGAATCTGCTCGATCGGGTAGTCCTTGAAGACCACCCGGACCTGCGGGTAGTTCGGGAGGAGTCCGCGGAGCGCGTCATGCAGGTTCCGGCAGACAGGGCACTCGAAGTCCGAGAACTCCACAAGAGTGACGGGAGCATTGGCAGGCCCGAGCGAAGGGCTGTCCTTGGTCTGAAGCTGGGTGCGAGTCTCCGCCACGGGGTCTTTTGCGAGGTCCGACAGCTCTCCCCGGAACATATATTTCCCGTCCCTGGTGACGTAAACCTTGCCGGTCTGCTGACTCTCACCAACTCTTACTTCGATATCAACTTCCTCGAGCCCTTCCACTCCGATGTCCTTCGGAGCCGCCACTTTGACGGCGGTATCGGCCCCGAACGCGTAAAGGTTTCGCAGGTACGCCTCGACCGTTTTTTGGATCGGCAACTGCCCCGCCGAAGCAGGAGTTGCCGCGGTAGGCTGCGGCTGCTGTCCGTAGGCTATCGGAACGGCAAGACTGATGCCAAGGATCGCTGTGATGGTCAGTGCTTTCTTCACGCTAGACCTCATTCTTTAAGGAATAAACCGCTGCGCAATCGGAAAGGGCCTGCCAAATCCAAAAGCCCGAGAGGTGATTTTAAGCCCTGGAGCGGCTTGCTTGCGCTTGTACTCGGTGCGGTCCACAAGCAGCGCTATGTCTCGTACGAGTTGCAAGTCGAACCCGTAGTGGTCAGCAATCTCCTGCGGGCTGCGCAGGTCCTCAATATAAGCCTTAAGGATACGGTCCAGGACATCATAAGGCGGCAGACTGTCCTCGTCCTTCTGATTTGGGCGCAATTCCGCGGAAGGGACCTTCTCGATGCTCGAAGCAGGGATGAGTTCCCTATCGCGATTGATCCATTGCGCGAGCTCGTAAACCATCAGTTTTGGCACGTCGGAAATCACCGCGAGTCCCCCGGCCATGTCGCCGTAAAGCGTGCAGTAGCCGACAGCCAGCTCGGATTTGTTGCCCGTGCTGAGAACCATGGACCCAAATTTGTTGGAAATTGCCATCAGATAGTTGCCGCGGATACGCGCCTGGATGTTTTCTTCCGTCACGTCGATCGACCGTGAAGCGAATGCCGGCGCCAGCGCTTTGCGGTAGGAGTCAAACACATCGCCGATCGGCAGAGTTATGAACTCGATGCCAAGGTTTTGAGCCAGCGCTTTAGCGTCCGCCTTGCTGCCCGCAGACGAGTACGGTCCCGGCATGGAGACTCCCAGGACGTTCTCAGCGCCAAGAGCGTCGACGGCGATCCCAGCCACCACAGCGGAATCGATTCCTCCGCTAAGGCCAACCAGAACTTTCCTAAAACCACATTTGCGAACGTAATCCTGCGTCCCGGTGATTAGCGCCCGGTAGGCATAGGCGATCTCTTCGCGCGGCTGCTCGTGAATCTCTCCCGCTCCGGTAACCGTATCGAAGAGGATCAGATCTTCCTCAAAAGCCAGCGCTTGCGCCGCGACCTTGCCATCCGCAGTCAGCGCCATACTGGCACCATCGAAAATCAAGCTATCGTCGCCGCCAACCTGGTTGACGTAGACGACAGGCCGGTGCTGATTCATGGCAATCGACTGAAGCATTTCAAGCCGCAGAGCGCGCTTGTCGATCGTGTAGGGCGAAGCGGAGATATTCAGAAGCACGGTAATTCCCTGCCCAATCAGTTCGGTAACGGGATCGCGGTCATACCGGCACTTGGCCCAAAAGTTTTTGTCGTTCCATACGTCCTCGCAAATCGTAATGCCCAGCTGCTCTTTGCCAAATCCGTAAGCAGATTGTCGGTCGGCTGGTTGAAAGTAGCGGGATTCGTCAAACACATCATACGTAGGCAGCAGCATCTTGCTCTGCTCAAAGACGACTCGGCCGCTGCAAATCAGTGCCGCTTTGTTGGCGATGGACTTTCCCGTGCCGTTTTGCACGCGCCCGGCATATCCGACAATGGCGGGCAGCGGAAGTCTCGAAGCCAGTTCCTTCAATTCCTGATGGTTACGGTCAATAAAGGAGGGCCGTTCGAGGAGGTCTTGGGGCAGGTAGCCGCAAAGACAAAGTTCAGAAAAAACGGCAAGATCGGCACCTCGCTGCCTGGCTGTCTCCGCCAAGCTTAAGATGCGAGCCGAATTCCCTGCGAAATCGCCTACCGTGGGATTGAACTGCGCCAGCGCTATCTTCATGCCCGCACTGTAGAATACGGATGCCAACGCGAGATTGCAAACATCCGAGCGATTCGTTGTGTCTGCTTTATCGGCAATGCTTGCGGCTCAATGTTTGGCCGCCTTCCGTCGCTCCGCAACTAAACTCGCGATTCCCTGCTCGGCGTTCAGTTCCCGGTAAAACAGCACGTGCAATTCGGGAAACGCACTGCGCAGCTCTCCGGGTTCGAGCAGATAGGCGGGATTGCGTGGACCTCCCGCGTAGTTGAGCTGTGCCTGCGTGAACGTTTCAAACAGCAGCTTGCCTCCGGGCTCTAATGTACGGGCCATCTGCGAGAACAGAGAACGCTGCAAATACTGGAGGCACAGGACCAGCGAAAACGAAGCAACTGGAAGCTGTAGGTCCTCTAGATTGGCCTGGATCAGCCGGATGCCGCGGGTCCATGAATGTGCCAGAGAATCAGCGCCCGCCCTGCTAACGTGGAGCTTTTCCTTGCCCGCACGATTCTCGAGAATGTCGAGCGCCGCTCCCGACCAATCGACAGCAGTTACCGATTGCCCGCGCGCTGCAAGCAACAGCGTGTGCCGTCCGGTCCCGCAGGCAAGATCCAATGCTTGGCCAGTGGGAAGCAACGGCAACCATTCAGAAACGATGCTGGCGGGATCTGCGGGCGAGTCTTGCCGAGCCTCGCGGTGACGTGCGTCCCATTCAGTTACGTTAGCGGGCATAAAAAAGGCCCCTGAACGCTGCGTTCAAGGGCCCGGAGCTCTTATAAGGAGGCGCGCCGAGCGCCCAGATCTGCTTCGTGCATTCTGCCACTCTGTCAGTGACAGAGAGATATAAACGCTGCCAATTAAACGCTAAACGAGCTGCCGCAGCCGCACGTGCTCTTCACGTTCGGGTTGTTGAACTTGAAGCCGGCACCTTCAATGGTCTCGATGTAGTCGATCTCGACGCCGTCCAAGTACATCGAGCTCATTTGATCGACCGCGACCTTGAGCCCGTTAAAATCAACCACTTGATCGGTCTCATTGGTCTGGTTTTCAAATGCCATGTGGTACTGGAAACCGGAGCAGCCTCCTCCGACCACGGCAACGCGCAACGCCACCGGCACAGGATTTTGCATGCCCATGATTTCCTTGACCTTGGTGCTGGCAGTGGGAGTCAGACTAATCATAAGTTCCTCGGCCTCCGCTCGCGGGCAAGCCCGCGATGCATCTTTCCCTTCAAGTATAGCAAACCTTTTCTACAACTGCACATCGGAGATTCCGGGCCGCTTTCTCGCCTGGAAACTCCGCACTCCAGGGCTTTTCGACAACCCTATGGCCTCCGCATGGAATAAGATGCAGCCAAGCGACACAAAGTCACATTACTCCGGCCGACCTACAGCTGCATCGTGACACCTTGCTGTTTTGGCCTTGGATGTGCGTCAACTGGGCGTAGCGCGGCCCAAGCGGGCGGGATCTCCGCCGGTAAGGTTGGGCGCAACAAGTAGTGTCCGTCGCCTCTTTCCGCCTCTTGAGCAGGCTATTGGGGTTTTTGCCTCAATTTCATTATTCGCGTGAGATAGTATCTGAATCCCGCCTTCAACAGTCTGCGGCGCCGGAAGGCATCAAGAGCCTTCATAGCTGGTCTCCCTGCACAGTAGCTATCCCGTGACGCATAGCATAGTGAATTAGCTCGGCCAGAGAATGGAGACCAAGCTTGAGCATGATATTTGCTCGGTGAGTCTCAACGGTCCTGACGGTGATTCCCAGCTGCGCTGCGATCTCCTTATTCGCTTTCCCCTCGGCCAGAAGGCGGATGATTTCACTCTCACGAGGAGTTATTCGGGCACCGGCCTGCTCCGCCTGCTGACGCTGGCTTTTTGTCTTGAGAAATCCATCCAGCACGATTTCGGATACTTTAGGTGTGAGGAAACGCTTGCCCTCAGAGACGGCCTTCACGGCTCTTGCCAGGCACTCCGTGAGATCGGATTTCAAAATGTACCCGAGTGCCCCGGCATCCAATGCGCGCTTCACCATCTGGCCCGACTCGTGCATCGTGAGCACAAGCACTTTGGTACCCGGAACTTCCTCCCGAATTTGACGCGCTACCTCGACTCCATCCAGTTCGGGCATGCCGATATCGACCACGGCCACATCCGGCTTCAGTTCTATGGCCTTTTGCACGGCCTCACGGCCGTTCGCAGCCTCGCCGACGACTCTCCAGCCCTGTCGGGCCTGGAGGACCAGCCTTGCACCCTGCCGCACCAAAGCATGGTCGTCAGCTATTAGAATGCGAAGCTTTTTCAGGTTGCTCTCCTCCGAGAGGTATTGTCACACGTACTGTTGTGCCGAGATTAGTGGAATCAATATCAAGCCGTCCTCCGATCAGCTTCACTCGCTCCTGCATGCTAGGGATGCCGACACCAACTTGGAAACGCGGCTCCTCATTCCTTCTATATACGCTGGCAGAGACTCCGCGGCCAAGGTCGCTAATTTCCAGCGTGAGGCCTGAGTTGCGATGAATTCGTATCTTGGCTTGCTGACTTCCCGAATGGCGCTGGATGTTGGTGAGGCCCTCCTGTACTACTCGGAATAAAGCCAACTCCACGTCTCGCGCCATCCGTTCGAAACGCGGTGACAGTTCCAGTTCCACTTGGATTCCGCTCCGCGTGGTGAAGCCCTGTACATAGTCACGGATCGCGTGCTCCAATCCAGCCTGATCCAACGCGGGTGGATGCAACAAGTAAGAGAGCGTGCGGACTTCGCGAACGCAGTGGTCTGCCAACGCCTTGCACTCAGAATGAAGCCTACGTGATTTTCTCTCGCCCGGAGGGATTGAACCACGCAGTTGACTAAGCATCGTTGCCAAGGCAACGAGGTCTTGGCCCGTGGAGTCGTGCAAATCCCTGGCGATTCGCCGTCGCTCCTCATCCTGCAAACGCAAAAGCTGGCCTGAAAGCCGCCTTAGCTCCTCTTCAGCCCGCTTGCGCTCGCCGATGTCTCGTAGGAAGCCCGTAAAGATATGGCGGCCCTCCCTATGGACTTCTCCGAAGGACACCTCGACGGGAAATTCCTCTCCATCCTTGCGCAATCCAACTAACTCTGTTCCCTGCCATTTCATGTGCCGTTGACCGGTGGTGAGATAGCGTTGCAGGCCTGCTTTGTGCAGCTTGCGGATGAACTCCGGCATTAGCATCGTCAGTGACCGTCCGACCAATTCAGAGGATTCGTAACCGAAGATCAGCGTTGTCGCGGGATTTACAAAAAGGATTTGACTGTCCTCGTCGATGCCGACGACAGCGTCGGTCGTGGTCTCGACGATTATGCGGTGTTGTTCCTCGATCTGCCGGCGCTCACCCTCCGCCCGTTTGAGATCTTCGATATCGGTGTTCGTCCCGTACCATCCGACGATCCTTCCGTCATTATTGCGCAGCGGCATGCCTCGCGCGAGAAACCAACGAGACTGCCCGTCTGCCCCTCGATAGCGTACTTCTTGCTCGTAAGGCGTTCCGTTAACCACCGACTCGCGCCAAGCCGTAAGGACCCGATCTCGGTCGTCGGGGTCAAGCATGGCTTGCCAGCCGTCACCTTGTAATTCTTCCAGTTCGAGTCCCATGTAGGAGCGCCAACGGTCGTTGCAATAGTCAAGTGTGCCGTCCGGCCGTGCGCTCCAGATCTGCTGTGGGATCGCGTCGATCAGCATCTGCGACTGCCTTTCCGCCTGCTTGCGATCTTCGATGTCGTTGGTCGTTGCGTACCACTCAACTATGTTTCTCTGCTTGTCCCGCAGAGGCACGGCGCGAGTCAGGAACCAGCGATATTCCCCGTCCGCCCGGCGGAAACGCGTCTCGTGCTCAAAGGGATCCCCAACCGCCAAGGCCGCCCGCCACACGTGCATGTACGTAGCACGGTCTTCAGGATGAATTGCGACCATCCAACCCCAGCCGAGCGCCTCGTCAAGCGATAGACCAGAGTAATCCAGCCAAGGCTGACTCAAGAAGTCACGGGAGCCGTCCGGCAGGGCACTCCACAACAGTCCGGGAATTGTGTTGATGACCAGGCGAAGGCGATCTTCGGCCTGCTTGCGGTCGGTAATATCCACGAAAGCGCCGATTGCGCCGCGTGCTTTGCCATCCTCGCCAAAAAGAGGAACGGCATTGCCGATCATGTGATGCTCGGTACCTTCCTTCAACAGCAATGTAAACGACGATCCGAACACAGGCATTCCGGTAGCAGCCGCCCTCCGTAACGGCAGCTCCTCGGTGGCCATCTCAACTCCATCGCGCATGATTCGGAACTGAGGCGGTTCAATCGAGGACGCATTTCTCGAGAAATTGGCGCCAAGTGGGACGCCATACAGTTGATACCCGGCGCGATTGGCGGTTACGTACTTACATTCGGCATCCCTGGCAATAAGGATCGGAATGGGCGCGGCATCGAGCAAAGTCTCGAGCTCTTTCACCCTTGCGCGCTCGCGCGTTTCACTTTCCAGCAATGCCTCTACTGTTCTTCTGCGCTCCTCCACAAGCGCTGCCAGAACCATGAAAGGTGACGCGGTGAAGAATAAGAACACTTGAAGCGATGACACGTTATTCAGGGGTCCCGGTTCGATGAATGGACCTCGCCCGTGGGCTACGCCCCAAATCGCCAGAAAAGCAATCACAATCACCGAGGTGCTGACCCCCGTCGATCCGAAACGCAAAGCGGACCACAGCAGAAACGGCACCAGCGAATAAAAGAGCGTTTGAGGGCTGATTCTCTCGGGGCCGACGAAAGTGAGATACCCGAAAAAAATCAATGCCGCGAACAGCGCTGCCGCTTCCAGGTAATAAGCGCCTGGTCTCCGGGCCCCTGCCCGTGGTTTGCTCACCCAACCCAAAATGGCCGGCAGCAGAGTGAGGTATACGATCGCATCCGAAAAAAAACTGACCCTCCAATTTGTCCAATAGTCGCTACTTTCGGCGAGCGCCCCGAGGGAGGCTCCAACTACTGGCGTGAGAAATACAGCAAAGAACGAATACCTAGCCAAGGCCTTCACACTGTCCAGTCGGGGCACACCGTCGAAGAAGTACGTAAGACAGAACGCCGCGGTGAGGACTTCAAACGTATCGGTCAGAATGAGCACAGAAGTCGTACGGATCGTCAAGCCCGTTTGCAGGTCATAGAGGACATTCGCTGCAAAGGCAGCGGCCATGAGTATTGGCCACATCCTCCGCGGCACCAGCACGAGCACTGACACCAACAGCACGTTGCCGAGCCAAAGCGGCCAGTCCGCCTGGGCACTCATAAGAGCACTTCCGAATAGCCTGGCGGAGAGGTAGGACAGTACTCCCATACCGCAGGCTAGAACCACTGGGAGAAGCATGGACTTGTCATTCGCTGCTTTCCTCGATTGGGAGCTACGTTCGGTTTCCATGGCATACCTCATCTCGCAGCCATATCGCTTGGCGGCGAGCCTGGATTGCTAGTCAGCGGCTGTTCGATGTTCGGTCGTTTGAGAAGCGAGACTTTGGCCAACATTTTCTTCACTAAGCAGCATCAATACCCGAGCCCCGGCTGGGGTCGCATAGCACGGCCGCAAACACAAGCACATCCGTCGGCATCAACCGTGACATACGCTGGGGCACGACGGAGGGCATGAAGCGCGCCGAGGCCATGCAGATGTCGTCCATCAAGGAGACGGCGACGCCTATCACCGTGGCGCTTGTTCCCCTAGCCCACGTGCACAAAGGAAAGTCCGGAGGAATTCTTCGGCACTTCTCGCTATCCTCCAACTTGACCCTCGGAGTTAGCGGGGCCGGAACCCTTTCAAGGTCCTGGCGGCGCGGTGCGTGGTATTGGGGAATATGGCGGCTCAATTGCGAGCCAGCGCCGATTTCATATGAGCATTCGAAGTTCCAGCACCTCCGATCGATCCAGGAAAGAGGGAGGTTTATCGCCGGTTCACCAAAGTGCAGACGGGCGAGGATGTTGTTTGTGTGGCCCGCTCTTTTCAACTTCGCACTTCCAATTCAAGGGACGCGGCCCTCCGCCAATACGTAGCCGGCGGTACGTAATCATCGGGATTGCGCCCACATTAGTTTTCAGGCTCCATAAAGTGGTGTCCGTACAAGGATGCGTCACGCGTTTGGCGATCCGGGCTGATTAACGGCGCCTCATCCAACGGCTCTCGCCACTATAACACCGGCGGCGGAAGGAGGTTTTCCGCGTGGAAGAATTCTTGATCTGCGAAAACCAAAAATGTCGGTTTCTGATATCTCTCCGGGAAGCTAACAAGCTCCTGGGCCGTGCGGACCTTATTCTCAGCCTGTGTCCCTACTGCGATCACGAATGGTCAGGCCGCTGCCCGTTCTGCGCTCAGGCTCTAGAAGTGATTTGGCAAAGCAGAGTTCCCAGCTGTTCACATTGCAAAGGACCACTACAGCCGGATGCGCACGTGGACTAGCTCGTTCGCGGAGTCGTTTCTATGGAGGCGACGTGGATCAAGGTCAAAGCTCGCGATCAACAGCGTTTTAGAGAGAATTGTGCAGAGTGAACCTCTTCAGGCCATGGTGCTAGAGCGGGGCGAAGCATGCCTACCCTGCTGATCGTCGATGAAGATGACGCTTTCCGGAAACAACTTCGTACGCTTTTCGAACACGGCGGCGGCTTCGACGCTTTTGTGGAGGCTGGAAATGGTGTCGAAGCGTTAGCTAAGACCGAGCGCCTATTGCCCAACCTAGCGGTTCTGGACTTCTCATCAGCAGACAGTTGCGGGTTACAGTTGGCTCAGAAGCTCAAATCAATCACGCCTGAATTGCCGATCTTTATGCTGACAACAGACTATACTTCGCAAATCGAGAAGGAGGCTTTGTCCTCTGGAATCGTCGCCGTTTTTTCCAAGCTGGATGATTTGGCGACGCTTGTCGCCAATGCGCGCGCCGTGTGTGGAATCGAATGACGCGGCCTGTTAACGCGCGCCGAGACGACTGCTCGATCTGCACATTTCTCGACCTGAATCGCAGAAAGACTCTCTTGGGCAAGATCGCCGAGCCGCCGGTCCTCACGCGCTCTACGCCCACAGCCGAATCAATGTGAATTCTGCCTATTTTTAGCGCGAGCGATGGGAATCGGACCCGTCGCTGAATGCGGCCAAGTCGCCGCCAGTTGACGGCGGTCGGTTGGTGTCCGAACAACTGATAGCAATGGCCAAAAAACGATCTCCAGGCACTCAATAAATAAATTCGATCTGCGGTTCGCCCCTCGAATAAGACAGGAAATAAAATGGCCTGCTGATTATCGTAGCGGGACTGACGCCTTCTGGCATGGGTTAGCCATCCCAATTCAATTGGCTTATCTCTCACTTCACGGCGAGAAAGAATGAACGAAAAAGCGCAAGGCCGGGAGGGACTTTCCCGGCTCGCCTGTAAACCCTTGTATAATTGCGACTAAGAAAGAACAAGAAAGAGAAGGAAGTCTCTTGAGACACAAAGTCACTTTGATCCCCGGTGAAGGCATCGGTCCCGAAGTCGCGGCAGCGGTGCGGCGAATTCTGGAAGCTGCAGGCGTTCAAATTGATTGGGAAGAGGTCGAAGCGCGCTCTGAAAAAGCGTCGGCGACGGGTCAATTCGTCACCGAAGGCGCCGTCGAATCCGTCCGGCGCAACCGCGTCGCGCTGAAAGGCCCCATGGGCACCGCCATTGCCGGTGGGGCCCCCAGTATCAACGTCGCCTTACGGAAAACGCTTGATCTTTACGCGAACGTCCGGCCCGTCAAAAATCTTCCGGGAGTTAAATCCCGGTTTGAAAACGTGGATGTCGTTCTGATCAGAGAAAACACCGAAGATCTTTATTCCGGGCTGGAACATGAAGTGGTTCCCGGCGTTGTGGAGAGCCTGAAGATCATCACCGAAAAAGCGTCCACGCAGATCGCGCACTTCGCGTTCAAGTATGCCAAGCGAGAAGGGCGAAAAAAAATTCACGCCATCCATAAAGCCAATATTATGAAGCTCTCGGATGGACTTTTTCTGAAATCCATCCGCAACGTCGCTCCGCAATATCCCGACATCGAATACCAAGAACTGATCGTGGACAACGCCTGCATGCAGATGGTGCTGAATCCGCAGCAATTTGACATGCTACTGCTCCCGAATCTTTATGGCGACGTGATGAGCGACCTCGCCGCAGGCCTGGTCGGCGGGCTCGGCGTGGTCGGCAGCGCCAACGTCGGCAATGAAGCGGCCATGTTCGAGGCCGTGCACGGAACCGCGCCGGACATTGCCGGAAAGGGCTTGGCGAATCCGACAGCACTGCTCCTGAGCAGCATCATGATGCTGGACCATCTGGGCGAAAGGTCCGCCGCTCGCCGCATCGAGAGTGCCCTGGAAAGGGTACACCGCGAGGGCCAGCACATCACCCAGGACGTAGGCGGCGGAGCAGGCACCGAGGAATTCACCGAGGCCGTCATCGGATCGCTTCGGCCAAGCTAGTTCCCATCCGCTGCGGTTCTCACCTGTTAAATAATATGCTGGTAAACTCTTGTTTTTCTTAGTGAACCGTGGCAAGCTCTTTGCGGTGGGCCCTTCCCAAGGCGGACGAATGCATCGCTCGAGATACCCGGAACGTCGACGGACGGTCCGAATAACACTCCAGATACCTTTGACAGTTCGCTGCCAGATGCCGGAAGGTGAAGCCATCGATTTGAAGGCTTCTACGCAATCCGTAAGTGCCGGCGGGGCGCTCATTGTGATGGATGCCCCCCTGTTACCCGGCCAGACGGTCCGGGTTTTCAACGAAATGACCTCGGAGTCCGTCGAGTGCTTCGTTACCTCCGTCCGTGAAAAACGGGACCGGCGGTTCATTGGAGTCGGCTTCGCCGCGCCCAGAGGTGATTTCTGGCACGTGGTCTTTCCCAAAGCCGGGACGCGGCAGGCGGTGCGCTCGTCGCAAACCGGTTCGCTGATTCCGCCGGAAAACGGGCTGAACATTCCTCCACAAGCATAGCGGAAGTTTTGCGGTTATCTTTCCGGGGGAAACCTGCGGCTCAGCGCGGAATTTTGTCGGAGATCATCAAGCCGAGAAGCAAGGGAATGTGCAGCACCGTGGCATGCATGAGCCACTTGGCGCGAGCGTTGCTCCTGGAGCTGGCCGCCCACAGACAAACCTGAACCAGCGCCGTGCTGACGACCAGCGCGCCGAAGAAATAGCGCACGCCGGCCAATCCCATAACGGCAGGCAACAAGCTGACTCCCACGAGTGCGACGGCGGTAAGAATAATCTGTCGAAACGTGCGCGTTCCTTCGCGGTCGACGACCGGCAGCATGAGAATGCCGGCACGTGCGTAATCTTCCCGGTACATCCACGCGATCGCGTAAAAATGTGGAAATTGCCACAAAAAGAGAATGGCGAACAGCAGCCAGGCACCACGGTCCAAAGTGCCGGTAGCGGCAACCCATCCGATCATTGGAGGTATCGCTCCGGGAAACGCGCCGACGGCGGTGGCCCACACGGTTCGCTTCTTCAGCGGGGTATACGCGAGCAGATAGCTCAAACTAGTGAGGATCCCAAGGGCGGCAGCAAGAATCCCCGCGGTAAAGTATAGATCCACAGCGCCCGCGACCGAGAGAATCACGCCAAAACACAGCGCTTCGCGCGGCTGCAATTGGCCGCTGGGAAGCGGACGCGAGGCCGTGCGGCGCATATAGCGGTCGGAGTCGCGTTCCATGTAGTGGTTTAAGGTCGCCGTGCCCGCGGCTATCAGAAGGGTGGCAAAAACGGTTTGCATCAAATGCAGCCATTCCACCGCGCCCCGCGAACCCATGTAGAATCCGGCGGCGGTGGTCATCAACACCAGAAAGGACACATCCGGCTTGGTCAGGGCAACGTAGGCATTGGCACGCGAAGCGGGCGTCATTTCCGTCGTGCGTACCGTGCTCATCAGACGGTCACCGGCCCCTCGGCCGAGACGGCAACTTCTCCAGCGCGCGGCACCAATCGATAACAGAACAGGATTGTAAGGACCGAGACTGCAAACAACACTGCGCCAACCACAGTGTGGGTCACCGTCAGCACAATCATCACCCGCATGGGTTGCGGGGCGTCCGCGGTCGCTAGCCTCGACCAGTAAGCGCCGATGCCGAGAAGGAACTGCAAACCGAATACGGAGTGAAGCAGAATTCGCATTTTTGTAAGCTCACGCGAGCTCTCGAACCGCTTGCGGAGCACCACGGCGGTCCACACCACCGTGGCAAGCACAGCCAGCGAACCCGCGGCATGCGGCCAGATGGGAATTTCTTTGTGGCGGAAACCTGCTCCGAGAAACACCTGGAGAAAGATCACTCCTGCGTTTAGAAGCGCCAGGGAATGAATGGACGGAGAGCCTCGATTATCGAGCTGAGGACGGTCTGCTATCCACCACTTGCTGGTGAAGACAGCGATACTCAGAAGCGCTCCAAACATGATTTGCGCGAAGCACGCGTGTATTACCGGTAGCCAGTAATGCAGCAACTGGATCACCACCTGGCCGCCGAGAATGGCCTGCACGACAATGCCGCCAACCGCGATCACCGCAAACCAGCGCAGCCAACGGCGCTCTTCTTTAACCCAAATCCCTAGCGCCAGGATCAGCGTCAAGGCTCCCAGGACACCTGCTATAACGCGGTGCGAGTGTTCGTAAAACACACCGCCGACCATGGGCGGCGTCCAGGTGCCAAACGACTTTGGCCAGTCCGGCACGGAAAGCGCGGCGTCGTTGGAAGTCACCAGCGCGCCGGCAATCAGCAGGAGCACAGTCCAGCCCACGGTGAAGACCGCAAAGCGATGAACGCCGGGATGGTAGGAAGCCCTCATAGCTCTGGTTCCACCGCGGGATTATAGCGCACTGATGAATTTCATGCTCTTTGGCCGGCTGCGCTCGACTCTCGGCGCGCGAACCGGTACGCCGCAGCTTGCCGGCCCGGCAAGCGCCCCGTCACGAGGCGGTTGATGCAGCGGGCACGTCCCGCGGGGCTTCCACGAGAGCAACGGCCCGAAGTACCAGGTCTTTCAGGGCCGCAATGAAGAGTGGCGAATCGCCGACGGCAGGCATCATCCGGAATACCTCGACGCCTAACTTCCTGGCTTGCTCGCGGGCCTCGATATTGATTTCGTGGAGCGTCTCGATATGCTCGGTTACAAAGGAAATGGGCACGACGAGCATTTCCTTGACGCCCCCGGTGCCAAGCCGTTCGATGGTTCCGGTAAGCGGTGGCTCGAGCCATTTGGATGGTCCAACCCTGCTCTGGTAGCACAACAAGTGCGTTTTCGGCCAGCCGGGAAACTGTTTTCTTCCCTCCTCCGAGACTAGCCGGACCGTGGCTTCGATTTGATTCGGATACGGATCCCCCTTCTCGACCAGACTCATGGGCAAGCCGTGTGCGCTGAAAACCAGGTGAATGCGCGAGCTGTCAGCAAATTGCCTCAGAACGGAGCCGATGCGTTGCGCCACCGCATGGATATAGAGCGGATGATCGAAAAATTGGCCGACGGTTCGCTGCGGAGGCCCGACCTCCGGTTCTCCGTAGACGCGGCGCCACTCCTTGAGGCTGCTCAAACTGGTGGCGTAGGAAAACTGCGGGTACAGCGGCAGAAGCACGATCTCATCCAGCGGTCCAGATTTGCGCAGCGCCGCGACGGCTTCGGCAGTGCCCGGGTTCCAATAGCGCATGGCAACAACGGCAAGGGGATCAATGTCGTCGGACAGCGCCTCGACGAGCGCGCCCCGCTGGCGCTCCGTCAGCGTTCCGATCGGCGAGCGGCCACCAATCTCCGCGTACTTGCCACGGACGTCAACGGCGCGACGGGAGGAAATAAGTTTGGCCAGCGGGCGCCGCAGGAAACCGAGCGGCCCCATGGGAATGATGTCCGGGTCGAGAAACAAATTCCGGAGAAATGGCTCGACGGCCTCCAGCGAATCCGGACCTCCGAGCTGAAACATCACAATGCCGACTTTTTTCTTCCGCGCCAATTACTTTCCTCGGTTCAGGGAGTTCTTCAGGCGCTCAAGTTCGTCCCGCAGAGAAGCGGACCGGCGTGCAATCGTGACATAGAAAACAAAGAAAATTGCCCATGCCGCGATGTACGCGGCAAACACACTGTCGAGATTCTTCATGCCGCCTCCAATTCATGCCGCATCGTCTCGAACTCGCTGCGCATCGCCTCCAGCCGGTAACGCTGCCGAAGTAGAAGCGTCATCAACGCCAGCATCGCCAGCCACGCGAACAGCAGCACTCTGAACATCACCGGATCCATGCCCGAGTCTGCGCCGCCCATAACGATTGGTTGCGGGTGCTGCGTCCGCCACCAGCGAATCGAGCCGAACACCAGTGGAACGTCGAGAAAAGCAAAAATGCCAAAAAGAGCGCTGAACAGCGCGCGCCGGTCGGGTTCTTCAACCAGCGTCCTCAGGAGCAGGTAGGAGATGTACAGCAGCCACATAATAAACGTGGAGGTCAGGCGCGCGTCCCAGGTCCACCAGATTCCCCACACCGGACGGGCCCAGATCGGACCCGTCACAAGCACCACCGTGGTAAACGCCAGACCCACTTCCACGGCCGAAACGCCAAGCCAATCCCATCGAGGCTGCCGCCTCCAAACATACAGTAGATTCCCAACGAAACCGATAAGGAACGCCGTCAAGCCAGTCCAGGCGCTCGAAACGTGAAGGAAAAGAATGCGATAGATGAGTCCCTGCTTTGCATCGGTAGGCGCGATAAACAACGACGCGTACGCGGCTGCCGCAAGCAGCAGAAATACGAGAGCCGCAGCGAGAATATTTTTCGCCATGCCTTCATTCCTCCAGAAGATATTCGCCGAAAAGCCATAGCGCCGTCAAAAAGACCACGTCGAAAACGGCGAGGAAGCCGATTCCCTTCCATTCGACGTAAGGCGCACGGTCAAAGAGCGCCTTGGTGACTTCCGTACTGGCCACGAGAATTGGCGCCAAGAGCGGCAACATGAGCAAGGGCAACAGAAGTTCGCGCATGCGGGCCTGCGCGGAGACGGCGGAGAGCGTTGTCCCCGCAATCGAAATCCCCAGACTGGCGAGAAAAAACACAAGCACCAGCCAGTGGAGCACGGACAAGACGGGCACATTGTACATCGTGGCGAACAATGGAAGAAGGAGAAGCTCGGTCAGCAGAAGGAAAAGCGCATTCGCGGTGAGTTTCGCGAGAAAAATGGCGAAAGGGTCGCCGACAGAGAGTCGCAGGGAGCTTAGAGTGTCGTTGTGCTGCTCGCGCAGAAAGCAGGGCTGGAGCATCAGGGAAGAAGCGAAGAGAAACGCCAGCCAGAGAAGCCCGGGAGCAAACCGCCGCGATTCGTCGGAGGTTGGGTCAAACGTAAAGCTGAACAGAACGATCACGATCAGGATGAAGACAATCGTTGTCGTCAGCAATTCACGCGAACGGAACTCCGTGCGAAGTTCCTTGCCGAGCAAAACTGCCGCGTTGGAAAGCAGGCTCATTCAAGCGTCGGCGAAGGTGAGAATGGAACGAAAGGTCGCGCCGGTGCGCGTGTCCGCGACAACCGAGCCCGCGTCCAATCGTATCGCGCGCGTGCCGAGCGAAGAGATTTCTGATTCGCCGTGGAGGCTCATCAAAATCGTCCGGCCAGAATCACGAAGCCGACGGATTGCTCCAGCGAGCCAAGCGCCGCCTTGGGGATCCAGGCCCGTGGCGGGCTCATCAAGCAAAAGGATCGCAGGCTCGTGCAGCAAGGCACGGGCGATGGCCACGCGCTGGCGCATCCCGCGGGAAAATGTTCGCACCAGGGATGCGCGACGATCCGATAGGCCGACTTCCTCGAGCAGAGATTCCACGCGGCGCTCCGGCCGAGACACCGCCTGGAGCCGCGCGAAGAGCAAAAGATTCTCTTCGGCGGTCAGTTCGTCGTAGACCATCGTGGCGTGAGCTACGAATCCCGGACGAGCAGGATTTTCTTCATTGCTGATGGAGGGGTTGGTAAAACTCAGCGACCCTCGCGATGGCCGCACCAGTCTCGCGGCAACGCGCAAAAGGGTGGTCTTGCCGGAGCCGTTGCGCCCAGCAAAAACCGCGCATTCTCCCGGAGCGACGGTCAGCGACACACCCCGCAAGGCGAGGAGTCCGCCATAGCGCTTATCGATATTCTCAAAACGGAGACCAACGGGAGAAAACGCCGGCGGCGTCACCCTTTAACCTCTCACAAGATCGCGCAAGACTTTTTCCGCACGGGCCCGTTCCTGGGAGTACTCTTCCTCGGAAATCGTTCCTGCCTGGCGGCGCAGCTCGAGCCGAAACAAGGTGTCCTTCAGCGCATC
>Ga0210384_10002126_pt1 | contig 24838 bp, 14 predicted proteins | sample IncBWH2MmetaG_FD_160574 | JGI IMG/M metagenome (GOLD analysis project Ga0210384, IMG submission 160574) | Forest soil microbial communities from Barre Woods Harvard Forest LTER site, Petersham, Massachusetts, United States - Inc-BW-H-2-M | ecosystem: Environmental > Terrestrial > Soil >...
GTGGCATGCGCAACCGCACCCTGACCCAGATCCAGAGCCCGGGTCACGATGTACAGTCCACCCGCGCCCACGTCGCCAACAAATCCGAGAATGTCCAGGATGTCGCCGCCATTGGGCCGGTACACGCGACCCTCCAGCGCCAATCCAAGCACGAACAGGATGACGATAGAGCCCATGAGAAGAAGGCCGCGGATCCAACGCTTCTGGATCAAGTGTCCGGCGCCCGGAATCAGCCAGCCAATTGCCGCGGCGACCACCGACATGGTTGTCATGGGTTGGGGTGACGCTGTTTCTTTAATGCTCGAGGGATTTGCCATTCAGATGAGTACAATCTCGCGTTGAATTTTACCTGTGACCTCGGCCGCCTTGGGCCGCACCAGTACGTTCACTTCGCTGCGCACGCCAAACTCGGGCAGGTAGATGCCGGGCTCGATCGAAAAGCAGGAGTTGGGCAGAATACGGCGTTCGTCGTGAATTTCCAGGTCGTCCATGTTGGCGCCGTTGGAGTGGACCTCGGTTCCGATGGAGTGCCCCGTGCGATGAACGAAATAGTCGCCAAAGCCAGCCTTCTTGATGTGATCCCGCGTCGCCCGATCCACTTCCCATCCACACATCGTACGACCGCTGGCGATGCCTTCCTGCACCACCTTGACCCCGGCGTCTCGCGCATCGCGAACTACGGTGAAAATTTCCTGCATTCGAGTCGAAGGTGCTTTGCCGACAAATCCCGTCCACGTGATGTCGTAATAAACGGCGCCGGGCGTATTTTTCTTGGCCCAAACATCGAGCAAAACGAAATCGCCCTCGCGGATGGCCGCTGAGTTTTCCGCGCGAGGTTCGTAGTGCGGATCGCCGCTGTGGGCGTTGACCCCGACGATGGGTGGATCGTCGGTCACCAAATTTTCGCGACCGAAGGCTTCCATGAACCACTGCTGAATTTGATGCTCGTTCGTCCCGCCGTTGCGCACACGCCGCCCGATCTCCTGAAAGGCCGCCGCAGTAATCGCATCCACTGCATCCCTCGCGGCAAAGTGCGTCTTAATCTGCTCGTCCGTAAAGGTAGCTTCGAACAATGCCACCAGGTCGCCCGAACTGACAACGTTTTTCCCCAAGCCTCGGATCAACTCTAGCGTACCGCCGTCGACCAGAGAAATGGTGAAAACGAGATTATTTGGGGAGTATTGCATGGCGATGTCGCGGTGCGCTGCCAGAAGAACCTTCACCTGGTCGAAAAGTTCCTGCCAACCCGCATACTGAAGCTTCTTCCCAGGCAAGGGGTCGAGGTGGCGCGATTCAATCTTGTGCACGAGCTTTGTAGGCTCGCCTTCCGCCGGGATCAGGTAGAACCATCGCCGCGTAACCATCAGATCTGGGGATAACCCGAGCACCCTGTAGGCAATCGGGTCGCGGTGATGGTGATCGTAGAAAAGCCACGCGTCAACGTTCCGCTCGCGCAGCGCAGCCTGGATGGCAGAAAGGTTCATGGGCAAACAACTATTCTAACAATGTCAGCGGCTTTGGGCGAATCGGGTGCGTGAGACATTGCGGCAACGGCCTCCTTGGCTGCCCGGCCGAGCGATGCTCGGCAAAAGTCACTGACACACCCATCGCCCTTCTCATTCCGAGGAGCGAAGGCGACGAGGCATCTGCAGTTGTCCGAGAATACGAGAACTACAGATCCCTCGCTTTGCTCGGGATGACATCAATTTGGGATTTGTCAGCAGGGCTGAGTGACTCGGCAATTGCAATCAGCCGGGTTTCACAAGAATCGTTTTTCGAACGTTGGGCGGCAAAGTCTCGCACGCCGTACGCAATACCAGTCTCGCCGCTCGCTTTCCTATGCTCATCAGATAAGGCGCCGTCCGCTTCGCATCAGCTTTGGCAGTTTCGCGCAGCAGCCAACCCAATCCCTTTTGGACCATGTCATCCTCATCGCCAAGAAGCAGGTTGGACAAGCGCTTAATCTCAGAGAAAAACATTTTCTTTCGCGTCCCCTGGATCAGCGCAACGCAAGCGGCACGTCGATGCCAGCGGTCCGGCGACTTCACCCAGCGGAAAACTCTTCCGGTTCGATTTGGTTTAGCAGCGACCATGGGCGCGATCAGATTGTGCACCAGCGCATCATGATCAGCCCAACTCGAAATGCGCGCCAGCCAGGACTCAAACAACCGAAACTCAGCGTCGCCGAACTCCTCGGTCAGTTTCTCCAGCAGGAATACCGCGAAGATTTTTTCTTCCAGAACCCGTCCCACGAAAACTTTGTCAGCGACCTGCAGCAGGAAATCTAGGCCGAACTCTTTTCGAACTTGTCGGCGGAAGCGGACAGCTACACTGCGCAGTTTGGCGGTGTACCATCCATGCGATTGGATTTCCTCTTTGAAGAACCATTGCACGCCCTCAGCGTGCTCGGCTGAGCCTCCGTCCCGGAGCAGAAGCCGGATCTCAGTAGCGATGGTTGCCGGGGAAGGCCTGCGTGAGGTCATAGCGTGACCTATTGCGTAGGAGCGGCGCTTTGCGCCCCAACTGTCTTGTCGTAAATCCAGAGCAAGATCGAAGTTGCCAAGCCGACACCCGTCACACACCACCAGATCAAGTTCGGTTGATGCAGGACCTCACCGAAATGATGGACTAGCGTCCCGCCAAACCATCCGCCAATCAACGACCCGATCCCGATCGGCAGAAACGCAAATCCCATGTACGTGCCCTGCTGTCCCGGAGGTGCAAGGCGGGAAATATATTCGTAGTAACGCGGCTGTTGGATGATCTCGCCAAGCGCCAGCACGAACAGTGAGAGCACCGCGCCCCAGATGGTCGGCCGGAAGGCGAGAATCAACCACGAAAACGACGTGACCACAGTCCCCAGAATCACGGCTTGGAACGCCGGAATCTTGCGGATCAGATAATTCACTGCCAGGGTGAGCGTGATCACAGTGAGCCCGTCGGTCACGAGAATGATCTCGACGTCAGCATGGGGATTGATGTATCCGTGGATGTATCCGGGCAGGCTGATGTATTGCTGCCAGAACACGACCCAATAGCCTGTGAAGAGCACGAGAAACCACATGAACCGGCTGATCCCAGCAAGCACAAGCAGCAGCAGCCCGCTCCAGATCCACCAGGGAACGCCGAAGTTGGGATAAACCCACAAGGCCGCGCGCAACAGCACAGCGATCAGCAATACGGGCAAAACCAGCCGGTAATTTCCCACCACCACGCAGAAATTTCGAGCCACGGTCGCGATCGAAGGCGGAGGCGCGTCCCCGGCCTTGCGTGGCTCCCGAAAGAAAAACAGCACCACAAAGAACATCGCGAAAACGCTGATCGCCGCCAGTCGATATACGTTCTCGACCCCCAGGTGGCGATGAGCCCAGGATGCGCAATAAGGGCCGGCAGCTCCGCCGATGTTGACCATGGTGTAGTAAATCGAGTAGCCGATCGAGCGGACGTTTTCCTTCGAAGCGCGAGCGGTCGTTCCGACCACACAAGGTTTTACCAGCGAAATGCCGAGTGCTGGAAGGATGAGAATGAAGCCCACAAACAGACTGATCGGCACGGCATTGCGCACCGGCGCCAGCCACGGGGCTCCGATCGAGCCAATCAGAAAATACGCCACGGACAAAATCAGATACGCCGCAGAGAGCGCACGGCGAAAGCCCAGCCGGTCGGCGGCAGCGCCGCCGAAAATGGCGAGAAACCAAACCATTCCACCAAAGATGCCGGTCAGCGTTCCAGTTTGTTCGGTGGAAAAATTGAGTCGCTCCTGCAGGTACAGAGCGAGAGACGCAAAGGCTCCGTAGTAGGAAAGGCGCTCAAAGATCTCGCTGATGTTGGCGATCCAGAACGGCCGCTCGAACCCAGTACGAATCTCCTGCAAGCGTTCAGAAAAGGTCAAAGCAGCACCTGGATCCATTTTTAAGTGACGCCGGCATCTTGCCGGCTGTCGCGAGGGCATCTTTGTCCTCGCAGAGCCGCCGGACGAGATTGACAGCGTTACAATCCTAGCCGCCGCGCAACTTCATCTGCCGACAATCCCGCAATCCGAATGACTTTGTTCCGGCTAGTCTCGCCGGAGGCTATGGTAACGGAAGAACGCGGCACCTCCAAAAGATTTGCGAAGAATTCGACGCAGGCCTGGTTCGCACGGCCTTCGACAGCAGGGGCAGTCAGAGAGACTTTCATCGCATCGCCGAGCTCGCCCGTGATGGCATTCTTCCTGGCGCGTGGCTGGACCTTCACTGCGAAGGCTACGCCCGCCGACGTATCGCGAACAGGAATCATGGCTTTCGATTTCACCACAGAGTTACAGAGTCACAGAGAACGTCGATAATCGGAAATTGCTTACAGGTTTGAATCCAGCGGATCGCTTTTGCGCTCTGAATTACTTTTTCCCCTACATCTCACAGGTGACTTACCTTCTCTTCCTTTCCCCGAAAATCGCGGTTCCCACGCGTACACAGGTCGATCCTTCCTCAATCGCGACTTCAAAGTCGTGCGACATCCCCATCGAGAGCTCGCGCATATTGGCTGCGGGCAATCTGCGGGTAACCTGATCTCGCAAGTCGCATAGCTTTCGGAAGTAAGGCCGCACCTCCTGTGGATCATCGTTGAATGGAGGAATCGTCATCAGTCCGCGAAACTCGAGATGTTCTAGCTCCGGCGCTGCCGATAGAAGTTCCTCCAGTTCGCTGGGCTCCGGGGCCATGCCGCTTTTGACTGCTTCGCCGCCGACGTTGATTTCGACCAAGACTTTAAGCTTTTTCCCAAGTTGCTGTGCGGCGGCATTGAGTTTCTGAGCCAGACGCAACGAATCGACCGAATCCACAGCGGCAAACAGTTCAACTGCTTTGGCGACTTTATTGGTTTGCAGATGGCCGATCAGATGCCATTCGGCGTTGTTCAGATCGCGAAGTGAATCGCTCTTTCCCGCGAACTCCTGCACCCGATTCTCGCCAAACAAGCGAAGCCCAGCATCATAAGCCTCTCGAATGCACTCTGAAGGAAACGTCTTGCTGACCGCCATCAATGCGATGTCTTCGGGTTGGCGTCCAGCACGACGCGCGGCGGCGGCAATTCGGTCACGCACCAGAGCAAGGTTCTGTGCAATCGACATGAAGGAGCTTGAACCACAAAGGACACGAAGGTCCACAAAGTAAGAGCACAAAAACTCAGTTTTCCTTTGTGTCCCCTGTGGTTAAAAGATTCTTCCCAACTACATGATCGCCGTTGGCGGCGCCGGCTCATCCGGGCTGCCGGCGTTCGACAGCGGCACTTTCATCATCACAAAAACCAGCACCGCCATACCGATCAGGCCGGAGAAGGAGAAGTCTCCAACATCGATATGCCAAAGCTGATGATTGCTTCCGACCACGCCCGCGATCACCAGTCCGCACAGCGCCTCTCCGGCAATCAGTCCGGATGCAGTCAGCACGCCTGCGTTATCAACGCGCGCCTTCTGTGCGTCATTGTATCCGCGCCGGTCACGGAGCTTGTCAGTAAACCAGCGAATCACTCCGCCCACGAAAATGGCAGACGTCGTCTCCAGCGGCAGGTACATTCCGACGGAGAAGAGCATGGGACTTTTTACTTCAACCAGAATCATCGCGAAGCCCATAAGTATGCCGACCACGACCAGGGGCCAAGCCATGTTGCCGCCGACGATGCCCTGAGCCAGCATCGCCATGAGGCCAGCCTGCGGGGCAGGTAAGGCCGCGCTGCCGAAGTGATAGGCCTTATCGAGAATCATCAGCGGGAAGAACAAAACCAGCGACGCCACGATGGTGCCAAAAATGTCGCCGATCTGCATTTTTGCCGGCGTGCCTCCCAGAATGTGGCCAGCTTTTAAATCCTGCAACATCTCGCCCGCGACCGCGGACGACACGCAGACCACGGCTGCAACTCCCAGCACCGCGGCCACGCCACCTACGCCCGAGACTCCCATCGCCACCATCAGCAGCGCCGCAACCACGAGCGTGCACAGCGTCAAGCCGGAAACCGGGTTGTTCGACGAACCAATCATTCCAACCAGATTGCCAGAGACCGCCGCAAAGAAGAAGCCGAGAACAATCATGACGGCCGCAGCCACAACGGCACCGGCGACGACCTTACTTCCGCTCAAGTTGTGCGCGCCCGAGATGAAATAGTAGTAGAGCCCGATCATCGCGATGAACACCAGTCCTACGCCCGCAAAAACGACTTTCGCGTTGAGGTCGCGGTCCACGCGACTGGTCGCCTTATGCGCTTCCGCGGATTTCTTCAGATCCGAAACCGCGCGCTTCATCCCAGCCATCAACTGCTTGCGCATTCGAAAAAGCGTGAAGCCGGCGCCCACAAGCATGCCGCCCACCGCAATCGGACGCACAATCGAATACCAGACGCTAAATGCAATGCCTCCCCAATATGTCGCGGGGTTCGCGCCGGCCGCCATCGGGGGCAGGGTCGGCCCCAGGAAATAGATAAGCAGAGGAACCAACAGACCCCACGCCACTACTCCGCCCGCAAAGTTCAGCGACGCCAGCCGAGGTCCAATAATGTAGCCCACCCCTAAATACGCCGGACTCACCGCGGGCGAAGTGAATTGCGACATTCCGCCCGTCGCCAGCATGGGCGCGTTCGCGCCGCGCCCCAGGCGCAGCCCCGTTGCCATCTTCGGGATGTTGACCAGAACATTTTTCGTGTACCAGAAGAGGTTGACCTGCGACAGAAAGTACATCAATCCGCCAAAGCCCATGTTGGCAAAAAGGATTTTCGCAGCCTTGGAGCCCTGCTGTCCGGCCTTATGGATTTCCGCCGCCGCCACCGACTCCGGGAAGGGCAGTTCCGCGTCTTCCACCATCACGCGCCGCAGCAGGGTAACGAACAAAATTCCGAGCAACCCGCCAATCACCATCAACGCGACCGACTGCCAGTACCTCTCCATGCCCAGGCTCGGCCACAGTCCCGCAAGCACAAACGCCGGGATGGTGAAGACTGCGCCCGCAGCCACCGATTCCCCAATCGCGCCGACAGTTCGTGCGATGTTTTCTTCCAGCAGCGACCCTTTCATCAGCCGCAGGAGCGACATGCCGATGACGGCGGCAGGATAAGTCGCGGCAATCGTCATCCCGGCCTTCAGGCCAAGGTAGGCGTTGGCTGCGCCCAGAATTCCCGTCATCACCAACCCCAGCATCACGGCGCGGAAGGTGAACTCCCGCATCTCCATGTTTTCGGGAACGTAAGGCTTGAATTTCTTGGGAGTATCGGTTGCATTCACTACGCTTTGAGGGCTCATGAGCAAAATCCTCGCAAATCGTCACTGCGGATCAAGATAAAGTAGGACGGCGCACGTTAGCATGCGCGCCACCTGCTTTACAAGTGCGTTGGACTAGTTTCTGCAAAGCAACCGCGGGCTGACAATGTCCTGAATTAGTGAGATGCACGATTATGCCGGTATGAGCTGGCGCGCCGTCTGCCTTAAACCGTTGCTATCTTCTCGCCAATCGGCTATCATTGAAATGTACGTATTAGCTGATTGACAATGATGGAAAGTCCCGTTTTGGGACGGAGAGCAAGCGGGTCGGGTAGCTAACTCCTTATTCCGGAATATTTTACGCGTAAGTCCTTATTCCTCAAAGATTTTGAGGGTAGTCCGTCTGTAACCCCATGATTCCAAAAGATCACGGGGGGAGGGGGGTACCCCTAATCCCGTTTCGGAACACTATTTCTCGCACCTCGGACCAGCCGGGACGTTGGCGGCGACCGGCAGTGGCGCCAGGTTGTATTTCTGCAGAACGGTGTTCACCGGCTGAATCTTCTGTTGGTTCAGGTCGCGCCATTGCGTCAGGCGCTTGGCCAGGTCCTGGCAATATTGTTTGATGCTGGCTTCGAGGAGAGCCGCCGGGCGGGCGTCGCCGCTCTCGATCATGAAGGCCAGGCGTGCCAGTTCGCGGTTCAGCGGACCCAGTCCGAGGTCTTCTGGTTTCCCGTCGCCGATGTCCGCGGCCTCATCGTCCAACGACTTCAGCGCATCCAAAGCGTCTTTTTTCGCTACATCGGTTCCGAGGGATTTCTGGCGGTCGGCAATTGCGGTTCGTAGGACTTGCACTTGAGTGTTCCCGTCATAGGTGGCTGCCATTTGATCCGAGATGTTGGCCTCAGCGTCGAGCTGCTGCACCAGATCCGATTGCGACGCTTGCACTCGCGGATCAATGGTCACGGTCAGCGGCTGACGATAAGTCTTGCCGTTTACGGTTAGCGCCAGCGAATACTCGCCCGGCACCACGAACGGCCCGGGCTGCAACTCGCGGGGAAATTCGCCGGGCACGGCGTGATCGGAGAGCGTGTACTCGATGTAATCAGTTTGATTGCCATAGTAGCTGTAGCGCAATGCCTTCATCGGGGGATAGCGAAGATCCCACGCGAAGCGGTTGAGACCAGCTTTTTTGGAGAGGGCCGTCGGCGGCGCGAACCAGTACTCGGGAGCGTTCGCTGGGGTTTTGTCGAAAACCGCGGGCACGTCGGTGAACTCGCGCACCAGCCGATTTTGGGCATCGTAAATCGAGAGTTTGATGTCGCCTGCGGGCGCAGATTTCAGAAAATAATCGATGATCGCGCCATCGGGAGGGTTGTCTCCGGCGGGAGTTTCCGGCGGCAGTGGAGTGTCCTGCGACATATCCCACCGCACACGCACGACGTTGCGTGGGCGAAGCAAGTACGCATCTGACTGCGGCCACTTGCTGTCGAACTGCCGGAGCGGGGTGATGTCATCGAGAATCCACAGCGAGCGTCCATAGGTCGACGCCGCGAGATCGTCGCCGTGAACATCGAGGTCAGTCACGGTCGCGGTGGGCAGATTCAGTTGCAGAGACTGCCAGTGATCGCCATCGTCGATCGAAAAGTAAACGCCGTTCCAGGTGCCGGCGTAGAGCAATCCCTTGCGCACTGGATCTTCGCGAACCACGCGCGCATTTCCGGTCGCGGGCAAACCCGTGGTAATGAGTTGCCAGCTTTGTCCGTAATCGCGCGTGCGGTAGATCAAGGGATGCAGGTCCTGGAACCCATTGACGACCGCGTACGCAGCCGCTGCGTCGTAGCGGGAGGCTTCCACCAGCGTAACGGAACTCCGCTCATGCAGCCCGGGAATGGTCACGTTCTGCCAGGTTTTGCCGTCCTTCGTGACTTGAATCATTCCGTTGCCGGTGCCCGCCCAGATCACGCCAGCTTTCAACGGCGACAACGAAATGGTATAGATCACCGCTCGCCGCGGATCGGGCTTCCCCTTCCCGGATTCCGGCTTTTGGGTTAGGTCAGGACTTACTTCCTGCCAGTTGAATCCACCGTCAGTGCTCTTCAGAACATACTGCGCGGCGGCATAGAGCGTGTGCGGATCCTGAGGCGAAAACGCAATCGGTGCCATGGATGCGGTCCGGTACCTTGAATTCCGTACCAGAAGATGCACAATCTGTCCCGTCGTCTTGTCGTAGCGGAGCACGGTGCCGTACCAGCCTCCGGCGTAGACGTAGTTCGGGTTCACGGGATCGGGAGCGATGTAGGAGAACTCGAATCCCCCTGTCGGCGCCCAGTCGCGATACGTGATCTCGCCGTAGTCGCTGCGGCTGGGGACGGCGGCGGTGCCGCTATCCTGCTGGGCGGCGTAAACGTAATAGGGAAAATGCTGGTCAGTGCTGACGTGATAAAACTGCCCGGTCGCCTGGTTGTACCACGAACTCCAGGCGCTGCCGCCGTCCACGCTAATGATCGCGCCTTGGTCAACTCCTAGGATCATGTTCTGTGTGTTGGCGGGATTGATCCAGAGAACGTGAAAGTCGTCTCCGCTCGGCGCGCCTGCCCAGGCTTCGAAGGTCCGGCCTCCGTCGGTGGAGCGGTACATGGAAGTTTGCGCCACATAAACCCGGTCGGCATTCTTGGGATCAACGAACACGCGGCTGAAATATCCATTACCCAGAATGCGCGGGTCCGTTGTACTGCGTTGCCAGTTGGAACCGCCGTCTTCGGAGCGGAACAATCCTTGGGTGACGATGGCGTACACGCGCATGCCATTTGTACCGGGCGCGACCGCTACACCGACGCGGCCCATGGGCTCGGTAGGCAGGCCTTTGCCCTCGATAGCGTTCCAGGTCGAACCCTGGTCTGTGGATTTGTAGATTGCGGCGTCCTGCTTTTTCTTTTTCTCCGGCTCGTCCGTACTAAAGGGATCGTCGGGGCGAGTCCACAACGAAGCGTAGAGCACACTGGGATTGTCGGGGTCCGCCGCGATGTCAGGGACACCAGTTTCCTCATCCTTGTACAACGTCTTGCGCCAATTCTTGCCGCCGTCGGTGGTCTTGTAAACCCCGCGCTCGGCACCGGACCAATGGTCTCCAGCGGCCGCGACCAACACCATGTCAGGGTTCCGTGGATTAACGACGATGCCCGTGATGATGTGGGTTTCGTGCAGACCGATGTTCGTCCAGGTCAATCCAGCGTTGGTTGACTTGTACATGCCGTTGCCCTGCGTCTGCTCGCCGGTTCCGACGTAGATGATTCTGGGATCAGAGGGCGCGACCGCGACTGCGCCGATCGAAGCTACAGATTCCTGGTCGAATATCGGCTTCCAAACCTGTCCACCATTCTCGGTTTTCCAGAGACCGCCGCCGGGGGTTCCGATGTAGTAGACGGCAGGCTGGGTGGGCACGCCGGAGACGGACGTGACCCGGCCTCCTCGATGCGGACCGATCAGGCGCCACTGCATTGCCTGCAAAATGCTGTAAGGGACATCCTGTCCCGTCGCCGAGGCAGCAACCGAGACGAAGAAGAGGGACACTGCAATCCTCGCAACACACTTAACATTTGTGAAGTTCATTCCGCCGTGGTGGCTCCTTTTGGGCCGCATCAACATGGTGCCGGAGCGGCAGTATAGCACCTCGAGTTTCCTCTGGATGGACGCGTTAACTCTATCAGGGTTTCAATTGTGGGCTTGAATTGTCCCGTGAACTGGCTCTGGTACTTTCCCCAGGAACGGACTAACATTTACCTGCCCGACCGCCAGTTGCGCTGGTAGCGCCGCGTGGCAGGGGCATTTCCCGCATGGTGTTCTGGATTCGCATGTCGATCATTGCAGACTCGGTCCGACCGCGTATCACCCCTCTTGAATGCGGGCTGAAACAGTTCTGCTCCGTCGTTTTGTCTCTCTGTGCGTGCATTTTATTTTTCGCCGCCACGGCGGGCGCGCAATCGGAACCTGTCCCAGGGGCACAGACGCAGGGGGCGCCGACGACTCAATCTCATCCCGATCAGAGTGCGGCGGAAATTGCTTCGCATGAAGAAGCGACTACGTTCAAGGTCAATGTCAAGCTAGTGACGGTGCGCGTAGTGGTGCGCGATTCGCAAGGGCATGCCATTGGCATTCTCCATAAAGAGGACTTCGAACTTTTCGACAATCGCAAGCCGCAGGTCATCACTCATTTTTCCGTGGAACAACCGGGTTCTCAGGCTGCCGCGGAACGGAAGACTTCGGATGAGAACGGCGGGAAGCTACCCTCGGTTCCCGAGCGATATATCGCATTCGTTTTTGACGACATCCATCTTACGTTCGGCGATCTGGTGCAGGCGCGAACGGCTGCTGATCGCCATCTCGCAACCTTGCGGCCTACGGACCGTGCAGCAATTTTCTCGACTTCCGGCCAAACTATCCTTGATTTCACGGATGACCAGGCGAAACTGCATGAGACGCTGCTGCATCTTCAGCCGCGGCCCATGGCTGACGCAGGGGTTGCCGATTGTCCAAACGTGACTTACTACATGGCGGACTTAATCCAGAATAAGCAGGATGCGCAGGCCGAACAGGCGGCCGTTCAAGATGCGCTGACTTGTCTCAACCTTCCGAAGGTGACGGCCCAACTGCAGCAGTCCACGGTGGCGGCTGCGCAGATGCAAGTGGAGGCAGAGGCCGCGCGAGAGCTCTCGCTGGGGAACCAGGAAAGCCGGGTCTCGCTGTCGGTGCTCAAAGATGTGGTGCGAAGGATGTCGGTGATGCCGGGGCAGAGAAGCATGGTAATTGTGTCCCCGGGATTTCTTACCCCGGAGACCGACATGCTTCAGGATTACATGGATGTCATCGACCGCGCGCTGCACGCCGAGGTCATGATCAGCTCGCTGGATGCACGCGGCCTTTACACGATCACTCCGGGGGGCGATATCAGCAGGCCGGGACCCTCGAATGCATACTCGTCCACCGTCGACGTTACCTACCAAACTTATAGCGCTGCGGCCGCAGACGACGTGTTGTCGGATCTGGCATACGCAACTGGCGGAAATTTTTTTCACAATAATAACGATCTCGACCAGGGGTTCAAACAGGTAGCCAGCACCCCGGAATATGTTTATACGCTGGGTTTCGCGCCGCAGAACCTGAAACTGGACGGCAGCTATCACAAATTGAAGGTTTCGCTGAAGAACCCGGCAAAGCTGACGCTGCAAGCCCGTCGAGGTTACTATGCGCCCAAGCACGCCGTCGATCCCGCGGAGGAAGCGAAGCAGGAGATCGGAGCGGCGGTTTTTTCTCAGGAAGAACAGCACGATCTTCCCGTGGAACTGCACACCCAGTTTTTTAAACCGAGCGATGCGGAGGCCAAGCTCTCCGTCCTGGCGCATGTGGATGTAAAACACATTCGCTACCGCAAGGTGGATGGACGAAATACCAACGAATTGACAGTGGTTGCAGCACTCTTTAATAGGAACGGGGTTTTCATGCAGGGGACAGAGAAAAAGCTCACCATGCGCTGGAAGGATGAAACGCTGGAGAACAAGCTCGGTTCCGGAATCACTTTGAAGACAAATTTTGATGTAAAGCCAGGGAGCTACCTGGTCCGGCTAGTGGTACGGGATGCGGAAGGACAGTTGATGTCCGCGGAAAACGGCGCGATCGAAATTCCGTGAACGTTTTTGTAAACAAAGGAGGCAGCATATGCAATCTCACCGGGTGATTCGCTTCGTGGGAACGATCTTTGTTGCCATTTGCCAACTGGTTCTTTGCGGGCGATTGGCGCATGCTCAGCAGCCGGCTGCCGACGCCTCCGCCGGCGACACAACCATCCGCAAAGAGACTCGTCTGGTCCTCGTGGACACGGTTGTGACCGACAAGAAAGGTAACTACGTCCGCGATCTCGCTGCGAAGGATTTCAGAGTCTGGGAGGACAACAAGGAACAGCCGATCAAGAGTTTTTCGTTTGAAGAAGACACCTCGGCGCCGGACAAAGCGCAGAAGCGCTATCTCGTGCTCTTTTTTGACAACTCGACCATGGATGTCGGCGACCAGATGCAGGCGCGGCAGGCGGCCGCTAAATTCATTGACGCGAACGCTGCCCCCAACCGTTTGATCGCCCTGGTGGATTTCGGTGGAACGATAAGGATTACTCAGAACTTTACCGCGGACGCTGCTCGCCTGAAGCAAGTGGTCGCGGGAGTGAAAACATCGGCCGTTTCGCCGAACGCGGCACCAGTCGAAGTTGCGTCTCTCGGCACGGCCCCGATGGGTGCGAATACTTTTGGCATGCCTTACTTGGGTAACGCTGAAGCCGAGTTCGGTGCGCATAGTGTCATGATGGCTCTGCGCAGCTTGGCGAAGAGCCTGGGCACTGTGCCGGGCCGGAAGACGCTGGTGTTCCTGACCTCGGGATTTCCCATGACTCCAGAACGCCAGTCGGAGCTGACCGCAGTGATTGCGACGTGCAATCGGTATAACGTCGCCGTTTATCCCCTGGACGTGCGAGGGCTGGTTGCTGGCGGCATCGCGGGGCCTCATGGCTCGCTCATGCAGCCTCCGCTCCATCCCCGGTCGGGCCAGTTGATGTCCGCAACTTTTACCTACACGGGAACCGGGACGGCGCTCTATCCACTCAAGCTTGCCTATTTTGATCCCGCACAACACGGCGGCGGCGGCCATGGCGGCGGAACCGGGGGTGGGACGGGTGGCGGCGGAACTGGTGGCGGAACGGGCGGTGGTCACAGCGGAGGAACCACCGGAGGGGGAGGAGCCCGTGGTGGCAGCGGCGGAGGCGGAGTGAGCGCGATCAGCCCAAGCCAAGTGTACGGGACTCCTCAATACAATATGCCTCGGCAAATCATTCCAAACATTCCGAACGTTGCCGACAATCAGCAAATCCTTTATGCCCTGGCCGAGGGTACAGGCGGGTTTGTCATCTTGAACTCCAACGACCTGGTGGGCGGCCTGCAGAGGATCGCTAACGACCAATCCCAATATTACGTGCTCAGCTATACGCCTCCAGAATCGCCAGAAGGCACCTGCCACACCCTGAAGGTGAAAGTTGACCGTGGCGGAACCATCGTTCGCGCCCGCAGTGGGTATTGCAATGAGAGACCGAAAGACCTGCTGGCGGGAAACCCGGTCGAGAAGACGATGGAGACACGAGCAACCGGCGAGATGCCCGGAAATGTTACGGGCTCCATGCAGGCACCGTTCTTCTACACTTCCGCGAACACGGCCCGAGTGAACCTGGCCATTGGCATTCCCTCAAACGCGATGAAGTTTGAGAAGGTGAAGGGCAAGCAGCATTCCTCGCTCAACGTGCTCGGCATTGCCTACAAGCCAGATGGCTCGATTGCGGCCCGGTTCAGCGATAGCGTAGACCTTGATTTTGACGGCAAAAAGGAAGTGGAGGAGTTCCAGAAGCAGCCTTTCCACTATGAGAACCAATTCGATGTTTCCTCCGGCCAGTACAACCTGAAGGTGGTGTTCAGCTCGGGAAACGAAAGTTTTGGCAAGCTTCAATTACCGCTCGTCATCGATCCATATGACGGCAAGCAACTCAGCATGAGTGGAGTGGTGCTCAGCAACGAGATGCGGCGCGTCGCTGATCTCGACACCGGGCTCGACTCGCAATTGCTCGCCGATCGGACACCGCTAGTGGTGCAGGGCATACAGATTGTTCCTTCCGACTCCAACCGGTTCAAGAAAACAGACACTGCGGCCATCTATGCGGAAATCTACGCCCCGCTTCTGACCGGACCCAATCCTCCGCAGGTTGGAGTTGAGTTCATGGTCGTGGACCGCAAGACTGGCGAGAAGAAGGTCGACGTCGCATCGCGGGCCACGAATCAGGCTGGGAGCGCAGTTGCCCCCATCGGACTGAAGCTGCCGGTGGCCACGCTTGCCCCAGGCTCTTACCGGGTCGAACTACGAGCCCTGGACTCGGTGGGAAACTCCGCCAAGCCGCGCACGGCTGACTTTGAAGTGGAGTAGCGGCCGTCAAAGCCGAGTGTAGACGCGGGCGTCACGATTGTGTGTTTGTGAGGTGATACTATCTTGCGAGGTCGAGTGCTGCGCATCCATTTAGGCAGGCGTTATCGCTCGTGCGGTCGAGACACGAATGTGTCCGTGACCTGTGTTGTGTTCGACCGAGGGCGGAGAATCTCACCTCAAGATGAAGAAGCTCGCTAGAAGTAGCGCCTTGATCTGCGTGTTCGCGTTTTTTCTCAAACCTGCCCTGAACGGCTGGGCCTCCGCGGCGGCGACAGAAAAAAACGATGTCCTGATCGCAGTGATGCAGCAGGAGCTGCACCGAGCCCAGAGTGATTTGGGGAAACTCGATCCTGCTCCTTACTTCATCAGCTATTCGGCTTACGATCAGACCTCGGCGGTGGTGGTCGGAAGCCAAGGCAGCCTGACCAATTCCATCCAAGCGCGCAAGCGTTCCGCTGACGTGATCGTGCGGGTGGGAACACCGGCGTTGGACAATACCCACGAAGAGAACCGCAGCTCCGCCCTTGGTTCTGGATCCCTTCCTTTGAGCGATGACCGGGATGCCATCGCGCATGTTCTGTGGCAGCTCACCTACGGAGAATATCGCAAGGCTTCGCAAGCTTACTTGAACGTGAAGACTAGGACACAGGTTCACGCTAAGGAAGAGGATACTTCGCCCGACTTCTCAAAAGAAATCCCGCAAAGCCATGCGGACGACAAAGATCCTTCGCCGGCGCCGGATCACAAGACTCTGGAACAACTGGCTCGCCGTTACTCAGCGTTCTTTCGCAAGTATCCCTACATTTATTCCTCGGATGTCGTGCTCACGGCACAGAGGACGCAGTTTCATTTCGTTTCCACCGAGGGCAGCCACGTGGTCACGGGCGGCGCGCTGGCCAGACTGGCCATCGAGGCGGAAACCCGCGCCGACGACGGCATGGAGTTGATGCGAGTCGAAACTTTCCAGGCAGGGAGCGCCGACCACTTGCCCGGTGAGGCGGAAATCACCGCACGCATGGAGAAGATGGCGTCCGATCTGAAAGCCCTGCGGGCAGCGCCGGTCGCGGAGCCCTTCGACGGGCCAGCATTGCTTTCGGGGCGGGCCACAGCGGTATTTTTTCACGAAGTGCTGGGACACCGGCTGGAGGGCCATCGTCAACGCGGTGAGCAAGAGGGGCAGACTTTCACCAAGAAAATCAACCAGCAGGTTCTGCCTGAATTCCTCAGCGTGACCGACGATCCTACCGAGCGTACCCTGAACGGAATGGACCTGGGCGGCTGGTACGAATATGACGATGAGGGCATGCCCGCCGTCCGCGTGGAGGTTATCAAGGACGGCATCCTGAAGAACTTTCTGATGTCGCGCATGCCCATCAAAGATTTCGACAAATCGAACGGTCACGGACGCTCGCAGGCAGGCTTGATGGTCACCGGACGTCAGGGCAATCTGATCGTGACTTCATCGCGCACCACCAAGGATTCGGAAGTGCGGCAGAAGCTGATCGACGAAATCAAGAAACAGGGCAAGCCCTACGGACTCTACTTTGAAGACATCCAGGGAGGATTTACGCTAACCCAACGGGCGATGCCACAAGCGTTTCAGGTTCTCCCGGTGCTGGTATGGCGCGTGTATCCCGACGGCCGCCCGGACGAACTGGTGCGCGGCGTGGATATTGTGGGCACGCCGCTGGCGGCCATGAACCGCATTCTGCTCACCGGAGAAAAGACGGAAATCTTCAATGGGATTTGCGGCGCCGAGTCGGGTAGCGTCCCGGTGTCGGCTGCGGCCCCAGCCATGCTGTTCTCGGAGATCGAAGTGCAAAAGCGCGCACACTCGCTGAACCGCCCGCCGATTCTCCCACCACCAGGCTTCGAAACTACAGACTCCCCGCCCTCGGCGAAAGCCGGAGGCAGGCCATGATCCTCAGCGCAATTCGATGGAGCAGAGGGCGTCCTCGCCCATCCGCCAGGAAGCAAGCGTTTGCGATCGCGTTAGTACTGATCGCCCTGCTTGTCCCGTTAACCTACGCGCATCCCAAAGCCGCAGAGTCGTCCGCCGACCAAGATCCAATCCTGCAAGCCATGCGAACCGAACTCGAGCGTTCCAAGTCTGCTCTCAAGCTGGAAGGAATGGCCGCGCCCTACTACATCGATTACCGCGTCATAGATATGGATACGCATGCCGCGGACGCGGCGTTTGGAGCCCTGCGCACGGATGTGCGACTACGTTTTCGATTTCTCCGTGTCGTCGTGCGGGTGGGTGATTACAAGCAGGACAGCTTTTTCGGCCAGGGCCAGGGCGCGCTGGATTTCATGCCGCTGGATGACGATGTCGTTGCCCTGCGCCATCAGATTTGGCTCGCCACCGACAATGCCTACAAGGCGGCAACCGAGTCTCTGACTGCGAAGCAGGCGAAGCTGAAGCAGTACACCGTCGATCAACCAGTAGACGATTTCGCCCGCGCCGAACCCGTAGTCTCGATCTCGCCGCTGGTCAAACTTGACTTCGATTCACGGCCCTGGCTCAAGATGCTGCAGGCCGCATCGGCCATGTACACAATCGATTCTCAACTCGAGTCGTTCGAATCGGCGTTGAACTTCTCCGCCGTGAACCGCTATTTCGTGAGTTCCGAAGGCACAGTCGTGCGCAGCGGCCAGACGGTCTACGATCTGCGCATTGCAGGAACCAGTCAGGCCGCCGACGGCATGCGGCTCGACCGCTCACGTGGTTACGATGTCACCGACATAAAGGAACTGCCGTCCGAAGAAAAGTTGCTGGCGGACACCACCAAACTGTTGGAAACCTTGAAGGAGTTGCGGGACGCGCCCTTCGCCGACGAGGAATATCGCGGCCCCGTGCTGTTCTCCGCCGACGCAGCCTCCACCGTCTTTTCCGATCTGGTCGGCGAAAATACTCTCGGTCTCAAACCTGACCTGGGCCAGCCCGCCCGCACCAAGGGAGCCTTCGCAAGCAGCTACAAATCCCGCGTGCTTCCTGACTTTCTGTCAGTAGTGGACGATCCCACGCTCGCCTCGATGAATGGACGAAGCCTGATGGGCAAGTATGACGTCGACGACGAAGGCGTCCAAGCCATGCCCGTCCCCGTCATCGAAAACGGCAAGCTGGTGAACTATTTGATGGGGAGAGAGCCGATTCGAGATTTTCCCGCGTCCAACGGCCACGGCCGCGCCCGCCTGCCACAGAACTACCCCGGGCCCAGTCTCGGAAACATGATCGTGCGGGCCTCCGAATCGTCCTCGCCCGAAGAGTTGAAGAAGAAGCTCATCGAACTCTGCCAGCAGCGCGAGCTACCTTACGGATACTATGTCGAGACCCTGGGCCCGCAACGCGTTCCCCGCTTGCTCTATAAGGTGTGGGCAAAAGACGGCCACGAAGAACTGGTCCGCGGAGCCACCTTCGGCGACCTGGACACCCGCACGCTGCGCAACGACCTGATCGCCGCGGGGAACGACGTCAACGTCGAGAACCACCCGTTGCAGATCCCGCACAGCATAGTGAATCCCTCCATCCTCTTCGACGAACTGGAAGTAAAGCGCGCGAATGCCAACAAAGACAAGTTGCCGGAGTACCCTGCCCCGACAGTAGCTTCGAGGTAGACGCTGGCTACGTGTTCATCGCCAGTGCTTCGCTTGCCGCGCCTTACTCCGGCCTGTAGCATAGAGACAGGTATCCTTCTCCAGCATTCATCCCAGGAGGCTTTATGGCAACCGATGTCTTAACCGGGCCGACCATCATGGGCACGGGCACGCGGACCAGGGTTTACAAGAACTTTATCGATGGCGAATGGCTCGAGGCTTCGACTGGACAGACGTTTGAGAATCGAAACCCCGCCGACACTCGCGACGTGGTTGGCATCTTCCAGAGGTCGGGCAAGGCGGACGTTGAGGCCGCGATCGCAGCCGCGAAGCGTGCGTTCGCCAAGTGGCGTCTGGTTCCCGCTCCCCGCCGCGCGGAAATCATCTACCGCGCCGCCGAGATGCTGATGGAGCGCAAGGAAGATTGCGCCCGCGACATGACCCGCGAGATGGGAAAGATCCTCAAAGAAACCCGCGGCGATGTGCAGGAGGCGGTGGACACTGCTTACTACATGGCCGGCGAAGGCCGCCGCATGTTCGGTCCGACCACGCCATCGGAGTTGCCCAACAAGTTCGCCATGGCGGTGCGCCAGCCCATCGGAGTTTGCGGAATGATTACTCCTTGGAACTTTCCGATGGCGATTCCTTCGTGGAAGCTTTTGCCCGCGCTGGTCTGCGGCAACACCTGCGTGATCAAGCCTGCGCAGGATACTCCACTTTCCACTTTCAATCTGGTACGCGTGCTTTACGACGCTGGCTTGCCTCGGGGCGTGGTGAATATCGTGACCGGATTTGGGTCCGAGGTCGGTACGCCAATCACCGAGCACGCCGACGTAAAAGCCATTTCGCTGACCGGTTCGAGCGCCGTGGGGCGCATCGTGGGTACGACTGCGGCCAAGAGCTTCAAGCATTGTTCGCTTGAACTCGGCGGCAAGAATCCCATGATCGTGCTCGACGACGCCAATCTTGATCTGGCGATTGAAGGCGGGCTCTGGGGCGGCTTCGGAACAACTGGCCAGCGCTGCACCGCGACCAGCCGGATCATCGTTCAGAAAGGTATTTACAGCGAGTTCGTGGAACAGTACGTGGAGCGTGCGAAGGCGTTGAAGGTCGGCAATGGACTGGATGAAACTATCGAGATGGGCCCGGCGATTAACGAGAATCAGCTCAAGACTGACCTCAGCTACGTGGACATCGGCAAGGCTGAAGGCGCTCGCCTGAAGTGCGGCGGCAATCGCCTGGACAAAGGTGAATATCAGAATGGCTATTTTATGGAGCCGACTGTGTTCGTCGACGTTGATCGCAAGATGCGCATCGCGCAAGAGGAAATTTTCGGGCCGGTGGTTTCGATCATTGCCTGTGACGATCTCGAGGACGCTATCGAGATCGCGAATGGCATCGACTACGGATTGTCTTCCGCGCTCTACACCAAAGACGTGAATAAAGCTTTCGTGGCCATGCGCGACCTTCATGCCGGAATTACCTATATCAATGCGCCTACGATTGGTGCGGAAGTGCATCTGCCTTTCGGTGGAGTAAAAGCCACGGGCAACGGCCATCGCGAGGGCGGTCTGGGCGCGATCGACTTTTTCAGCGAGTGGAAATCGATCTATGTGGATTATTCCGATCGCTTGCAGAAGGCGCAGATTGATCGGGTGGACTAAGGACTTAAATCGCAGAGGTCGCTGAGAACATACCGCAGAGGGCGCAGAGACCGGTTATGGCCTCGCACAACCTCTGCGGTTTGCTTTTGGCCTTGATTCCCGTCAGAATTGTGCAGCCACTGGAGTCATTCATGCCGATTACTCAAACCCGTGAAATCGCCGCCGCTTCCCGCCTCGATCACGTTCGCTATGCCATTCGTGATCTGGTCTGTATCGCCGATGACATCATCAAGCAAGGCCACAAGGTTTTGCCGCTGAACATCGGCGATCCCAACGTTTTCGACTTTCAGACTCCCCCTCACATGATTGAGGCCGTGTACAGGGCCATGCGTGACGGCAAGAACGGCTACGCGCCTTCGCCAGGAATCAAAGAGGCGCTGGACGCGATTCGAGGAGAGGCCGCGCGCAAGGGAATCACTTCGGTGCAGGACGTTTTCGTCACCAACGGTGTCAGCGAAACCGTCGACGCCTGCCTGACCGCGCTGCTCAATCCGGGAGACGACCTGCTGACTCCTTGCCCGGACTATCCGCTGTACTCGGCGTTGCTGACCAAGCTGGGCATAAAGCTCAACACCTATTACTTGAACGAAGAAGACGGCTGGCAGCCGGAACTCGACGACCTCCAGAAAAAAATCACGCCGCGTACCCGCGGCATCGTGCTGATCAATCCCAACAATCCGACAGGCTCGGTGTGTACTCGCACGATGCTCGAGCAGGTCGCCGAGGTGGCGCGCCGGCACAACCTCATCATTTTTGCCGACGAGATCTACGACAAACTGATTCTCGACGACGATGAGCATATCTCGATGGCATCGGTTGCGCCGGATGTACCTGTGGTCACGTTCGGTGGGCTGTCCAAGAATTATCTGGTTCCGGGCTGGCGTATTGGTTGGGGTATTGTGAGCGGCGATGCCGCAGTTGTGAAGCAATATGCTGAAGGCATTCAGCGCCTGCTGCGGGCGCGTTTGTGCGCCAATCATCCGGAGCAGTATGCGATCAAGCCCGCACTCGAGGGGCCGCAGGATCACTTGATCGAGGTCCGCAAGAAGCTGCGAAGCCGGCGCGACTTGACCGTGCTGTGGTGCAATTCGACTCCGCGCGTGAGTTGCGTTTCGCCGCGCGGGGCTTTCTATGCTTATCCGCGCATCGATATTCCTGAAGGCGATGATGTGTTCGTGAAGGAACTTATTCTGCAGAAGCACGTGATGGTGGTCTATGGCTCCGGCTTCGGCCAGAAGCCGGGGACCAAGCATTTCCGGATTGTCTTCCTGCCCGATGAGAGGACGCTGTCGACCGCTTACGCGGCCATTGGGGAGTTCATGCGGGAGCGATATAAGAGCTGAGCGCAGCCTCCGCCAAGTTCCCGCACTTCAAAACTACCGGTAGATGTCGTTAGTGACGAACAGTCCCATAGCGAGATTGGAGCAGATCGAGCAGAAGAACTCCGTCGCTTACTTGCAGGTCGCACGGGTCGCCACGCGACTTGTGCGGAGAGAATGAAGCCGCGATTTGCTTGCCGAGAAATTTTCTGCACGCCACTGCATTTCGGTTGCGGCATCCTCGAAGCGGTGAGGCGCTGCCGTCTGCGAGCCACTGCCGGAGGAGTTGCAAGGCTTTCTGGAGCGGATTCGCAGAAAGTGAGGTCAACGGGCGCTGGAACACCCATATCAATAAAAACCCACCCAAGCACAAAGGCTTGGGTGGGACATCCACAATAGGTTCCTGAAAAGACGATCCAGCTCTACTTTACTGGCCCAGTGAGTACAGCCGACTCTCCCGAGTGTCTGTGCTTCTTGGGCATGGCGCCTGCACTGTCGATCAGCGTGGCCGTGCTCAAAGAGTCAAAAACGGAAGAGGTGTTGCTGCCGGCAGTGTAGCACCACAGTTGGAAAGCATCGCCAGCGCCGATGAACCACGTATCGGCAACGGACGCCGACGCGTAGACGGTAGAGTTGGTACTGGCGGCAACATTCGTTCCCACTTGGTTGCCGAAGATGCCGCCGCCATTGTCTACCGTACTGGTGTAGCAGTAAATGCCGTCAGCCGGTTGATCGATCACCATCACCGTGGCATTGATGTAATACACTCCTGTTGTCCCGACGGGATTGCCTTGCGCGACAACCGTGCCTGGGAAGCCAGCGATAGCAGCGCCGCCAGCGTTACCTGACCACGAGTAGCCCACGGAAATCCCAGCAGGTCCTTGAGGTCCCTGCTGTCCCTGCGGTCCTTGAGGTCCCTGCGGCCCCTGAGGTCCCCTCAGTCCTTGCGGCCCCTGCGGCCCCTGTGGTCCCTGTGGTCCCTTGGGTCCTATCTCGTTCCAGTTAATCTTGTGTTCGGTCGCCTTGCACGTCGTGGTTTTAGCTACAATCCGGATGGCGCCGCTTGTGTTGTTTACGCAGGCATAGAAAGTGACTGTTGCTGGCGAAAAGACCGAGTGAGCCGTCGCCGCCGGTGACTGGGCAGCTAGAGGCAGGATGCAGCATGCGAGCAGCAATAAGCCACACATACAAACACTGATACGGAACATGGTTTCTCCTTTTGATTTGTTAAGTTAGTCTTGATTTATCAACGCTAGTACCAGGGGCGGGGGACTACCGACGACCGAGCGCACACGAGACAACAGAAGAGCTGCTCAGTTGAATCGCCAAGCAATGAGTGTCACATATGAGCCGGATCGGCCCGGACTCCTGCCCCAACATCAGAGATCCGGTGCTTTTCCCGATTCAAGCGACGGCCACCGGAAATACCGCCGGAGGCCGCCTTGAGACCAGGAAACCAAACTTCTCCCCCGAGAGTTTGCTTTCCCGGAAAGCTAATTGCCCACCAAACGATGAGCTCCGGTTTGCGGAACTGGTGCGACCGGACGCATCGAAACAAGAACCCTCCTTGCTTGATTTGCTCACTCACCGCCACTTTCGTGTAAATGGTGTTTCCAGCGCCGATTTCGTTTCCAGCGCCGCACGTCAACTACAGATTCACCTGGCCGGATCAGAGCCGAGCTCAGACGGCCAGATGAAACGTGCTTACTATAGAAAGCGTGAAATCGAGGTGAGAAGTGGCAGTCGTGCAAAGAAAAATTCTTGGCCACGTCCTTGATCCGTATGAACCCGAGTCACAAACCACGAATCCACAACTCGCGGGTCAGTCCGGCAACTGCGCACCGACCTTGCCCTCCTTCGCGCTCGGCACTCTCCCCCATTCCGTCTGCACAAGCAATGCTTTGGGGGTGATTTTAAGGTGAATCGAAGGTGAGTCTGGAAGTTACTGAAAACACATATAGATACATTTACCATGCTGCGTTTTGGATGAGGCAATGGTACAATCCCACGGGTTAAAAACCCTCGCCCATAACGGCGTCTGGCCATGGAGACCTCTTCGTCAATCTTCCGTTTTGGACCGTTTGAGGCGAAGACTTTCGCCCAGGAGCTGTCCAAGAACGGGACAAAGGTCAAACTTCGTGGCCAACCTTTCTGCATCTTGGAGCTTCTGCTCAGTCGTGCCGGCGATGTTGTGACCCGGGAGGAGGTCCGGCAGAAGCTTTGGCCCGCCGACACCTTCGTCGATTTCGAGCACGGGCTCAACACTTCGATCAAGAAGCTCCGCCAGGCGCTGGGCGATTCCGCGACTGAGCCCTGCTATATCGAAACTTTCCCGCGACTGGGATATCGCTTTATCGCTCCAGTGGAAATTGTTGTTGAACAAAAGCCAAAGCAGGCAACTGCTGAAGCCGGCGAGACCACGGCCGGTATTCCTGCCGCCCGCGAGCCCGAACACGTCATGCCTCCTTCGCGGTCATTTGCCTGGTCTCTTCTTTCGGCGCCAGCCACCGCGATGCTGGTTGGAGTGGCGCTGCTTTTCAATGTGGCCGGGACGCGAGATCGTTTCTTCGCCGTATTTCGGTCAACCAGGAACGCGTCCGTGGCCGTCGCCTCCGTTCCCAAACCGCTTCACTCTATCGCGGTCCTTCCCCTGCAGAATCTCTCCAATGATCCGGCCGAGGATTACTTCGCGGACGGCATGACTGACGAGCTCACTACCGATCTCGCCCAGTTCGGAAGCTTGCGCGTCATTTCTCGGACCTCGGCCATGCACTATAAGGGCGCCGGTAAGACCGCCCCGGAGATTGGCCGCGAACTAGGCGTGGATACCCTGATTGAAGGGACCGTCCAACGGGTTGGGAACCGCGTCCGGATTCGGGTGCAGTTGATCGACTCAACCAGCGATCGTCATCTTTGGGCAAGAAGTTATGATCACGAACTCAAGGATGTCCTAGTCCTCCAGGGCTCGGCGGCGCGTGATATCGCGGAAGAAGTCCAGGGAAAAGTAACCTCCCGCAAGCCAG
>Ga0210384_10002127_pt1 | contig 24835 bp, 20 predicted proteins | sample IncBWH2MmetaG_FD_160574 | JGI IMG/M metagenome (GOLD analysis project Ga0210384, IMG submission 160574) | Forest soil microbial communities from Barre Woods Harvard Forest LTER site, Petersham, Massachusetts, United States - Inc-BW-H-2-M | ecosystem: Environmental > Terrestrial > Soil >...
TGCACCGGAATATTGGTTACCTGCCAGAGCAGCCTTACTTCTACGATTACCTTACCGCGGCGGAACTGCTGGATTATTTTGCGCGCTTTCATGATTTCGACGCAGGAGAAAGGCGCGAGAGTGTGCTGCGCATGCTCAAGAAGGTTGGATTGGAGTCGGCCGGGCGCATGCAGTTGAGAAAATATTCGAAGGGCATGTTGCAGCGGGTGGGGCTGGCGCAGGCGATTTTGCATGATCCGGCGGTGGTGGTGCTGGACGAGCCGATGTCTGGACTGGATCCGGTGGGACGGCGGGAAGTGCGGGACATTATTCTGGAATTAAAAAAACAGGGGAAGACGGTTTTATTTTCCACGCACATTTTGTCGGATGCGGAAATGCTGTGCGACCGGGTGGGCGTCATTGTCGGGGGGAAGCTGCAAGGAGTCGGGGCGCCGAGCGAACTTGTGGGATTGAAGGTGCAAGGAATGGAAATTCTGTTTGAGTTGCCGGCGGGCGCGCAGAGCGGAGGCGAGTTGCTGGCGAAAGCTACGCGAACGGGAGACCGGTATCGTCTTCAGATCGAGGAGAGCGGATTGTATGCGGCCATGGAACAGCTAGGTGCGGCCGGCGTGAAGATATTGTCGGTGACGCAAGTAAAACCTTCGCTGGAAGAATATTTTATGCATCTGGTCAAGGCTGACCGCGCGCAAGCTGCGGCAGTGGAAGTGAGCGCAAAGTGAAGCGCGTCGCAACGGTAGCGCTGAATACGTTTCGCGAAGCGGTGCGCGATCGGGTGCTGTACAACCTGGTGTTTTTCGCGCTGGTGATGATGGCGGCGGCGATTCTTGTGGGGCAGATATCCATCGGCATCGAACAGATTGTGATCGTCAGCCTGGGATTAAGCGCTATTTCGATTATTGGATTGCTGATTTCGGTGTTTATTGGCGTGGGGTTGGTGTCAAAGGAGATCGACAAACGGACACTGTATGCGCTGCTGGCCAAGCCGTTGCGGCGCTGGGAATTTATTTTAGGAAAGTTCGCGGGGCTGGCGTTGACCTTAACGGTAAATACCGCAGCGATGGCCGCGGGTTTATTTTTGGCTTTGTTTTACGTGAAGCATTCGATCGACTGGCCGGACACGGCGGTGTTGGTGGCAGTGTATTTGATTTTATTGAAGCTGGCGCTGGTGGTAGCGCTGGCGATGTTGTTTTCCTGCTTCACGACGCCGTTGCTGGCGATTTTGTTCACGGCCGGACTGTACATCGCGGGATTATTCGTCCATGAGATGCGCGGATTGCAGGCGGGCTTGATTGATCCGGCGTTGAGCGGTTTGCTGCGGTGGATTTCTTATGTGCTGCCCAATTTCGAGAACTTCGATGTTATGGGCGCGGCGGCGCACGGCCGGGCTATACCGGGGATGTTGATTGCGGAGAATACGGTTTATGCCGTGCTTTATTGCGCGATGGTATTGGCGGTGGCGATGGCGATTTTTTCGCAGCGTAACCTGAAATGAATTTAAAGGGCTATATCGCGTTGTTATTGTTTTTGCCTCTGGGCTTTGCAGGCGTGTGGCGCTTGCAGGAACGCATTGATGCGCAACAAAGCGCGGTGGAAAGTGAAGACGACCAGGTGATGCTGCGCTCCAGCAAACTGGTGAAGGCCTTGAGTTTGGAATATGCACCATTGGTGGCGGACATATATTGGACGCGGGTGGTGCAATATTTCGGGAACAAGCATGCGGGGAAGCAAGTTGATTTGCGGCTGCTTTGGCCGTTGCTGGATGTTACGAGCGTGCTCGATCCGCATTTGATGCCCGTTTATCATTTCGGGTCCATGTTCCTGAGCGACGCGCCGCCGCGTGGGGCCGGACGGCCCGACCTGGCGGTGGAGCTGCTCGAGCGTGGACTGAAAGCGAATCCGGAGGAATGGCGACTGTATTACGATTTGGGCTTCGTATACTACTTCGATATGAAGGATTATCCTAAGGCTGCCGCGGCGTTTTTCGGGGGCAGCAAAAATCCCAAGGCACATATCTGGATGAAAGTGATGGCTGCGAAGATTGCCGCGGAAGGTAATTCGACGGAGACTTCCAATTTTCTATGGCAAGACGTTTACAACACGACTAACGATCCGTCGGTGAAGGAAAATGCGTTGAGGCATTTGCAATTGTTGCGGGCGCAGGAAGATTGCAGACAGATTGATATAGTGGCGGACGAGTATCAGAAACGGTTTGGGCGGCGGCCGGTACACATGAGTGAGTTGGTGCAGAGTGGACTATTGCGCGGTGAGCCTGTCGATCCACTGGGGCATCCGTATGTTTTGAATGAAGCGGGCAAGGCGGGGATTAGTCCGGAGAGTCCGCTGAGGGAGAAGCGGGTTGCTGGCGGCGGGGAGTAAGTAGCGGCTAGGGTTGTGGCTACTGAGTGGTACAGAGAAGAGTCATTTGTGGGTCGATGAGGAGTTTGTGCGGCGAGGTTGCTGAGGCGAAGTGAAATTGAGTTTCCGGGCCGGTGGCGACTACCGTGCCTAGAAGGACTGGATGGGCACCAGGTGTGGACGCGTATAGCGGGACTCTGGCGATGAAGGATTGCGGCACGTTTTCTTGAAAGAGTTTTCCTCGAATGGAGTAGCCGGTACCGCTGTCGTTTTTGTGAACGCTGAATTCCGCGCGGTAGTGGGGAATGCCAGTGCCTTGAATCCATTGCTCGAAAAACCATTCCATCGAATGGCCCCCTTCCAGGTCCATCGAGGGGGTCATCACGGCTTCAATTTCACCACGCAAATCCTGGGTGGATAGAGCGCGGTAAGCGTATTTTGTGACCAGTGTGCGGAGCAAGGCGTTGAAGCGTGTGTCGGGATTGGCGCCCGGTTGGCGTAGCATTTCGCGGACCATGTGAATCACCCAGGCGCCTTTAGCGTAAATGAGATCGTCGTAAGCCTCGCGAGACTTCGACGAATTGAGGCGCGAGCCCAGGGTCAGAGCGCCGATTTTGCCGGCGGGTTGATCGGCGTTAGGAGATTTTTCGATGAGTCTCTGGCGGTAGCGCTGGAGCCACAGACGTAAAGTGTGATCGGGACTTTTGTGCATGTCCGCAAACAGTAGCGCCAGATAATTGGCGACGGCTTCGTCGATCCACTGATCCCGGTAGCTCGACCATCCGACGACGTTCCCCCACCATTGGTGAGCCACTTCGTGGAAGGGAACCAGCTCGCTGAAGTGTTCCTGAGTGCTGCTCGACAGGCCCGCACGGCGCTGTACATCCGCAGACAAAAACGAGTAAGTGGAAATGTAGAGGAGGCCGGGCCAACCTTGCCCGAAAGTTCCCGGAATTTGCGAGACGCTGAGATTGTGAAAAGGGAAAGGGCCGCTGTAGGTTTCGTAAAAGCGAATAGAAGCGTCGATGTCTTTCCCCAATTGTTTGAGAGCGATGGCGGGGTTGGGGGGCAAGGGCTGAAGATCCTGATTCATATCGAGCATTGAGCGACGAGGTCCCAGTGGTGCAATGTCAGAGGTAGCGCTGCCGGCTAAACGTTTGGCTAGCTGTTGTTCCACTTGGCGATTGGCGTACACGTCGATGGAGTAATTCGTGGAGTTGACGGATGAGGATGCGTATTCGCCGAGGTTAAAGCCGGCGACGGAGACGGGCTTCTCGGTTTTCCAATGGCCCACGCGGAAGTCAGCTTCTTCGTGCTCCTCGATTTTTGCGCCGGTGGCGACCAGCCGCAATTTTTTTGGCCAGCGCATGGTTAAGTCATAAGCCGCGAAATCGGCGGAGTCACCAAAGTGTGGATACCAGCTTTCGCGGGCGCCCACGAAGAAAACGTCATTGCCGGCATCGGTGATGATGTTGCCGCGATAGTGAAAGCGAATGGAAAATTCGCTGTCGCCTGCTACGGCGCGGGGAAGCACGACGAAGAGAAAGTCGTTGCCGCGCACGCTGCGCTCCTGCGGGGTCATGTCTTCGTTTTGAAAATATTCGAGCTTCTGGCCTTTCGCGGTGATTGCGGATTCAACGTTCAACTCTCGGGACAAAGCGAAAATTAAAAAACGCTGGCCTGCGCCGAGGGCACGGAGGTCTATGGTGGCGGTAGCGTCAAGCGAGTGATCGGGGAGGATGGACGTGTCTATCGAGTAGCGGAGCGCGCGAAAATCCGGCGTCATGGGGAGGGCATCCGGGATTTTGTAGGAAGCCCAAACATCGTAGAAGGGCGAGCCCTCAGTGGTGTGCACTTGCCCTAACAGGAACGGCTCGGCGCGCATGGAATCCAGCACCACGTCGAACGGGCCGGTGGCGATGCCGTCGAGACTGGCGTAGAAGTACGGCCGCGGTGCGGTGAGCAGGGTGCCGCAAAAAATACGCAGGGAGTGGACAGCGTTGAGATGAGAGAGGATTGGATCCCAACGGGAAGCGGCGGCACTGTCGGATTCCGGCTGAAGTCCTGCGGCTTGGAGCTGGCGCAACAGGTCGGTGGACGTTGTGTCGGTGAAGCGCATGTAGGCGCTGGCGAAGTCCTGGTCGAGGATGGGAGAGTCGAGGAAGCGAGCCATTTGCTGCTTTTCTATAGTGTCACGCGGGAGAGCGAGAATGTGGCCGCGGCCGGAAAAGACAGCGCCGGTGATCTCGTTATCGAGGGGGGCAAGGAAAATCAGCTCACCTTGATCGAAAGAGATTTTTGCGTCGCCGCGGCGAAGCTCGATGCGATGCTCGGGTTTAACTTGATAAGCGGAAGCGGGGTCAAGGCGCAGGGCATTGATGGCATCGTAGAGTTGATGGGCGGTGCGCGGGGTAGAACGCGAGGGTTGGGCTGCGGTAAGGCCGCACAACACGACGAAGGCTGCTGCGAGCCTCATGTGGAAAGTGTAGTCATTGTGGGTGTTGTGGAACAAGGGAAGTGTGCGTACTCCTCCAGATTCTTAGACTCCGGATTTATGGTTTGGCATTTATATTTTATCAACCCAAGCGCTACTCCTGAGGTTGACGTTCCTCGGGCGCATGGCGTTTGTACTAATGGAACAAGAATGTTTGCGGAAAAATTCAAAGTGTTGGGGTGTGGGTAAAATGGGGCATGGGGTTCTCCTCTATTCTGCGCGGTTATCGGGCCAGGGTGTTCGGTTTGGCGTGGGCACTGGGCAGCGCGGGCGTATGGGCGGACACCATTGTGTTGAAGAACGGGCACCGAATTTCCGCCAGCAATGTGGTGGAGGTGGGCGACAAAATTCGTTACGAAACGAGTGTGGGGGAATTAAGTCTTCCGAAGTCGATCGTCGATCACGTAGAAAAAGGCGGCGGGGGGCCACGGACGGCAACCGCAACGGATAACGCTTCGAATATGGCCATCACTCCGCCTGCCATGGATGCGGCGAGTGCCAACGGCGGAGAAATCGAGCACGCGGTGATACACGATGGCGCGATTGATCGCCAATACATTGCGAAATTGGAGTCTGAAACGCGCAGCGGGTCTCCCGTAGCCGGAATGAATGCCGCGGTTGCGCATCATGCCGCAGCAAACTTTGAGCTTGCACACGGGGACATGGACCATGCTCTGGCTGACGAGCGAACGGCTCTTACGTATGCGCCGGAGGAACCGCTGCTGCTGATGAACGCAGCATATTTGCATTTGCGCAGGAGTGAGTACCGGGAATCGCTGGATTACCTGGAGCGCGCGCAGCGGATTGCTCCAAACAATCCGGACGTGGCCAAGCTGGCTGGTTGGGCGTATTACGGGCTGAACAAATTGCCGCAGGCGGTGGCGGAATGGAAGCGGGCTTTGGCGTTGCGGCCGGATGCGGAAGTGCAAGCGGCGCTGGAAAAAGCGGAGCGTGACAAGGGAGAAGAGGAAAGTTACAAGGAAAATGAGAGCGCGCATTTTACGTTGCGCTACAGCGGGAGTGCGGAACCGGCGCTGGCGCGAGAGGTGTTGCGAACACTGGAAATGCATTACGCGAGAATTAATTCGGAACTGAATTTTGCGCCGCCTGATTCGATTGGGGTGATTCTGTATACGCAGCAAGCTTTCGCGGATATTACACGCGCTCCTGGATGGGTGGGGGCGCTGAACGACGGGAGATTGCGTATCCCGGTGCAGGGGTTGAGCAGCATGACGGAGGAGCTCTCGCGAGTGTTGAAACACGAGCTGACGCATAGTTTTGTGCAGCAGAAGACGCACGGGAGGGCGCCTACGTGGATACAGGAAGGGCTGGCGCAGTGGATGGAAGGCAAGCGCAGTGGCGAGAATGCCGCGGTGCTGCTGGAGATTTATGGCGACGGACATGCGACTTCTCTGGGGAGTTTAGAAGGGTCTTGGATGGGATTTCCTAGTAACGCGGCGGTTTATGCGTATGCATGGGCGCTCGCGAATATTGAGTATATTGTGCAGGCTGATGGCATGGGGGATGTGGAACGAATCCTGGACCGCATTGCGTCGGGGAGCTCGACGGAAGCGGCGTTGCACGATGTGCTGCATAGTGATTACGACGACGTGATGAGGTCGAGTGCGGATTATTTGCGCAGAGCGTACTCGCGGTAGCGACCGCTGTTCTTCTTAATTACCTACCCCGGGTGAGAGTTTAACTGGTGGCGAGGAGCGCGGCTAACAGCGCGGCGCGGATGGGCATGGCAGCGGTCAGGACGTGCTCATGGGTGGAGTGCGCACCATCTCCTACGGCGCCCAGGCCATCGAGCGTGGGAATTCCTAACGCGGCGGTAAGATTTCCGTCTGAGCCTCCGCCTACTACACACTCCCCGAGGGACAAATTCATTTGGGCGGCGAGGGATTTCGCTCGTTCGAATAAAGCTGCGCTCATTTTGCGCTCCAGCGGAGAGCGAGAGAAACCGCCGTGGATCTCGAGTTGCGCGCCTCGGATATGTGGTTTCAGGGCGAGAAGTTGGCGTTCGAGGCGGCTCATTTCTGGAATGCTGGTGGCGCGAAGGTCGAGGAAGGTGCGGGCGTGATCGGCGATGACGTTTGTTCTGGTGCCGCCGTGGATGATGTCGGCGTTTACAGTGGTCCCGCGACTTGGATTGTTCCATTTTAAAATGCGTGACAGCTGATGGCAGAGCTCGTGGATTGCGTTAATGCCTTCTTCCGGCGCCAAGCCGGCGTGAGAGGCGCGGCCGTGAACGATAATTTCGGCTTCGCCGACGCCTTTGCGCGCGGTCTTTATCAGGCCGCGAGAGCCGAACGAGGGCTCGAGCACGAAAACGGCGTCGCTGCGGAGGGCTTCAGTCTCGATTAGCTTGCGGGAGGAATCGCTGCCGATTTCTTCGTCGGAGGTCCAGAGAAAAACAATGCGTTTATTGGAGACGAGGTTTAGCTTTTTCAGCGCATGGTGCGCGAAGAGAGCCTGCACTATTCCGGCTTTCATGTCGAAGGTGCCCGGGCCGTAAGCTTTGCCGGTGGTAAGCCGGAAAGGCATTTTTTTTATGGTGCCAGAAGCGTAGACGGTGTCGTAATGGCCAAGCACGAGGAGTTGACCGGTAGGGCGAGAGGAATTTGATGAGGATACGATGTGCAAATGATCGCCGCGATTTTTTTGCGGGACGCGACGAACTTGGAGGCCATGTTTGCGCCATTCCGCGGCGATGATTTCGCAGCAGCGGTCAGCATAGGCTTTTTCGAGGCTGGGTGATTCGGCGACTACAAAACGACTAAGCGTGCCGATCATTTGCGGGGTCGCTGGCTGAAGGAAGTTTTTGACTTTCTGGGCGACCGAGGGGGCGGGCATTGTGCGAACATGCTAACAATGACGTGAGGAATGGGCAACGCAGCGAAAGCCAAAATCAACCGGAAACGCAGTCGGGCTCAAGGAGAGTTGGCGGGATATTGCGGGATAATTGCATTTGGGCACAAGATACGCGGTCATTGTCGGTCTCTAGTCGCATATAATTGTAAGTTTGCCGGGTAAGCCCGGACGCCGCAGGGATTGAAGTATTCGCGACGGGGGTGCGAATGATTCTGGATACAACGGAAATACAAAGGATTTTGCCGCACCGTTATCCATTTCTGATGGTGGATGCCATAGAAGAGATGGAACGCGTGAAGCGCATCGTGGGAATCAAGAATGTGACTATCAACGAATCGCATTTTCAGGGACATTTTCCGGGTAAGCCGATCATGCCTGGGGTGCTGATCATTGAGGCGATGGCGCAGACGGGTGGGTTGCTGTTGCTGATGGAGGTTTCGGAGCACGAGCGGGAGAAGAAGCTTTTGTATTTTGTGGCTATTGATGGGGCGCGATTCCGGCGCCCGGTGGTTCCTGGAGAACAATTGAAGCTGGAAGTGAAAGTTATTTCGTGGCGTGGGGATTTTTGCAAGCTGGATGGAAGAGCGACGGTGAATGGGGAATTGGCTGCCGAAGCAATATTGATGTGCAAGATGGTGGACCGCGAAGATCTGGAGAAGTCTAAAACCGCCGCGAACATGAATGGGCCGGGGAGCTTGGGCGATTGATTGAATAGATTTGTGCGCAGAGGAAGTAGCCCAGAGCATTTCTTACGGCCGCAAAACGCGTTCGGGCAGATCAAAAGACCACAGATGCGGACGAATCACACACGGAGCTTAAGAGCCGAAAATTTGTGAGTGCGCAAACTAAAACTGAGATTCATCCGCAAGCCGTGGTGTCACCGAATGCAAGGCTTGGCGCGCAGGTAAGAATTGGAGCTTATGCGATTGTTGGCGAGCACGTGACTTTGGGCGAAGGATGTTTGGTGGATGCGCACGCGGTGATTCAGGGGCCTTCGACGATTGGGCGGCACAATGTGTTTCATCCGTTTTGTTCGATTGGCGGGGATCCGCAGGATTTGAAATTTCATGGGGAACAAACGGAATTGGTTGTCGGCGACGCGAATACTTTTCGCGAATATGTAACGGTGAGCCGCGGGACGGTGGGGGGCGGTGGAAAAACGACCATAGGTAACGGTAGTTTGTTCATGGCGTATTCACATATCGCGCATGATTGCCATGTTGGCAACGAAACGATTTTCGCCAATGGAGCGACGCTGGCGGGACACGTGGCGGTGGAAGATTTCGCCACAATTGGGGCGTTTTCGCCGGTGCACCAGTTCTGCCGTATTGGGCGATATGCGTATGTGGGGGCTTCGACGGTGATTACCCAGGATGTGCCGCCGTTTTCGCGGGTGGTGACGGAGCGGAGTACAAAGAGCTACGGCGTTAATTCAATTGGGTTGGAGCGCAAAGGATTCTCTAAGGAGCGCTTGGAGGCGTTGGGACGGGCTTACCGATTGCTGCTGAAATCGAAGATGAATACTTCGCAGGCGCTCACGGAGATGCGGGCGACGCTAGGGGAGTCTGAGGATGTGCAGGAATTGGTGAGCTTTATTGAAGCGGCGGAGCGCGGGATTGTGAAGTAGCAGTGATGACTTTTCAGCAAGAGAATCGAACGAGTACTCCGACGCCGAAGTTTCGGTGGTCCCACGTTAAAAGCCCCACCCTCAAAAAGGCTGAGGGTGGGGCACCCTCGGCGATATTTACGCTGAGGTAGGACAAGAGTTTTTTGATGTGCATGAGTTCATCGGAAAAAAATTGAGCGGGCAATCCGGATCGAAAATAGAAGCAGGGACGGAACAGTGGGGATTGATTGCGGGGAATGGACGATTTCCCTTTTTGGTATTGGAGGGGGCGCGGAGCCAGGGGCTGGAGATGGCGGTGATCGCGCTGAAAGAGGAGGCTTCCGAGGAACTGGGAAAATTTACTTCGCGGATTCATTGGGTGAGCCTGGGGGAGCTGAGCAAAGCGATTGATTTGATGCACCAGGAAGGTGTGACCCGCGCGGTGATGGCGGGCCAGGTGAAACACAATAAAATTTTTAGCTCGATACGGCCGGACTGGAAGCTGGCGAAACTTTTGCTCTCGCTGCCGCGAAAAAATACCGACACCTTGATTGGCGCGGTGGCGCGGGTGCTGGGAGACGAAGGAATTCAATTGGTGGATTCGACTTTATTTCTGAAGCCGCTGGTACCGGAAGTGGGGGTGCTGACGCGACGCGCTCCGAATGAACGCGAGGCCGCGGACATCGCTTATGGATTTAGCGTAGCGAGAAATATTGCGACCATGGATATTGGACAGACAGTGGTGATTTCGGATTGTGCTTGTGTGGCAGTGGAGGCGATGGAAGGCACGGACGAAGCGGTGGCGCGAGCCGCGCGGATTGCTGCAGGAAAGCCGCTGGTGGTGGTGAAGGTGAGCAAGCCGGGGCAAGACATGCGCTTCGACGTCCCTGTGATCGGGCTGCCGTCGATCGAACAGATGGCCCGTTCAGGTGTGACGGCGTTGGCTGTGGATGCCGGTCGGACGTTATTGTTTGACCGCGCGAACTTGATTGCTCTGGCGGAAGAAAAAGGGATCGCGATCCAGGCTTTTGCTCCACCCGCCGCGGAACCAATAGCCGAAAACCAGGGAATGAGTCAGGGATGAGCGCAGCGCCGGAGCGTTTGCCGGTTGCCGTGGTGGGGGCTGGTGAATTTGGACGCAACCACGCGCGGGTGTATCGCGAACTTCAGAATACAGAACTGCTGGGCATTTTCGATCGAGATACGGCAAAAGCGCGCACAGTGGCCGAGCAATTTCATACTCGCGTATTTGACGACCTGGATGAATTGCGTGGGTGTGTGAAGGCAGCCAGCGTAGCGGTTCCTACGGAAGCGCACAGCGAAGTCGGTTGCCGATTGTTGGATATGGGGATCGATGTATTGGTGGAAAAACCCATGGCCACCGATCTGACGGAGGCAGATGCGTTGTTGGCTGGAGCGAAAAAGAACCAGCGGATTCTGCAGGTCGGGCATGTGGAGCGATTTAATCCTGCGGTGATTGCCGTGGAGCCCATCGTGAACCGGCCGTTATTTTTTGAGGTGCACAGGTTGGGAGTGTTTACGGCGCGCAGCCTGGATGTGGATGTGATTTACGATTTGATGATCCATGATCTGGATATTTTGCTGGCTTTGGTAAAGGAGCCGGTGACAGAAGTGAAAGCAGTGGGAATACCGGTTTTGACAAACAAAGTGGATATTGCCCACGCGCGGCTGGAATTTACGGGCGGGGCGGTGGCGAATGTGACGGCGAGCCGTGTTTCCACTGAACGCGTGCGCAAAATGCGATTCTTCCAGCAACACGAATATATATCGCTGGATTACGCGCGGCGGGATGCTTTGCGGGTTGGCGTGAAGAAAGCCGGGCCGCAGCCGGAATTTGGTTTTGAAAAGTTGCCGGCGCCGGCGATTGAACCTTTGCATGCTGAGCTGGACGCCTTCGCGGAGTCAGTGCGTTCTCGGCAGGAGCCCCGGGTGAATGGCGCGGCGGGGCGCGCGGCGTTGGAGTTGGCGGGACGAGTGATGACAAGCATCCATGAGCACGCGGAGCGCGTCCAACTGGCTACACGTACATCAGCTAAGCCAGTCCAAATATGATTGAACGCACACTTGTACCCCGGGACGCGCGATTACCCGCGGCAGCGGATTTAGCAGCCAGCGCGCGCCGGCGACCGACGACCATGGACGAGCGCACGCTGGTGCCGGCGATGCTGCCGGTCGTCGCGCTGAACGGGCATTCCAACATACCGACAAATTTGCCATTGCAATCCATCGCTGCACGAGTGGTGGTGCCCCGCGATATAAATCGTGAAGCGTACTCGGTGGTGGAGGACGATTCCGTTCCGCTGCAAGTGACGGAAATGGATCAGCGCGTTGCGGTGCCGCAGAACTCGGCGCCTCCGGAACCAAATGTGAAGTTGCCGGTGGTGGATACCGAGTTGGTGGATCCGGATATTTTCATGACGGGCGAAGTTCACTTGATCGCTTCGCCGCCCTCGCCCGAAAAAGCTCGAGCGGATTTGATCACGCGGATTTCTTCCGTGGTGCTGCACGTTGCGCTGATTGCGGTAATTTTGTTACAGGCGAAATTATTTCCAAAACATGAACCGACGGCCGAGGAAGTGGATATTGCGCGAAAGCAGTTGACGTTGCTACTGCCGCCAGGGGCGTTCGAATCTGCTAAGCCATCGTCGAGACCGGTACAGCGTCCGCCTGCAGTACACGTGGATCCGCGGGTGCTGAGAAAAGTGGCGCCACCCATCGTTCAGCCAGTTCCTGCGCCGGCACCTGCTCCGGTTCCCGCGAAGCCTCTAAAGGAATTGCCAAACGCGCCAATACCCCAGAAAAATGCTGTAGCACCAGAACCTCAAACGACCGCGCCTGCGCCGAAGATCGACACGCCCAAGTCTGGGCTGAAGCTGGAAACTCCGGATACGCCATTGCCGCGTCCCAATTTGCAATTGCCGCAAAGTTCGGCGAGCCGTTCGATTCAGGATTCGCTGAAAGAGGCTACGAGAGACCCGAATAGCGGGGGGCGCGCCGGTGGCGTAATAGGCCCGATGCCGCGTTCTGCTCCCTCGCCAGGAGGAGGCGGTGGTGGCGGGCAAGGCGCGGGGACGTATGGAAACGGCTACGAAATTCTCACTCCGACGGAAGGCGTGGATTTCAGCGATTACATGAAGCGGGTAGTAGCCAGTGTGCGGCGCAACTGGTATGCGGTGATGCCGGAGTCGGCGCAGTTGGGGGATCGGGGGAGGGTGGCGCTGCAATTCCGCATCATGCGCGATGGCAGTGTGCCTACCGGGGAGCCTAATCGATTGCTGGGATCCGGCAAGGAGCCGTTGGACCGCGCGGCGGTGTCGGCGATCCGGTCATCGAACCCGTTTGAGCCTTTGCCTCCGGCGTTCAGCGGGCCCTATATCGAACTGCGCTTTTACTTCCTGTACAATTTGCCTCTCGAAGCCGCGTATCAGTGAAACCGTTGCGACAACAGATCGCGGGCAGCCGGGTGTTCGCGTTTCTTGTGCTGCTCTGGTGCTGTTGTTTCGCGCGCGGCACATTTTTTTTCCATGAACACAATTGAGTTGGAGAGTTTGCCTTTGATTGTCGTGGTAGGACCAACGGCATCGGGCAAGTCCGCTCTGGCGGTGGCGCTGGTGAAAGCGTTGCCGGCAGAAATTATTGCTTGCGATTCGACGCAGCTTTATCGCGGCGTGAATATTGGAACGGCTAAGCCAACTGTGGAAGAACGGCAAGGCGTCGTTCATCACTTGATTGATGTGCTGGATGCTTCGGAGCCGGCGACTGCGGGAGGTTATCGCGATCTGGCGCTGGCGGTCCTGGGGGAACTGCGCAAGCGGGGCGGGCTGCCGATTCTTACCGTGGGGACTGGATTGTACATGCGCGCGCTGCTGGAGGGCTTAGCGGACTTGCCGCTGCGCTCGGAAGAATTGCGTGAGCGGCTGAGGGCTAGTTCCAGGAAGCGCGGTGGGACGCATCTGCACCGCGTGCTGCGACGGATGGACGCGGCAGCCGCGGCGAGAATTGCGCCGACGGACGAACAAAAGCTGATACGGGCGATTGAAGTTTGCCTCTTGACGCGCAGACCAATTTCTGAGGTTCATCGCGCGGGGAGAAAGCCATTGGAGGGTTGGCGGACGTTGAAGGTCGGATTGATGCTTTCGCGCGAGATGCTTTATGAGCGCATTGATGCGCGTACTGACGCGATGATCGAAGGTGGGTGGCTTGACGAGGTCCGAGGACTGCTTGCGGCGGGGATCGCGGAGAACGCAAAGATTTTTGATTTCCTCGGGTATCGCGAGATGCTTGGGGTGTTGCGCGGGGATTTCACGATGGAGAAAGCGCGTACGGCGATTCAATTGGCCACCCGACATTATGCTAAGCGGCAGATGACCTGGTTTCGCAAGGACAAGTCGATTCGCTGGTTTGCGGGGCCGGGCGATGATGCCGGGGTGCAGCGCGAGATTACCGAATGGGTTAGCAAAGAGATGGAGGTCGGTAGTCGCGGTTGAAAATGCGAAGGGGTATAATCGCGGCATGAGTGAGATCCCTCCGCAGATGATTCCGTAGTGCTGTCAGGTTGCACTTTTTGACGAAGACACCACAACACAATGTTTCGAATGCAGAACGCGCGCTGCTGGTAGGCGTGGGCTGGAAGCGAGCGCCGCGGTTTCCGGGGATGCCCGCGGGTGAGCAGGGGCGAGTGTCTTTAGCGGAACTAGTTGAGCTGGCGAAAAGCGCCGGCGCGGATATTGTCGGGACGGTGTTTCAGGTACGCGATTCGGCGGATTCCGCGACGCTGGTGGGACGCGGAAAACTGGATGAGATTCGCGCGGAGGCCAATGCGCATCAGGCACCGCTGATTATTTTTGACAGTAACCTTTCTCCGGTACAGCAGAGGAACATTGAGGAGTTGACGGAGCGGCGAGTCATCGATCGCACGCAACTGATCTTGGATATTTTTGCGCGGCATGCGCGAAGCCGCGAAGGTCAACTGCAGGTGGAACTGGCGCAATTGAATTACATGTTGCCGCGACTGACCGGGAAGGGTACGGCGATGTCGCGGTTAGGCGGCAAAAGCGGAGGCGGGGGAGCGGGTGGTGCGGGAGGAGCGGGGCGCATCGGCGTCCGCGGACCTGGTGAAAAGAAGCTGGAAACGGACCGGCGGAGGATTCGAGACCGGGTCAGCAAGATTCAAACAGGTATAGCTGATTTGCGTAAGCAGCGGGCGTTGAGGCGGGAAGCACGGAATGCCGTGCCGCTGGGTACGATTGCGCTGGTGGGTTATACCAATGCTGGGAAGTCGACGCTGTTTAATGCGCTGAGCCGAGCGGAAGTACTGGTTTCCGCACGCATGTTTGCCACGCTGGATCCCACGATTCGCGCAGTGCGCTTGCCATCGAACAGGCGGGTGCTGGTTTCAGACACGGTGGGGTTCATACGCGATCTGCCCAAAAGCTTGCTGTCGGCGTTTCGCGCGACGCTGGAAGAGGTGCAGGAGGCCGCGCTGATTTTGCGTGTCAGTGACATATCGAACGCGCATCACGATGAACTGGACGAAGAGGTGCACAAGATTCTGGAGGAGCTGGGGGTATCCGACCGGCCGATATTGCGGGTTTTGAACAAGGTGGACCGATTGACGGCTGAAGAGCGAGAGAGTTTGAAGGCGAGCGCTAACGGAAAGAGTGATGAGCGACCTGTGCTGGTGTCGGCGTTAACTGGCGAAGGCATCGATGAATTGCTGCGGCGCATAGATGTCGCGCTGCCGACCGACCCGCTGGTTTCGCTTTCTCTGCGCTTGCCATTGTCGCAGGGACGGACTCTGGCACTGATCCACGCGCTTGGGAGGGTGCTGCGATCGGAAGTTGAGGATGAGGATATGTTGTTGGATGCCGAGGTGCCGGTGTCGATTGCGCGGCGTTTACGGTTGAGTGATTACGTGGTGGAGGGAACTTCCAGGCTCGCTCTCACGTAATGATAAGAGGGAGGCAATCATGGCCGCGTTTATTTTGTGGTGTATTCTTTTCATGCTGTGTTGGCCGGTGGCGCTGCTGGCGCTAGTTCTCTATCCTCTTGTTTGGCTGATTACGCTGCCATTTCGCATTGTCGGAATTGCCGTGCACGGAGTCTTGGGGCTGCTATCCGCGATGTTTTTGCTTCCGGTGAGATTATTGCGTGGGCCCCGGCCGATTTGAAGTTGAAGCAAGAAAAAATTTCCTTTCTTCATGGTCGTCCATGAAATTCCCGGGCCGCAGCTAGGGCTTCGGTGCTCGTCAGCGCAACTTGATTAGAGCAGTTAGACTCGTGAGAGCGATACGATTTTCAACGTGCGAGAAAAATGGATAACTCCTAAGTAAACAGCGGGCATTGCAATCTGGGAGTGCGGTCGACTGTCGTTTATGGCTATAAATCCGCATAAACCGGGGATTTGCAGGTTGTGGAAAATTTTGTGGGAAACGTTATGGTTGTTTTTTAAGAGTTTGCCGAACATGTGTGTTATAGCGGTGTGTTAGCGAGCATCAGGCATATAAGTCCTTCCCCTTCATTAGCATGTACACGTCCGCAGGATAGGCCCCCTAAGCGGCATGCGCTGGCCCAGTAGCGCTTGTAAATCACACATTTGCACAGATTTGGGGGCTAAGGGTTACGAATGAGTATCGCTATTTGAGATTCGAATAGTTATAAACAGTTAAGCGCAGGTACCTAAGTCAGCACCTGCGATGCGTTGACGCCCGCGTGGCTCAAGACTATAGTGATTCGGCGGTGGCCGGAGGCGCGGGGCGGTCATTGCTACCCTGTACTATCGTATGAATCTAGCTAACTCACTGACGTTGTTACGGATCTTCTTCGTGCCGGTCCTAATTGTAATCCTGCTAACACGGAGTCCGAATGTGGAACTGTGGGGCTTCCCGATGCATTTCGAATTTTGGGGAGTCTTGATTTTGCTGATGGCAGCGGCTACCGATTGGGCGGATGGGTATGTGGCACGGCGGCGATTGCAAGTAACCACGCTGGGAATTTTGCTGGATCCGATCGCGGATAAATTACTGATCTCGGCGGCTTTCATTTCGCTGGTAGATATGCAACTGGTCCCAGCGTGGATGGTAGTGATTATCATCGGGCGGGAATTTACAGTTTTAGGACTGCGAAATATCGCGCTGGCGGAAGGGTTTACGATTGAAGCCTCGGTGTTGGGAAAGACCAAGATGGTTTTGCAGGTGTGTGCGGTGGCGGTGGTAATCGCCGGAGCGCGGCACCCGTCATTAAAGCCGCTGGCACTTTTGTTGCTATGGTTGGTGGTAGTGAGCGCGCTGACGTCGGCGGCGCAATATTTTCACCGCTTTTGGGGAAACGTGGACGACCGCATCAAGCAGCGGCGGCGGCTGAGCATGCTGGAAAGCCGCAAGAAGTCACAGGATGCCGTACCTCTCTGAGGGTGATGGCCAGAGTTTATTGGTTCTGGCGCGCAAAGCGATTGTGGCAGCGGTCAATCGCGGGGAACTTCAAGACACAATCCCACATGAGGGAATTTTTGGAGAACGGTGTGGTGTGTTCGTGACATTGCACGTGCGAGGCGAATTGCGGGGGTGCATAGGCACAACTGAAAGCGAGGAGCAGTTGGGAGAGGCCACGGTACGTTGCGCGGTGAACGCGGCGTTACACGATCCGCGATTTCCGGCGATGCGCAGCGAGGAATTGGGAGCGTTGAGTATTGAGATTTCCGTGCTTTCGCCGCTCACGCCAATTCGGCCGGAAGAGATCGAGATCGGACGTCATGGCTTGGTGGTGTCTGATGAGAATCACAGAGGGTTGCTGTTGCCTCAAGTGGCGCCGGAACATGGCTTGAACCGGGAGCAGTTCCTGGCAGAAACGTGCCGGAAGGCGAGGCTGGCGCGAGACGCGTGGCAATGGCCATCTACGCGAATCCAAGGATTCACATGCGAAGTGTTTTCGGACGCAAAACGAGCAAGCGCACATTAGCCGCGTTTGACAGGCTATAAAAAAGAAGCCCGCGGCTAGGAGAGCCGTGGGCCTTTAGCAGAGCTGGAGGTGAGAGCTATTCCAGTTCGACGTAATCGCCAGCATAAATTTCCAACGAGCTGTGAGTGATGAATACGGTAGAAGCGTTAGCGCCTTCGTTAATCACGATGCCTTCGCCGATGATTTCGCGAGGCAAGTCTTTCCAGGAGTACTTGGCGTGGGCGCTGCCAAAACCGTATATCTCATATTGATAGTTCTTGGTTTCTGGCGCAGCTTCTGCCAGCGTGCCTTCATAACGGAAAATGCGGAAATAATCTCCCATGCGCACGCTCTGATTGCTGCCGAGATTTACGTAGACCGTGCTGTTCTTGCCGTACAACTGGGTGTTGTCCAATGCTGCGACAATCATAGCGACGCGCTTGCCGCTAACCGGCGCAAAATGATCGAAGGTGGATGCATCCTTAAAGGGTGGACTGGGGCGTTCCACATAGGGGCGCACTATGTCGCCGCGCTGCATGTAGCCACAGGCCATCCCTACCTCGGCGATGGAAACGTTGGGCTGCACGTTGACGACGCGAAGGTGCCCGGCATCGACATAAAACTGCCCCATAGCCTTGATTAATTTGTGCTGCCATTTGAACCATTGCACGTCATTAGGGTCTTTCGTGGGACGAACGACGGAAAAACGATCGCCGACTTGAACGCCTTTATCGCGGCCGCGGTTGATATAGACGTAATCGCCGTGAGAAAAGGTAATTTTGAGGTTGGACTGTTCGCCGGAGATGATACGAATGTCGTCGGGCACTTTATCGGAGACGAAGCCGGAGCAATTTACGGCCGCATAGTCGGGCGAATTAGTGGCCGAACCTGGTTGGGCAACTTCCTGCGCGGAAGTGATGGCCGCGGCGAAAAATACGGCGAAAGTCAGTCCTGCTAGCTTAGCGCGCATTGCAATGCTCCTTCGGAAACGCATCCTGTGGCGGTACTAGAACTTTCTAGACCGAAAGTAGCAGGGGCCACGGGTGGCGTCAACAAATTGGCCAGAGTTGCTTTACAAGTTTGATACTGCGAGGATACGCACTGCTACGAGGCTTGTTTTCAACGGCATGGAGGGAGCGGGACGGCTAATGGGGCTGTTTGGGATGGGGAAGAGCAAGGTCTGCGCGGTGGCCGCGGCTAGTACGGCGGAGGAAATGGCGAAGCAGATTCGCGCGGCAGTGGGGGAAACGCCGACGGTAGAGCTGCGGCTAGACTGGTTGCGGAGCGATGCCGAGAGGCGGAGGCTGCTGGCCTGGGTGAAAGGACAAAAGCTTGGCTCGCGCGTAAGGCTGATGGCTACATGCCGCCGGGTGGCTGCTGGAGGAAGATTTAAGAACGGGATAAAAGGAGAAATGTCCTGGCTGGCGCAAGCCATGGAAGCTGGGTGCGAGTGGTGCGATCTAGAGGTGGAAACGCTGCGCGAGTTGCCGGGCAAAACGGTGCGCGGGTTTGGACTGCCGCCGCAGGTACTGTTGTCGGCGCACGACTTTAAGGGCACTCCGGCGTTGGCCCGCGAGATGAAAGTGGCGGATGACAGTGGGGTTGCCGCCGTGAAATTTGCCGCCAGAGCTAACACCATCGCGGATAGCTTGCGCCTTTTGGGGTTGGCGAGAACTTCGAAAGATTTTGTTGCTGTGCCGATGGGAGAAATTGGATTGCCCGCGCGGATTCTGGCGCTGCGCGAAGGTAGCGCGTTAGCGTATGCGCCGGTGGGAGAGGCGACCGCGCCGGGGCAAGTTTCGCTGCGCGAGATGATGCATTTATATCGCGCGCCCGAATTGACGCGGCGGACGCGCGTTTTTGGAGTGATCGGTGATCCGGTGGGACATTCGTTGTCGCCGCTGTTGCACAATAGCGGGTTTGTTGCGCGAAATGTGGACGCGGTGTATTTGCCTTTTCTGGTGCACAGACTGAAGGATTTTCTGGATGCGGTTGAAACGCTGGGAATTCGAGGATTCAGCATTACGCTGCCGCATAAAGAGACGATTCTGAAATATTTGACGGAATGCGATCCGCTGGCGGCTGAGATTGGCGCGGTGAATACCGTAGTGGTTCGTGGCGACGGATCCTTGTACGGATCGAACACGGATTACGTGGGGGTGTTGCGGGCGCTGGAGGCTAAGATGCGGCTTCGCGGAAGCCGGATGCTGGTGTTTGGAGCCGGCGGGGCGGGGAGGTCGGCCGCGTTCGCGCTGGCCCGCGCCGGCGCGCATGTGGCGATTTGCGCGCGGCGTGAGCAAATGGGAAAGAGTCTGGCGCGCGCGGTTAGAGGGGAATTTCTTCGTCGGCCGGCGCTGCGCAGTGAAGAGTTTGAAGGCATCATTAATGCCACGCCGGTGGGAATGTATCCGCATCCCAAGATTTCGCCGCTTTCGGCGCGCGAGTTAAACTGTCGCATCGTGATGGATCTGATTTACCGGCCGCTCGACACGGAGTTGCTGAAGATCGCGCGAAAAAAAGGGATCAGCACTGTTTCGGGAGTGGACATGTTTCTGGCGCAGGGATTCGCACAATGGGAATTGTGGACTGGGAAGAGCGCGCCGAAAGCGGCGATGCGCCGCGCGGTGTTGCAGTTGTTGCGCGCGGGAGCCGCGCCCGGGGGGAAGAGTCGCGGGAGCCGCACGTGATTCAGCCGGACTTTCGTGAATTCCGGCGGCTTGCGAAGCAGGGAAATCTTGTACCTGTTTACGATGTGTTTTCCGCGGATTTATTGACACCGGTAAGCGCGTATCTGCGCATCGCGCGAGATGCGCGGTATTCGTTTCTGCTGGAAAGCGTGGAGGGCGGCGAGAAAATTGCGCGGTATACATTTGCGGGGGCGCATCCGCAAGAAGTGTTTCGATACGCGAATGGCGCGTGCGTGCTGGAAAACCGCAACAAGCTGGTATGGGAAGAACGCGATCCGGTTAGTTTTCTTCGGCAACGGATGGAGCAGTTTAAGCCGGTTCGAATACCGGGATTACCGCCGCTGGTCGCGGGAGCGATTGGGTACTTTAGTTACGACATGGTGCGGCTGATCGAGCGGCTGCCAAAGACGTTGCGCGATGAAATTGGTTTATACGATGCGATGCTGATGTTTTATCACGGGATCTTGGCGTTCGATCACGTGCAACACCGCTTGTGGATTGTGCAGAACGTTTTTACCCAGGGTCCGGGGACCCTACGCGCGAAATATAACGCGGCGGTACGGGAAATAAAACGGACTCGGGCACTGTTGCAAGAACCCGCTCCAGCCGAGCTGGTCAGGAAAGTGGCGAAGAAAAAAGTGCGGCCGGTGAAGGTTACTTCGAATTTTCGGAGGGCGGAATATCTTGCCGCGGTTCGCAAGGCGAAAGCTTACATTCGCGCGGGCGATATTTTTCAGGTGGTGATCAGCCAAAGATTTTCCGCGAAGGTACAGGCCGAGCCGTTTGAGATTTATCGCGAGCTGCGGGCGTTGAATCCTTCGCCATATTTGTTTTATTTGCATATGAATGATGTCGACGTGGTGGGAAGCTCACCGGAAATGCTGGTGAAGGTGCAGGGGCGCAACGTTTTTTACCGGCCGATCGCGGGGACTTTGCCGCGTGGGCGCGATGAAGCGGAAGACCAGCGATTCGAAAAGCAGATGCTCGCCAGCCAGAAAGAGCGCGCTGAACACGTGATGTTGGTGGACTTGGGGCGCAATGACCTGGGTCGCGTGTGCGAATACGGCAGCATTAAGGTGGAACAACTGATGTTGGTGGAGCGATTTTCACATGTGATGCACCTGGTTTCGAGTCTGAAGGGGCGTTTGCGGGAGGATGTGGATTGCTTCGATGCGCTGATGGCTTGTTTTCCGGCGGGGACGGTGTCGGGAGCGCCGAAGGTCCGGGCCATGGAAATTATCGAGGAGCTGGAACGCACGCGGCGGGGAATTTATGCTGGTGGCGTGCTGTATATGGATTTTGCGGGGAATCTGGATTCGTGCATCGCGCTTCGTACCATGGTGATCAAGAACGGAATGGCGCATGTGCAAGCTGGCGGTGGAGTAGTGGCGGATTCCACGCCTATTGGGGAGTATCAGGAGACCCTGAATAAATCGCGGGCCTCGTTGGCGGCGCTCGAAGCCGCACATCAAAATAAAAGTGGGATAATGGCTAAGGCGGTGCGCAGGAAGAGCGGCGGCAGTACCGGCAGAACTAAGGCAGGAGAAAACTGAAGTGATTTTGCTGCTGGACAACTACGATTCGTTTACCTACAACCTGGCGCAATATTTGGGCGAACTGGGATGCGAGGTGGAAGTGCATCGCAACGATAAGATCAGCGTTGAGGACATCGCGCGGAAAAAGCCCGAGCGTATCGTGATTTCGCCCGGTCCGTGCACGCCGCAGGAAGCGGGTATTTCCGTGGAGCTGGTCGAGGAGTTGGCGGGAAAGTTTCCGATTCTTGGCGTGTGCTTAGGCCATCAGGCCGTTGGGGCGGCTTTCGGCGGGAAGATAAAACGTGCACCGGCATTGTTTCATGGCAAGACCAGCGAGATTCATCACGATGGGAAAGGCGTCTTTCGGAAGCTGGCGAACCCGTTTACCGCGACGCGTTATCACTCGCTGATGGTGGAACGAAAAACTCTGCCACGAGAGCTGACGATAACGGCGGAGACGGATGACGGGATCATAATGGGGTTACGGCACAAGCGGTACAAGATTGAAGGAGTACAATTTCATCCGGAATCGGTGCTTACGAAATCAGGGAAGGAATTGCTGAAGAATTTTTTGTCACTGTAGCAGAACTGGAATTGCGGCGTTTTATTGCTGACTAGAATTTTCCCACGCAAACATGGCATGCGAAGGATTGTGCGGCTTGGCGCGATGCGGCCTGCACAATTTTAAAACTTCGCGCTAATTACCAGTTCAGGTCGGCTAGGATGGCGGCGTAAATTTCCATGCCGCGCCAGAGGTGGCCGAGGCGGAGGTTTTCGTCCGAACTGTGCTGGTGATTGTCATAGTTTACGATGGGTACGCCGATCCAGGGGATTTGCAGGTTTTCAAAAATGTACATGGGGACGCTGCCGCCTAGCAAAGGCGCGATCACACTTTGGCCGCCGGTGGCGTCCTGTACGACTTTTATCAGTACTTGGGAGACCGGCAATTCCATGGAGGTACGCGAGGCCGGGTAATTCCAGGGATCTTTCGCGACGCGAGCGATGAAGGGGTGCGCGAGGCGTTCTTCTTTTGTGGGATCGGCGGTGGTGATGAAGAAACCTTGTTTGCGGATGTGGCTTAGCACCTGCTCGAACTTCTTGTCGGGGTCTTCACCTTTTACCAGACGCACGTCCATGGCTGCGGTGGCTTTTTCGGGGACTACATTTTGTGCTTGTTCGCCGACATAAGCGCTGCGCATACCGCGAATATTTAGAGAAGGATATTGCAGAAGTTCCATCAGACGTTTGCCGCCACCTTCGGGCCTGTTGAATTGAAGATCGCTCTGGAGATCGGCGTCATTAGTGGGCATGGCTGCCAGAGCGTCTTTTTCCGTAGTGTTGAGTGGAACGATGTCCTCGTAAAAACCTTCGATGAGGACCTTGCCGTCTTCGGACTTCATGGAAGTGAGAAGGCGGGCGAGCGAGAATGCGGGATTGGGCGCCCAGTTTCCGTAGTGGCCACTGTGCAGCGCGCGAATTGCTCCGTAGGTGGTGATTTGGAATCCCAGAATTCCGCGATTGCCAAAAAAGACCAGGGGGCGGCCGCTTTGATGTACCGGGCCATCGCCGGTGATGAGCACATCGGCGTCCAGGAGATTTTTGTGGGCGAGTAAAACCCGCTCAAGATTTGGAGAGCCGTCTTCTTCTTCGCCATCGAGGATTACTTTCAGATTTACGCCTAGGGGAATTTTGTTGGCGCGCAGAGCATCGAGCGCAGCAAGCAAAGCGACGATGGGAGATTTGTCGTCGGAAGACGAGCGCGCGTAGATGCGCCAGTCGTCGTTATAGATGGCGGGATGCTGAAGGCTATTGGCCGGCAAAGGGATGCGTTTGCCGCCATTTTCCAGCGAGTCGGTTCGCAAAACGGGCTCGAAAGGTTTTCCGTCGGTCCAGGCGGCGGGATCGACGGGTTGACCGTCATAGTGCGCGTAGAAAATCAGCGTACGGCGGGCGTTGGCTGCGGGCAATTTTCCGAAGACGATGGGGCCGCGGCCAGAAATGGGAAGTAAATGCGTTTCGATGCCGCGGGCTTCAAGCATCGCGACTAATTGAGCAGCATTTTTCTGGATGTTTTCGGTGTCGCTGGCAATATTCGGAATCGCGAGAAACTCGGAAAGTTCGCGGATGATGCGGTCTTCGTTGTTCATGCGGTAGTCGCGGACTTCCTGGGCGACTTGGTCTGGATTCAGTTTGTAGCGGGATTCGGGCAGCGGGAGAATTTTTTGCGCGGAAATGGCGCAGGCGAAGATGGCGGTGAATGCGGCGAGCAGTAGACTTCTCAAATTCCCCCCGATGGTGCTTGTTTTTCGCAGCAAAATTATTTCGTGTGGCGAAGTGACTTAATTTGTGAAGGCCACCAATGCGGACAATTTTGTTTGCGCCAAGCCCGAAGAGATGGCGTGGGCGGCCAATTGGGCGCCGTCTTGAAAATTTGCTGCGATTCCGGAGGCTACCAGAGCGGCGGCGGCGTTCATGACGGCAATATCGCGCCGTGGGCCTGGCCGGGCTTCTAACACGTCGCTGATGAGCATAGCGTTTTCCGTGGCGTTTCCGCCGCGCACGGTTTCGATGGGAGCACGCGACATGCCGAAATCTTCGGGAGTAAGGGTGTAGCGTTTGATGGCTCCTTCGTTTAGCTCGGAAACGTAGGTCCCGCCACTCAAGGAGATTTCATCCAGGCCGTCTGCTCCGTGCACGACAAAACCGCGCTGCATGCCGAGTTCGGCGAGTGTGGCGGCCATCAAGTCGATTACCTCGAGGGAATAAACACCGACGAGTTGTGATTGGGCGCCGGCGGGATTTGTTAACGGGCCGAGCAGATTGAATGCGGTGCGTTCGCCAATTTGCTTGCGCGCGAGGGTGGCGTGGCGAGTGGCAGAATGAGCCGCGGGTGCGAAGAGAAAACCGAGGCCGATTTCTCGGATAGCTTCGCCGCAACGCTGGAGCGGAATATCGATACGCACGCCAAGTGCTTCCAGAACGTCGGCCGAGCCACAGCGCGAACTCGCGGCGCGGTTACCGTGTTTGGCGACGCTGGCGCCTGCGGCTGACGCAACGATTGCAGCTACTGTAGAAATATTAAACGTGTCACAGCCGTCGCCACCCGTTCCGCAAGTGTCGATCAAGTGTGCCGGACGCAAGCGTTCGTCAGAGAAAACGGGGGCGGCATGGCGACGCATCGCAGTTGCGAAGCCGGCAAGTTCCTGCGGCTCGATGGGGCGCGCATTCATGGCGCGAAGGAGGCTTACGATTGCGGGAGTCTCCACGCGGCCGGAAAGGATTTCTTCCATAGCCTCTTCGGCTTGCGCACGCGACAAAATCTTTCCGT
>Ga0210384_10002128_pt1 | contig 24835 bp, 21 predicted proteins | sample IncBWH2MmetaG_FD_160574 | JGI IMG/M metagenome (GOLD analysis project Ga0210384, IMG submission 160574) | Forest soil microbial communities from Barre Woods Harvard Forest LTER site, Petersham, Massachusetts, United States - Inc-BW-H-2-M | ecosystem: Environmental > Terrestrial > Soil >...
CCAGGCGGTACTGCCCGGGCTTTTGGACTTGGCCATAGATGTAGAACATGGGCGCGCGCGATACGAAGAGCGTGTCGCCGCCGTAAAGATCGATGTCATCGGCCTGATTCCCCGTGGACGACATCTTCACGATGTCCACGTCGCGTCGAAAGGCTTTGCCGCTCCGCATGCCGGACACCGTGACCACCTCGCCGCCGGTGGGCGCGACTCCGCCGGCCGCCGCGAGCATGCCGGAAATATGGCCGCCCGCCGCATCGACCGAGTAGCGCCCGGATTTGTTCACTTCCCCGATTACCGACACCAGGTTGCCGAAGCCTTCCGTCAGCAAGATATTCACTTGCGGGTTGACGACAAACCCCCCGTCCCTGAGCATTTGCGCGATTTTCGATTCCGCCGCAGGCAGGGTCAGGCCCTTGACGGGAACGGATCCGATGAGCGGATACCCTATCGCTCCGGACTCGGACACGCGCACATCCAGGCTCAGATCCGGATTCTTGAACACGCTGATCTTTAAAATATCGCCGGGAGCGAGCAGATACTCGTGCTCTGCGCGGACGGGCGCCGCGCCCAGCGCCAATATGCCCAACCAGGAGAAGGCCCAAAGCATGCGCCAACGGCGCGGTCGTTTTCGGTTTTGTGTGTTCGGATGCCACCTGCGCTCGACGCTCATAATTCTTACTTCTTTCTGATGCTGCGACCCACGACCTGCCGACGAGTACTGTGTCGGGTACTGCGACAACCTAAGTAGCGGGCCAAGGTTTCCGTCTGTTATTCATAGTGCCAATTGGCGGTCATTTTCAATTTCGATCGGCCCAAACATCGTGCCGAGCACGGCATCGCGCTCGAAATTGTCTTCTGCGAAAGTTCTGCCGCGCCGCCCCAGCAATACCCGCGTCTCCGGGTCGTCCGCGAGCGCGGTGATGGCCTCGGCAAGTTCCGCGCTGTTCTCAGGGGCCACAACCAAGCCGCATTGCGAAACGATTTCGCTGATTTCAGTTCCTGTACGACACGTTGCAATCACCGGCCGCCCGCTGGCGAGCATGCCGGACAACTTGGAGGGCAGAACCAGGTCGGCGGCATCGGGACTCTGCGGCAACAGATGAATGTCTGCGATTGCCAGCAGGTCCGATACCCGCCGGGACGGCTGCAGCGGCATGAAGCGCACGTTGGGCAAGCCGGCGGCGGCGGTTTCAAGTTCGGGTTTCATCACCCCGTCGCCGCAGACCACGAACACGATGTCGCGGCGGGACCGCAAGAGCTTCGCGGTTTCGGGAATCACCATCAGTCCTTGCTTACCGCTCAGTGTTCCTGAAAACAACGCGACGATCGCGTCCTTGGGAATCCCAAGCTCCGTTCGATAGCTGCCGTTCTTGGGCGGCTTGATCCGGCTCAGATCGACCCAGTTTGGGAAATACCGGGTTTTCCCGGCGATCACGCCTTTGTTGCGCAGCAGCTCCATCATTCTGCCGGAGATCGTCGACACGGTGTCGAATCGGCGCAGCAAGGATCTCTCCAACCTCAATGCGATTCTCTGCAGCAGCCTGCCCTTCAACAGGCCCATCCTGAAGGCAACGTCCACTTCGAAGTCCTGAAGGTGCAGCCAACGTTTCGCGCGACACAGCCACGCGGTCAAGAGGCCGGCGGGCGCGCACACGAACGCCGGGGCGACCGTCAACACGACATCCGGCCGCCAAGCAATTTGCCAGAGCATCACGGGAAACGAGGTGATTGCAAACGACAGCAGGTGCAATATTCGAGTCAGGCCGTTGGGCAACTTCGGAACCCAGAGCGGCGTTCGCCATACATCGACGCCACGCCACCGTTCGCGCCGATACAGCGGCCAACGATATTTTTTGTCCACCTGCCACGTTGGATAGTAGGGAGGCGCGCACACCACGCGAACTTCGTGGCCATGGTCGACCAGCCACCAAGCCATCTCGCCGGAATATTTGCCAATACCCGTCGGCTCCGGCGCGAAATTCGCGCTGTAAATCAATATTCGCATCTATCACCTACATCCGCTTCCATCCGGAACCCCGGCAGGCACCTAGTTCGCCAGACACGGGGGGATAAAGATGCCAGACAGCCGCGCAGCCGGACGTAAGCGGTGGTCTGACAAAATGACGAACACTTGACTGGGCAAGCCTTTTTTGGTGCGAGTCCCCGCCCGGATCCGCGGCGCCGCGAACAGAATTCTGCAGACTGAAAATCCGCCGACTTTTGCCGTGTCAAACGCTGAAAATCGCCGCGCGCGGACGCGCCGCTTTCGCAAGCGAAGTTTTAAGGCATCACGTCACAGTTCATGTTGCAAAATTGCGGCGGCTGTCTGCTAGGTACGACATAGTGCCGCGCCCTCGATCGCATGATTTACTCCCACCCGTGCCAAGGGCAAACCCGGTGTAAGCCGGGGACGCAAAGCTTCCGGTCTGTGAGTGACAGATAGCGGGGTTTCCGGGGATAGCAGACGGCTGTCTTTGTGAACTCAGACCATCGCCGCTCATGTTCCGTGTGAATCATCAATATGGGAACAGGTGGCCATGGGATACCGTTCGAATGCATTCAATGCATTTAGTCAGCTAGCGCTTCTAACTTTAGTCTCGGCACTCAGCGGTTGTGGAGCGGGCAGCTCGTCCAGCAATTCCACGGCTCCGGCCGCTTCAATAACGGCACCGCCGGCAGCACCGGCACCGCCGCAAGCGGCGCCCGCTCCCGTGCCGCCACCAGCGTCACCCACTCCCGCGCCGCCGCCCGTGACGCCCACTCCCGCGCCGCCCGTGGCACCGGCTCCCGTGCCGAAACCGGCACCCTCACCCTCACCGCCACCGGCACCGCCCGTCTCAGGGCCTCTCACTACCTCCAACAATGGAGATGCTTGCCTCGCTGCGCCAATGCCTTCCGCGGATGTCCTGTTCAATGCACCCAAGCGGGTATTTGCGCATTATTTTCACCTGTTCCCGGTGTCGATCGACAACAACGCTGCCGCACTGGATTACTACAACACGCAGTACCTCAGTAAGACCGGCGAATCCGACAAGTGGGTGAAGCAAGGTGGATTCCTGCGCCAAAGACCGTTGGGAGTGGCGCCCAGCACCAATCCGAATTGGCAGCAACTGAATATGGAGGGTGAGGTCCGCGCGGCGATTGCACGCGGAATCACGGGTTTCACGTTCGATTCGCTGGCGGCCAGTGATGCCGCTGACCCCAAGAGCGAGTTGCACCTGATGCTCGCAGCGGCGCAGGCGGTCGATTCCCGCTTTAGAATTATCATCATGCCCGATATGAGCGTATTGGGCACCGACGCCAACTCAGTGGTCCAGATCATCGCCGCGGTGGCGGGCAGCCCCGCAGCCTACCATCTCAGCGATGGACGTCTCGTCGTCTCGCCATTCGATGCCGGCTTGAATTCGCCCGCCTGGTGGCAGTCGATCATCAGCCGCTTGAGCTCCCAAGGCATTCAGATCGCCCTGGTCCCGACTTTTCTCGGCTGGTCCTCAATGGCCGACGCCTTCGCTCCATTTTCCTATGGCTTCTCCGATTGGGGTGCGGCCACGGTCGCCGGCGCCGACGCAACGGAGGGTGATGCCGCCTTCGTGCATGCGACCTACAAAAAGATATTCATGACGGCCGTCGATCCGCAGCAATACAGGCCGAAGGATTTCATCTACTGGGAAGCCGGAAACAGCGCGGCCCTCCGAGCGGCTTGGATCAGCTCGATTCACGGTGATACCGATTGGGTCCAGTTGGTGACATGGAATGACTTTTCGGAAAGCTCGGCGATCGCGCCGGTGACCGACGGCACCTTGCAGCGAAACATAGGCACGGGTTTCTACAATCTGACTGGATATTTTTCGAGCTGGTTTCTTACCGGACAGGAGCCCAAAATCACCCACGACGTGCTCTATTATTTTTATCGCCGTGAGCCTGTGACTGGGGCAGCCAGCGGGCAGAGTCAGCTTGACACCATCTATCAAGGTGTCGCCGAAAACAATATTGAATTGCTCGCGTTCCTGACCAGTCCCGCCGTGCTGAAGATCAGCATCGGCGGCAACACTTACACCCAGAACGCCGCCGCAGGAGTCGTGTCCTTCAAAGTCCCCTCGCAGCCCGGCATCCCGCTGTTCACGCTGTCGCGCAGCGGTAGCGATGTCTTCTCGTTTCACGGCGGCGTGCAAATCTATGGGCCGGGCGGCCTGCCATCGGCCGTGCAGGATTTGACTTACTGGAGCGGCAGCGCAGCAAAGTCCGGGGTCTGCGCCCTCTAGAGCAGACCGCCGCCCTCGGGTTCGCCGCCTCGCACGACGCGTCTCAGGCGGCGAACCAGGTGCCTGGCGAGTGTCAGTACACGGGGCACCGGAGTTCGGCAAAAGGCGAGCTTCCGGACATAGTTGTCAACCGTCCATTCGGCGGTTGAGCCCGCAGGGAAAAAAACGGTGTCGCCCGTGCGGACCCGCCGCGAGACCCCCGACGGGTATTTCAGCGTGACCTCGCCTTCCAAGACGTGGAAGGTTTCGTCGAAATGATAGAACCAATTGAATCGCCCGGCGGTGCAATCCCAGAAGTAGGTGCTTGCCGTGCCATCCGCGCTGCTTGACAACAGTTCGAGCCGCGCCAGCGGCTTGCCGTCCAATATCCATGCGGCGCAAATGGGATTGGGTCTAAACCTCGCTGAAGCGGTTCCCAGCGTAATTGAACTTTCGACTGCCATTTTCAAAATCTATCATGGGCATTGTGCAGCGCTGTCGGCGGAATTCGCACCATGCACTTCAAATCGTCCTACAACATCTTTAGGGCGCTTGTTGGTATTTTGTTCGGTATAAATAAACGGTCGACGAGAGTTGCGTCGGGGCGTGGGCCCATGCATGAGAGTAAAGGCACGCGTGCGACAGAATATGCTCATAAAAAACCGCTGTAACCGGCATCGGCCATTCAATCGCAACATCGACGCCAAGTCTGAATCGCACGTGCGGATTCCTTCGTGAGCGCGCCCTTGGGCACCGCCATGGCACGCAATACCCATGCTCTGTTCGCACATGCATCCCGCAATTCCACCCGCGCCATCGTGCCCATAAACGATTGCGCGCTGGACCCGGTCGCACCCCGTCCCGCCTTTTATTGCGTGCACTCCGCATCGGGCGTCGCCGGGACCGATTTTCTCGACCTGGCGCGCCGTCTCGAGCCAACAATCCGATTTTTCGGCATCCAAGCGCCACCCAAGCAAATGCCGGACACCGAATTCGGCAACTCCGTGGATTCCATTGCCGACTACTACGCGGATGCGTTGGATCGATTCCAGCCAACCGGTCCGGTGCTGATCGGCGGGTACTGCGTTGGAGCCGTCATCGCGCTCGCCATGGTGGATAAATTACGCGTGCGGGGACGCGAAGTCGGACCTCTGCTGGTCATTGACGGCGTACCCGAGAACGCCGGCGCGGCAATATCTCGATGGCAGGCCCGATATTGGATCGAGTTGGCTCGCAATGTGCGAGGTTGGTTCAATCACGGCGACTTGATGCGGAGGGGGACGCTGCGTTCATTGCTATGGAGCATCGCGAACAATGCAGCGGCCATCGGCAAGGGGGCGCTAGGCCTCAAACGGGGACAGAAATTGGGCGGCGGCTACGCGATCGAGGGAATCATGGACGTCTCGCGATATCCGCCGGACCACAAATCCTTCGTCAATCGATTGTTCCAGTCGCTGTTTACATACACGCCCAAGAGCTACTCGGGAAATGTCGTGGTCTATGAAGCCACGGTGAAGCCACTCCTGTACCTGCCGCAAATCGGCCACATGTGGCGCAAATTCGCCCGGCAGGCGGAAGTCGTCGAGATAGTCGGTACCCATATCAGCATGATGCACGAGCCCTACGTTGAATCCCTTGCGAATGACATGCGCCGGCGTATCAACGCATTTTTCTCCGCAAAATCGTAAACCCGCATCGAGCCTTTTCACTTGAGGAGCAAATCCATGCCTCCATCACGGCTGACCCTTTTACAGCGATTTGGAGCGCTCGGTTTCCTCCAATGGGCATTCGCCGCGCTTGCGATGGCCGGCGGCATCCCACCGGGCGGCACCAAGGATCCCGGCGCGTGCCTGCCATTTCCAATGCCGGACAGTTCGGTTTTGTTCAAGGCGCAAAAAAAGGTGTTCGCACATTATTTCTACCCGTTCCCGCTATCCATCGACAACCAGCCGGCTGACAGCGACTACTACAACGCGCAATATTTGAATCCAAAAGGGGAAAACGGCAAACATACCGCGCTCGGTGGGTATTTGCGCCAACGGCCCTTGGCGGTCACCCCGAGCCCGTCAGCCAACTCGCGATTGCAGAATGTCGAAACCGAAGTGCGGATGGCCATCGCCAGAGGCATAACCGGATTTACCATCGACGTGATGTCGGGCAAGGAGGCCGCCGACTCGGACAGTCACCTCAATACGCTGCTCAAGGCCGCCACGGCGGTCGATCCCCGCTTCAAGATCGTGGTCATGCCGGACATTTCAGCCCTCAAGACCGACGCCAATGCCGTAGCGCAGATCATCGCCGCGGCCGCGGCCAGCAACGCCGCCTATCGGCTCGATGACGGCAGACTGGTCGTCAGCGCATTTAATGCCGGTCTCAACCCGCCAGCCTGGTGGCAGACTATTTTTGACCAGTTGAACTCGCACGGGATAAAGGTTGCCTTCGTTCCGACCTTTTTGGGTTGGGGCGGCCAGGCCGCATCCTTCGCCGCGATAAGCCATGGTTTCAGCGATTGGGGGACCGCGACCGCCGTGAGTTCCGAGAATATGAAAAGCGATCCGTCTCTCGCTCATGAGGGCTACGGAAAGCTATACATGATGCCCGTCGATCCGCAGCAATATAGACCCAAGGACTCCATATACTGGGAGGCCGGGAACAGCACCACGTTCCGAACCGCGTGGATGAGTGCGATCAATGCCGGCGCCGACTGGATTCAGCTGGTCACCTGGAGCGATTTTTCCGAATCGAGCGAAGTGGAGCCGTACACTGATGCGACCCTGCGTTCCGATATCGGCACGGGTTTCTACGATCTGACCGGCTATTACGCCACCTGGTTTTTGTCGGGCGTGCAACCGCCCATTACGCATGACGTGCTCTACTACTTCTATCGCCGGGAACCGACGAAAGCGGCCAGCCCGGCGCAATCCGCCGCCAATACATTGAGGGGAAATGCGCCAGCCGAAAACAACATCGAGCTCGTCTCGTTCCTCACGGCGCCTGCCACCGTCAAGATTACCATCGGCGGCCGCTCCTTCAGCCAGGACGCGGCGGCTGGAATATCCTCATTCAAGGTGCCCACCGCACCCGGCAACCCGCAGTTTACTTTGTCGCGCAATGGCGCCGACCTATTTTCGTTCCAGGGCCCCGTGCAAATCTATGGGATCTCCGGACTGCCGTCCGGGGTCATTGACATGACCTACTGGAGCGGCAGCGCATCGAGGAGCGGCGTTTGCTCACTTTAATGGCGCTCGCGCCCCAATTGCCCGTGCCGCTCCCATGACCACCACCGTAGCTGTCTGCGTCTGCACCTTCAAAAATCCCGATGGATTGCGCGCGCTCTTGCAGGGATTGGATACACAGCGGCTGGAAACCATGCGTGACGAGGATCTGACCGTCGCCGTGGTCGACAACGACGCCGGCGCATCAGCGGCCCGGGTAATTTCGAGTTATGCCGCGAACGGCCGCTTCAAGCTCTGCAGCATGATCCAGCCGAAGCGCGGATTATCGAGCGCCCGCAACAGCGCCCTGCAGCTGGCGTTCGCCTCGCAAGCCGACCTGTTCGCGTTCCTGGATGATGATGAGGTGCCGAGCGACGGCTGGCTACAATCACTGGTGGACTGTTTCAAAGAACCGGGTCGTGCCATCGTCGTCGGGCCCCTTGAACCGCGATACGAGGTCCCGCCGCCCCGCTGGATCGTCGCCGGGGATTTCTTCCATCACCGCTGCACGGATGCCGATGCTGAGCATGCCGGCTATACCGGCAACGTGATGATGAGGACAGCCGCGATCGCGGCATCCGGCGTACGCTTCGACGAAACGCTGAATTCCATCGGCGGCGAGGACGTGGTCTTCTTTGGCGCCTTGCGTGCTCGCGGATTCAGCGTCAAATGTGCCCCCCACGCGCTCGCTTACGAATCGATTCCTCGCGGCCGCGCGTCGCTCAAGTGGATGATGCGGCGTTGGCTGCGTGCGGGTGCGACCAACAATCTCCTGGCAGGCAGCGCCAATATTGGCTGGAACCGAATCGCCAATGCCGCACGCGGCCTCGGCCGCATCGGCGCGGGCTCTGTGTTGGTCGTCATTACCGCGGCAACACGCGGCCGTCGAGATTTCGCGGCGGTCGCCCGTTCGATATCGACCGTTTGCCGCGGCTTGGGGATGTTGATCGCCGCATTCGGATTCTCGTATCAGGAATACGGACAGGGCTATCGTCGCGACCAATGATAGACGCGGAAAAACACAACCCACTGCGCCGGCAGGTCGTAAAGCTGCTCGCCCGATCCGGCAGCCAGAACAGCCTTTATCTGGCGTTGTCGTTGATCGCGCGGGTGCTCAACGCGGCGGGCATGTTCATCGCTCTGCAGCGATTCGCCCCCAGTACTTTCGGGGAAATGAGCTATCTTCAGGCCACGGCGGTCTCCACCGTGGCGTTCTGCTCTTTCGGGATTGAACTCTCGGTCAATGCCCAGCTGACGCGCAAGATCAAGGAAGGCTGCCCGTTGGCGCCAACCATTCTCGCCGCCTGCACCTTGGCCCTCGCGGGAATCGTGCTGGCATGCACCGCGGTAGCCGTGGTTTTTTCCTCGCAGCTGACCGTGACCGGCGCGGCGCATTTGGCCGTGGTCGCCGTATGCATCTACTCCTCGTTCATGATCTTGATGTCGCTGCTGACCGCCATGGCATTCGCGTTATCCGCAAGCATCAACGTGGGCGTTGCTTACATCCTCACATCCTCCTTGTTTGCCGCCTTCGCCATTTTCGCCGACACGCGCACCTCGGGCATCCGATTGATGTTCTTCGCAGTGGTCGCGCAGATCATTGCCGTCTCTTACATGGCCATCGCGCTCGCCCGGCACGCCAGATCATGGCCACTGCGCAGCGGCTACGAGATGCTTCGATCTTCGCTGCCGGCCGCCAAAACCGAGGTGAAGACCCTGTTCCTGTACGGCGCGAAACAGATATTGGTGGTGTCGACGGTGACGTTTTCGCAGTGGCTCATTCAGCGCAAGATCGTTTACGGCGACGGCGGGGCTGCCGAGAACGCCATTTACAGCGTCGGCAACCAGGTCTTCAACATGATGACGTTCATTCCGCTCATCATAACGCCGCTCATCATCACCCGACTGGCCGCCGCGGGCGATGATCTGGCCCGGCGCAGGCGCATCAGCCTTTCCAGCTTGAAATTATTCTCCGGCATCGCCGCCATTGCATGTGTGGCGGTATTCGTCGGGTTGCGCATCGGCATACCCTTTCTGCCGCCGCGCTACGCAGCGGCCGAGCTGACCGGCCTCATCGCGTCCTTCGCGGCCGCCTTTCAAATAATGAAGTCGCCGTTTTCTCTGTTTTTCCTCGCTGAACTGAAGGCCTCGCGTGAGATCGTCAGCGCCACGGCCGGCGCCGTGTTCATGATCCTTGCCACGGCGACTTACGCCCAGCTGACTCCCAATCAAGGCACCACCATCAGGCTGCTGGGCTGCGCGCTGCAAGGAGTGCTCTTGGCCGCTATGTTTTTCGTGGAAACGCGGCGCGCCAAGGAAAGCTAGAAGCGTAAGATTCTCAGACGCTCATTCGTTCAGCACGCGATGCACCTGCTGAATGCAGGCCGACCCCTCTCCGACCGCGGCGGCGACGCGCTTGACGCTGCCGCATCGCACATCGCCGACCGCGAATATTCCTGGAATGCTGGTTTCGAAAAACTCCGGCCGGCGCGCGCCGGACCACTTCGCCGCGGGCAAATCCTCGCCGCGCAAATCGGAACCGGTTCGCACAAATCCCTTGTCGTTGAGCGCAATGCAAGAGTTCAGCCAACCGGTGCATGGCAGCGCACCCATCATCAAAAAGACATGGGCGATCTCATGCGTTTCCGGTTCCTTGCCGGCCGTCTTCCAGGTCACGCGGCTCAGCTGGTCTTGGCCTTCCAGCGCGGTGATTTCGGTTCGTACATGCAACACGATGTTCGGCAGGTCATCGATACGGCGAATCAGGTATTGCGACATCGTGTCGGTCAGTCCGGCGGAGCGAACCAACAAGTGGACCGTTTTGCTGGTGGCCGCCAGGAATATGGCAGCCTGTCCCGCTGAGTTTCCGCCACCGACCACAATGGCCTCGCCGGCACCGCAGCGGCGCGCCTCGGTAATGGTCGCGGCATAGTAAATACCCATGTCCAGGAATCGCGAGGCGTTCTCCAGGGCCAACTGCCGGTATTCCGCCCCGGTCGCAATGACGATGGCGCGCGCCCGTGCGAGCCGGCCATTTGCAAACTGAATCGCATAAGGCCGTGCATCGCAACTCAAATGCATCACCGGGTAGGCGGTCCTGATTTCGGCACCAAACTTCTGCGCCTGAACCAAGGCCCTTGCCGCCAAAGCCAGTCCGGAAATCCCGGTCGGAAAGCCCAGGTAGTTCTCGATCTTGGAACTCGATCCCGCCTGTCCGCCGGGCGTCCCCGTTTCGAGCACCAACACATCGAGTCCCTCGGAGGCCGCATAAACGCCGGCCGCCAAACCAGCCGGTCCAGCGCCGACCACGATGACATCCCGAATCCGATCGTCGTCAATCTGTTGGTTCATCCCCAGGCACGCGGCAACCTCTTCGTTGCTCGGATTCTTGAGCACGACGGAAGCGCGGCACACCACCACGGGGAGGTCCTCGACCTTGACATGGAAGCGATCCAACAGTTCACGAACCGACGGGTCGCGGTCGAAGTCCAAATTGACGAAGGGATAGGTGTTGCGCGTCAGGAACTGCTGCAGACGCAACGTCCCCGAGGAGCGCGTCGAACCGACCAGAATCACATCGCTGCTCTGCGTGGAAACAAGGGTTGCGCGCCGCAATATATAGGCGCGCATGAACAGTTCGCTGAGTTCCGCGTCCGTCTGAAAGATGGCGCGCAAATGCGGCTCGTCGATCGCCAGCACCTCCCCGGCTTCACGCACGCGCATGCGCACCACCGAACTGCTGCCGCGCAACGTCCCTACATCGCCCGTAAAGCTTCCCTGTGTGTGCACCACGAGCAGCGTTTCACCGGACAACGTCGGCTGGAGGATCTCGATGCTGCCCGACAGAACGACATACATCGGCAGGCGATCTCCCGGCTCGGAGAGTATCTGGCCCTTGTGGATGGGAATCTTGCGGCCATGCGTGCTGAGGCGCGCGATTTGCACCGACGTGAGGTGCGGAAACATTTGCGCACTGCGGGCGGCGTACGGCGACTGCAGGATCGACCCTTCGAGATTGGCTTCTTGGTTCATGTGGAAAGCGCCAAACGCACAATCAATTATAGGCTTGTCGGTCCCCGCGCGAGGGCCCGTTGCCCTTCCGCGGCGTGCCAGACCAGCAATATGGGCACGCCCAGCGCGATGTCGCGGGCGCGCTTCAGCAAGGAAACGGCAAGCCCGAACTCGGCCCCGACGCCAAACAGCGGCGCGAGCATCGCATAGGCCGCCTCCTGCACACCCAGCGCATTGGGAATGAAGACGGCGACACTGCGCGCCGCGCAGACCAGACTTTCGATTGCCACCACGGGCAGCAGAGCGACGTGAGCGCCAATCAGGCGAAAGGCGATCCACGTGCCGACCGCGCTCGCCACCCAGCCGGCGAGATGCAGCACCGAGGATAGCCCGATGCGCGCGGGCGAGCGATGGATCTCGTCGAAAGTGGCGGCGACAGCGGCGCTGACCGCACCCGCGCCGCGCAGCAGGCGGGTGGCGAGCTTGCCGGTCAGCCACACGCTGCGGCGCTGCAACGCGAAAAATGCGGCGCAGCCGACGGCGGCCACGCCCAAGCCCACACTCAACGCGGTGGTCAGTGATGCCGCGAATGAGGTGCGTGGACCGTGCACACTCAGGATCACGAGCCCAAACGCAACAAAGACGAGCTGCGCCAACAGCTCGGTTGTGACGTCGACGACGGTCGAGGCAAAGGCGACGGCGGGCGCCACGCCCTTCAAGATCGTTGCGCGCGCGCCGAATACGATCCCGCCGAGCTGCGAAAAAGGCAGCACTTCAGTCGCCGCGTCACGCACCATGCGCGCACCCACGAACACCCACACGCTTTGGCCGCGTGAATCCGGGAGCAATACCTGCCAGGCCATCCCCAACACCAGGAACAACACCAGCGCGTACAGGCAAAGGATCGCAAACCCGCTCCAGCCCACCGCAACGGCAGCCGACAGCACCGCGCCGATTCCGACAAATGCAACCAGATAGAGGGCCAGGGCGGCGCCCAAAGCCGCGATGACGACGATGCGCAGTTTCATGCGAACCCTACGCGGGGGTTTCTGGCTTGGGACTCGATCGCATGAAACGGCGCGCCAACTTAACCAGCGCCGGCACGGCGAAGGGCCGCAACAACCGCCGGTCGTAAGGAGCCATGCGCCGCGCGTTTTCCGCGAGGCAGATGTCCATCAATTCGGCGGCGTCAATATCAGCGCCCACGGATTTCGCGCCGGTCATGGTGAAATTATTGTCCTGCACGCCGCTTCCCACATCGCGCGCGATGCCGATGCGCTCCCAGACCAAAAAGAGCCAGACCGCCAGCACCTTCAGCTCGAACCACGGCCGCCGCCAAAGGGGCATATTCTTTCGATGCCAGGCGGCCCAATTGACGAAAAACAGGATGTGGCGAGCTTCTTCATGGATAACCGGCTCGAAAGTCTCGACCAGTTCGGCGGGAAAGAAACCCGACCGTTTGGCTGATTCGAACAGCCCGAACGCGAAAAAGCTATCGATGCATTCGCTGTAACCGGTCACCATGAAGGCCCATTCCGGATCGCCGCGCACGACGTATTCCGGCTCGGGCGCCAGTGTAATGCCGTACGCCGCGACCAGATTGGAAAGCACGTGTTTGTGGCGTCCTTCCTCGAAGGCATTGAGCTCGATCGCCTTGCGCAGCAAGGGATCCTCGGTGACCGCGGCGTAGGAGGCGACATTGAGGCGCGCGCGTCCTTCGGTCTGCACGGCGATGTCCCAGATGGGCAGCTCAACCAGCCGAGTGCGCGCCTCGGCGTCGAGCTTGGGCCAGTCGATCACCGCCGGCTTGTACGGATTGAAGGTGTCGAGCAGAGTGCGGCAAAAAAGCGTCTTGTGCGCCTCGCTGCCGAAACGAATGGGCCCCGTAGCGAAGGACTCCTGGCTCGAATCATTCATCGCGGAGGAGGAATTCACGCTCCCCCGCCTCAGGCAGCGTCGTGCCGCGAGCGCAGGAAGTGGAAGAATTCAACGCCCTCACGCAGCCGCCGCTTCATCATTTCCGGGCTCTTGAGCATCTCAGCGACGATGGATGCGATCTTCGACGGGCGGAAATAAAATTTCTTATAGAAATCCTCGACCGACTGGAAGATCTCGGTGTGGCTCAAGTGCGGGTAATTGAGCGGCGCAATTTGCGTGCCCTCTTGCGTCAAAAGATCGATTTCCTCGTTGTACAGCCAGCCGTTTTCCTTCGCCTGCCGGTACAGGAACGTCCCCGGATAGGGCGCCGCCAGCGAGACCTGAATCGTGTGCGGATTGATCTCCTTGGCGAAATCCAGTGTCTGTTGGATCGTTTCCTTGGTCTCGCCGGGCAGACCCAGAATAAAGGTGCCATGGATGACGATACCCAACTCATGGCAGTCCTTGGTGAATCGACGCGCGAAATCCACGCGCATGCCCTTCTTGATATTGATCAAGATTTGCTGGTTGCCGGACTCGTAGCCGACCAACAGCAGCCGCAAGCCGTTCGCCTTCATGACCTCCAGGGTTTTGCGGGGTACATTGGCCTTCGCGTTGCACGACCAGGTGACGCCGAGTTTTCCCAACTCCTTGGCCAGCGCTTCGACGCGCGGCAGGTTGTCGGTCAACGTATCGTCATCGAAAAAGAACTCCTTCACCTGCGGGAAGGCATTCTTCGCCCACTTCATTTCCTCGACCACGTTTTCAACCGAGCGCACCCGATAGCGGTGTCCGCCCACCGTCTGGGGCCACAGGCAAAACGTGCAGCGCGATTTACAGCCGCGTCCGGTGTAGAACGAGATGTACGGGTGCTTTAAATATCCGCCGAAATATTTTTCGACGTCAAGATCGCGTTTATAGACCGGCGTCACCCACGGCAGCGAATCCATGTTCTCCAGAACCTGGCGATCCTCGTTATGAACGATGACGCCGTCGGAATTGCGGTAGGAGAGACCCTTGATCGCGCTCCAAGGCATGCCGTCGGCCACATCCTTGATGGTGAAATCGAATTCGTTGCGGGCGACGAAATCCACCGCGTGTCCCGCGATGAGGCTCTTCTCCGGTTCAACAGCGACCTTGGCGCCGATGAATCCAATCTTCACATCGGGGTTGAGCGCCTTGATCATCTCCGCGGTCTTGACATCCGACTTGAAGGACGGCGTGGAGGTGTGCATCACCACCAGATCCCGATTCTTCAATTCCGGCACGATGTCGTCGAAATTGAGGCCATGCGGCGGCGCATCGATCAGCTTCGAGCCCTCCACCAACGCCGCCGGTTGGGCGAGCCAGGTGGGGTACCAAAAGGAGCGCACTTCACGCTTCATCTGATAGCGCGCGCCGGCGCCACCGTCGAAACCGTCGAATGAAGGCGGATGTAAAAACAGGGTTTTCATCGTAACAAACCTCGAAACTGACCACATCGCAGCTCTCAATGATACAACATGCGCCCCCGGCCTGCCTGGCTGGCCTATTTGACGCAGCGCGAGGCTCATGGGGTGGCAGGTGAATGCGCTGTGGCGTGCCGCCCGAGGGATGTGCGGTAGCCGGTCAGCGCCGTGCGCAGCCAGAGACCGCTCGGCACCGCGGGGCCCGCCTCGCATTGGATTTGGTAGTCTTGTCCGCTCATGCTGCTTCTGGTTGCGGCTTGCTCGATGAAATCGTCGGCCGTCTTGATGCGATTTCCGGCGACCAGAAAATTGTACTTGTCGCGCAGATGCGACTGCGCTCGATGCGAGTCGTACCAGCTGCCGTTCCGATAGAACTTGCAGCCGGAGCGATCGATGAAATCAAGCAGATAATTGATTTCGGTCACTGCGATTGCCGGCGGCGCGGCGTGCGCGGCCGGCCAAACCCCACAGAAAACCAATCCCAGAACGAGCGCGGAGAGACGTTTCATAGTTCGCGTTCCATGGGCACGAGTGTCAGCATTTTGGCCTGCAGTCGTTGCCAGCCGCTGCGTCCCGGTTCCTGAACGTAGTCGACGACACGACCGCTCTCCTCGGTGCGCCACGTCAAGCGCGATTTGTCCGGCGAGCCGGCGGGGTTGAGCGACACCGCGTAGCAATTTTCCGGCTTGACCATGGACTCGAAGCGCAGCGCCGTTTGCTGCGCCAGCTCCGCGCTGCCGATGATGAGACCAATTTCGGTGTTGATCCGTTGCGAGCGCTGATCCAGGTTCATCGAGCCTATCAACATTTTCTTGCGATCGAACACATACAGCTTGCCGTGCAAGGCATAGTTGCCGTAGCGCGATATTTTGGCGCTCTGACCGCTGCCCCGAGTGCTTCCCAGATGCGCACGTACTTCATACAATTCCACGCCGCTACGCAGAAGCGGCACTCGATATTTGTCGTATCCCGATTGCGCGGAGATTTCCGGACATGACTCCAGCGAGTTGGTGAGGATGCGAACGCGAACCTCGCGCCGGCGCAGGTCCGTCAATGCCTGCAGTTCATCCGCGGACGGCACCAGGTATGGCGTGACGAGCAACATTTCGGACTGTGCCGCTCGAATCGACTTCTCCACTTCGGGAACGATCAATGCGCCTGGAACGGCGCCGCTGAGCACATGTTTCTTGTCGGGACTGTCGTAGACCAACTGGGCAGGCGCCCACAACAGGGGCAGTTTGCCGGACATGATCCCTGCATAGGGATCGCCATTCGCGAGCAGAGCGGCGTAGTCGATTCCGCCGGCGTTCGCTTTGCGCGCTTTTGATTCGCCATGCGGGTGACGCAGCGCTTCGGCCGGGATCGCGAATGCGCTGTTCCAGAACTCATCGAAGGTCCGCGAGAGTTCCGGAACGATCTGGCCGACGGAAAATGCGTCGTCATCCGCAAACTGCGACTCCGGATCAACTTGGAAATATTGATTGCCGATGTTGCGGCCGCCGACGAGCGCCACCGCATTGTCCGCGACCAGCAGCTTGTTGTGCATTCTATAGTCGAGCCGCCCGGCGTTTAACACGAACTCCATGCGTCTCACGAACCGGACGTGGCCACGGTACCTCGCGGGGTTGAAGATTCGCAGCTCGACGGAATCATGATTCAGCAGACGCAGAATCTGTTCATCCCCGGCCGCCGTGTCGCCATCGTCGATGAGCACGCGGATACGCACGCCGCGATCGGCGGCCTTCAGCAGGTGCTCGGTCAGCATGCGGCCCGTCTCGTCACCGTGAAAAATATAATACTGAAGGTCGAGGGTTCGCTGCGCGGCGTCGATCAACTGCGCGCGGGCCCGGAACCCGTCCGCCCCGACACTGATGATGCGAAATGCCGATTCGCCCGGATGCTGACGCGCGGCGCCTGAAAACTGGCTGCCAAGCGCGGTCTCCTCGGGGTGCTCGAGAGCCACGGACTCGTGCTTCGGAAAATCGGCACCGGGCGGACGCCCGGCGCAGGCGCCCACAGCCATCGAAGCCAACAGCACAATGCTGAAGCGGACGCGCAAGCGATAGTGGGGAAACAACGCAGCGACTCCTCGTTGATTTTTTCGAGCTTAACAGTCGCTCGTCTGCGGGAGTCGCCGACCTGCTGTCAGTTATCGCTTACAAGGGATCCCCGGGACACGCTTGCAAGATGCCCTCATTGCTGGCATTATGAAAGCATGGCGATTCAAATCAACATCCGTGATGTTCCCGAGAGAGTCCGCGACGAACTAGCCGCCCGCGCGGCTTTGCAGGGTAAGTCCATGCAGGAATACTTACGCGCCGAGCTCGAGCGATTGGCAGCCCGCCCGTCGATAAACGCCTGGCTGCAGCAGGTGCGCAATAGAAAACGCGCGACGCAGACTCGCATCTCCTCCAAGCAGATACTCGAGAACAGAAACGCTGACCGGCGTTGAGTACCGTGATTGATTCGTCGGTTGTCGTTGCCGCTCTCGTTGACAGCGGCCCGCACGGCGGTTGGGCGGAAGAAGTGCTTGCAGAGGGTTCGCTGCACGCGCCGGAGCTGGTACTTGCTGAAGCTACGAACATATTTCGTCGCCTCGAGCGTGCAAAGCTAATCACGACGCCGGAGGCGAATGCGGCGCACGACGATCTCATGCAACTCGACATCGAATTGTTTCCTTTTGAGCCTTTCGCCGCTCGCATCTGGGAATTGCGTCACAACGTGACAAGTTACGACGCTTGGTACGTCGCTGTCGCCGAGGCGCTCAAGCTGCCGCTCGCAACGCTGGACGAACCTCTTTCGAAATCAAGCGGAGTCACCTGCAGGTTCCTGACGCCCGGATTTTGAAATCGTTTGAATTGGTCGGGGCGACAAGATTCGAACTTGCGACCCCTTGCACCCCATGCAAGTGCGCTACCAGGCTGCGCCACGCCCCGACCGGAAGCGAATGATAGCCCAATTGGACGGCAAAGACTTTGAATCGCGCGAGGCTTCAGCGCCGCAGAATCTTGATCAGTTCCTCGAGCTCCAGGCGCATTTGATGAATCAGCTGCTGGCTCTGATTCAGATCAACCTGTGCATCGTCGCCCGTGAGCCGGTTGCGGGCTCCGCCGATGGTGAAGCCCTGCTCATAGAGCAGGCTGCGAATTTGCCGGATGATCAGCACGTCCTGGCGCTGGTAGTAGCGCCGGTTGCCGCGGCGTTTGACCGGCTTGAGCTGCGGGAACTCCTGCTCCCAATAGCGCAGCACATGCGGCTTGACGCCGCACAAATCGCTCACCTCGCCGATCGTGAAGTAGCGCTTCCCCGGAATCGGCGGCAGATCGCTATTGTTGCTTGGTTCCAGCATATGCCTCGACGCGCGCCTTCAGTTTCTGGCCAGGACGAAATGTGACAACGCGACGGGCGCTGATGGGAATTTCTTCGCCGGTTTTCGGGTTGCGCCCAGGACGGCGGTTCTTGTCCCGCAGGTCAAAATTCCCGAAACCCGACAGCTTAACTTGCTCGCCCGAGGACAGCGCCGCTCGAATTTCTTCGAAGAACAGATCGACGAGTTCGCGCGCCTCGCGTTTGTTGAGCCCCAATTGATCGAACAGGGCCTCGGCCATTTCCGCCTTAGTTAGGGCTGCCATGCTTATTGATCTCTTATTGTGGCGCTCAATACATCCCGTAACCGGGCAGCCACTGCGGTTACCACGGCATCTGCGTCTACGTCGGTTAGAGTGCGGGAAGAGTCCTGTAAAATCAAGCCTAAAGCGACACTTTTTCGTCCTGTTTCTATGCTGGGGCCCCGATAGACATCGAATACCCGCAACTCGCTTAATAGACCCGACGCGCTAACAGTAACATTTTCCTGCAAAACTGCGAGAGGGACGCTCTCGTCGACGACGATGGCCATATCGCGCCGCACACTGGGGAACTTCGATATTTTATGATATTTCAATCGCTTACAAGAAAAAGATGATTGCATATCTAGTTCAAATAAAAATGCCGTGGTCGAAAAATTGAGGGCCTTGATGAGCCGCGGGTGCATCTCGCCGAGCCAGCCGATTGGCGTTGCGTTGCGATAAATACGTGCGCTGCGACCGGGGCGCAACGCCGGCAGCGCATCGGCCTCGAATCGCACGCTGGACACGTCACCGGTCAGGGTGAGCAGTTCTGTCAGGTCGGATTTCACGTCGTAGAAGTCCACCGGCTCCGCGGCACTGCCCCACTGTTGCGGCCACCGTGAACCGGTCGCGATGCCGGCGAGCGATTCGATCTCCTGCAGCTCCTGGCCTCCGGATTCTCCCGCCAGCGTGAATCTGCTGCCGATCTCGAACAGGCGCACCCGGGTTTGCTGCCGCCGCAAATTTTCGCGGCAGGCATGCACGAGACCGCTCCACAGCGACACGCGCATCTCGCTCAAGTCCGCGGAAATCGGATTCGCAAGCTTGAGGCTGGGTGTATCAGGGAACAGCTGCTGCTGCAGGCTCGGGTCGACAAACGCATAGCTGATCGTCTCGCGGTAGCCCCGATCGGCCATCGCCATCAGCAGCCGCTCGCTCGAGACCCGTGCCTCGGTGGCGGAACCGGCGATCTGCGGAGTGACGGCGTGAATCTCCGCGATCTTGTCGAAGCCTCTGAGGCGCGCCACCTCTTCGATGAGATCCGCTTCGATGCGGATATCGAAGCGATACGAAGGCTTGCGCACGCGCCAACCGCCGGACATGGCCTCGACCCGTTCGCCGATGGCGCTGATGACGGCGTGCACCTCATTGTCGGGAACCGGCGCGCCGAGCAATCGGGTCACACGATCGCGGCGCAGGGTGACCCAGTAGTCTTCCGCCGCAACGGCTCCCGGCGCACGGCTCACTTGCGTCGGGCCGGCTGCGCCGCCAGCGCATTCCATCAGCAATTCCGTTGCCCGCTCGATCGCAATCGCCGCCAAGTTAGGGTCGACGCCGCGTTCAAAACGTTGCGCGGCATCGGTGAACAATCCCAGGCGCCGGGCGCGGCCGGAAACCGCATCCGGCAGGAAATGAGCCGATTCCAACAGCACATCCGTGGTGGAATCGGAAATCGCGGTGCCCCGCCCGCCCATGATCCCCGCCAAGCCGATCGCGCCCGCCGCATCGGCGATGACCAAAAAATCAGGATCGAGCTCGTACTCCCGGTCGTCGAGCAGGGTAATGCGCTCTTTGGGTCCAGCGGCCCGCACTACAATACCCTTGGCTATCTTGGCCAGATCATAGGCATGCATCGGCTGACCCAACTCGGTCATCACGTAGTTGGTGACGTCGACGATCGCGGAAATGCTGTTGATCCCCACTCGACGCAAGCGCTCGCGCAGCCACTCGGGTGATTGCGCGTTGGGTTTTACGCCGCGGATGACCCGTGAGGCAAACACCGGGCACCCCGGTGACTCCAACGCCACGGGAAACACCGCCGGCTGACGCGCGCTGATCGGGCTGAACTCGAATTTAAGATGCCGGCGCGCGCTCGCGGCCGCGTAATCGCGGGCAATGCCGAACACGCTCATGCAATCGCCGCGATTCGGCGTCGCATTCACGTCCAGGACCCAGTCATCCAGATCCAAGGCTTCGCGTAGATTCTGGTTCAGCGGCAATGAAGCCGCGAGTTCCATGATGCCGTCGTGCTCGTCGCCCAAGCCCAGCTCGCGCGCCGAACACAGCATGCCGTTGGACTCCTGACCGCGCAGCGTCGCGCGCTTGATGAGCACGTCGTTCGGCAGCTGCGCACCGACCGTCGCCACCGCCACCTTCAGGCCTTTGCGTACATTTTTTGCGCCGCAGACAATTTGCAGTCGATTCGCGCCGTCCGTGGTGACCTGGCACAGCGACAGTTTCTCCGCGTCCGGATGCCGGCCTGCCTCGAGCACTTCGCCCACCACCACGCCCGAGAACGGCGGCGCCACCGGGGCGAGCGATTCCACTTCCAGGCCCGCCATGGTGAGCTGTGCCGCGAGCGCCGCAGGCGCTGCCTCGATCGGTGTGAATTGCTGCAGCCAGCGATAAGTAACTTTCACGGCGGATTTTTCACATTCACGGGAATTGTCTCAGGAAAGCCAGATCATTCTCGAAGAACAGCCGCAAATCATCGACGCCATAGCGCAACATGGCGAGACGGTCGATGCCCATGCCAAAAGCATACCCCTGCCATTGCTCACTATCGATACCGGCGGCGTTCAAGACATTGGGATGAATCATCCCGCAGCCCAGGATTTCGAGCCAGCCCGTCTGCTTGCAGACCCGGCATCCCTTGCCATCGCAGAACACGCATTCGATGTCGGCTTCCGCGGAGGGCTCGGTGAACGGAAAGTAGGACGGCCGCAAGCGCATCGCCAAGGGCCGTTCGAAAAACTTCTCGAAGAAGGTGTGCAGCATGGCTTTCAAATTGGCGAAGCTGATGTTCTCGCCAATGACCATGCCCTCGACCTGATGAAACATGGGCGTGTGGGTCATGTCCGAATCGATGCGGTACACGCGGCCTGGCGCGATGATGGCCAACGGCGGCGGCTGGGAGCGCATGGTCCTGATTTGCACCGGCGAGGTATGCGTGCGCAGCAGCCGGCCATCCGGGAAATAAAACGTGTCGTGCATGGCGCGTGCGGGATGATTCTTTGGGATGTTCAGGGCCTCAAAATTATGGAAGTCATCTTCCACCTCCGGCCCGGTGAGCACCTCGAATCCCGCTTGCCCGAAGATTCTCTCGATCCGCAGACGCGTGCGCGTCACCGGATGCAGGCTGCCCGCCTCCTGGCCGCGGCCCGGCAAGGTGACATCGATCGTTCCCTTGGCAAGCTCCCGGTCCATGGCGGCTTGCTCGAGACGGACGCGATGCATTTCCAGCGCGGCATGGATCGCCGCCTTGGCATCGTTGATGCGCTGGCCCGCCGCCGGACGTTCGGCGGCGGAGAGCGCCCCCAAGCCCTTGAGCTGCTCGGTCAGCAGTCCCTTCTTGCCGAGCAGCCGTACGCGTACCTCGTCGAGCGCGCCCAGGTCGGTCGACGCATCGACATCGGCAAGCGCCTGGCTCACCAGCGCTGACAGGGATTCCGCTGCGTCCACGGGCTTACGCCGCGAGGCTGGCTTTGGCTTTTTCCGCGATCGCTGTAAAGGCCGGCATGTCATGCATCGCCAGATCCGCAAGCACCTTGCGGTCGATCGCAAGGCCTGCCTTGTTCAGACCGTCGATGAGCGTGCTGTAAGTCATGCCGCAAAGCCGCGACGCCGCGTTGATGCGCGTGATCCACAACGCGCGGTACTCGCGCTTTTTCTCGCGCCGGCCGCGATAGGCATACTGGCCGGCCTTGATGACCGCCTGCTTGGCCGTTCGGAATACCTTGCGGCGGGCGTTGAAGTAGCCCTTCGCCTTCTTGAGAATTTTCTTGTGCCGCCGACCTGCGACGACACCGCGTTTAACTCGTGCCATGTGTTATCTCCTGATTCCTTAAGCGTTCGGCAAACATTGCTTGATGCGCTTGACGTCAGACTCGCTGACGTGCATCTCGCGGCGCAGCTGGCGTTTACGTTTGCTCGGCTTTTTCGTCAGGATATGACGACGGTGGGACTGACCGCGCTTGAAGCCATTCGCTGTTTTGCGAAAACGCTTCGCCGCAGCCCGCTTAGTTTTCAACTTGGGCATGATCGACTCCTAATTTTATAGCCCTGCTCGCAAGCGCGCCGGAATCTTGCGATTCTTGGGCTCACCGCTACAGGCGGGACGGCAAACTTTTTTAAGGTCCGCCGCTCACTTCTTTTTGGGCCCGAACACCATGACCATCTGCTTGCCTTCCATCAGCGGTGTCTGCTCCACCACCGAATACGGTGCGAGGTCTTCAGAAATCCGCGTGAGTAGCCGGCGGCCGATGTCTTGATGCACGAGCTCACGGCCGCGGTAACGCAACGTCACCTTGGCCTTATCACCCTCGGTCAGGAAGCGGATGATGCTACGCAGTTTGACCTGGTAGTCCGCCTCTTCCGTCCCGGGACGAAACTTTACTTCCTTGACTTGGATCTGCTTCTGCTTACGCTTCGCCGCGTGCGCCTTCTTGTTTTGTTCGAACAAGAATTTGCCGAAATCCATGACTCTTACCACCGGCGGCTCCGCCATCGGCGAGACCTCGACGAGGTCCAGAGTTTGCGAGAGGGCCATCTGCAGCGCTTCCGCGCGTGTCATCACCCCTGCTTGGCTTCCATCGGCTGCGATCACGCGCACCGATGGTGCGGAGATCTCTTCATTGCGCCTAACCCGCTTCGACGTTGCGATACACGATCCTCCTAAACAGTATGTCCACGGCTTGCGACTTCCCCGCGAAGAAAGGCATAGAGCTTGGCAAGCTCCATGGTGCCTAGATCTTCGCCGGCGCGCGTGCGAACGGACAGGGTGCGCCCCTCTACTTCCCGCTCACCCGCGACCAGAAGGAAAGGGACACGCTTAATTGTGTGCTCGCGGATTTTAAAGCCTACCTTCTCATACCTCAAGTCCGTTTCGACTCGAAGCCCCTGATTTTTCAGGTTTTCCGCGACTTCCAGGCAATATTTGTCCTGAGTGTTGGTAATTCCCATCACCACGGCCTGTACCGGGGCCAGCCAGGTGGGCAGCTTGCCGGCATGGTGCTCGATCAAAATCCCGATAAATCGCTCCAGCGAGCCGAACATTGCCCGATGCAGCATGACCGGGGTGTGCTTCTGGCTGTCCTCGCCGATGTAGCTCGCGCCGAGGCGCACCGGCATGTTGAAGTCCACTTGCAGGGTGCCGCATTGCCAATCCCGACCTATCGCATCCCGTAAAACGAACTCAAGCTTGGGTCCGTAAAAGGCCCCCTCACCCGGGTTTAGCACCGTGTCGATGCCGGCTGCCGAGGAGGCATGTCTTAGCGCGGCTTCGGCCTGGTCCCAAATCTCATCCGAGCCCACCCGATTCGCCGGCCGGTCGGAAAACTTGATGCGCACGTCGTCGAAGCCAAAATCCCGATAAATGCTCAAGATCAAATCGGTGATCTTGACCGACTCGGCCGTGATTTGCTCCGGTGTGCAGAATACGTGCGCATCATCCTGGGTGAAGGCGCGCACGCGCATCAGCCCGTGCAGCGCGCCCGACGGCTCGTAGCGGTGCACGGCACCGAACTCGGCCAGGCGCAGCGGCAGCTCGCGGTAGCTGCGCAAGCCTTGCTTGAACACCTGGATGTGCCCCGGACAGTTCATCGGTTTCAACGCAAACACCCGATCATCGGGGGTCTGCGTCATGTACATGTTCTCACCGAAGGTCTCGATGTGCCCCGACTTGACCCACAGCTCGCGGTCCATCACCTGCGGCGTGTTGACCTCCTGATAACCCGCGTCGGTTTGGCGTTGGCGCATATAGGCAATCAACTGTTGAAACAGCGCCCAACCCTTGGGATGCCAGAACACCGCGCCCGGGGCCTCTTCCTGCAGATGGAACAGGTCCAGTTCCTTGCCGATGCGCCGATGATCGCGCTTCTCGGCCTCGTCCAATCGAGTCAAGTATTCCTTGAGCTGTTTTTCATTGGCCCAGGCGGTGCCGTAAATCCGCTGCAACATTTCGTTGCGTGAATCGCCGCGCCAATAAGCCCCGGCAACCTTCATCAATTTGAAGGCCTTGAGCTTGCCGGTGCTCGGGACGTGAGGGCCCCGGCACAGGTCCTCCCAATCGCCCTGACCATACAGGCTGATCGATTCGCCGGGCGGAATGGCCGAAATAATCTCCGCTTTGTAGTGCTCGCCGATTTCCTTGAAATGCGCCACGGCTTCATCGCGCGGCAACACCCGGCGGTGCACTTTCAAATCCTTGGCGGAGATCTCGGCCATGCGCTTTTCGATCGACGCCAAGTCTTCGGTGGAAAAGGGACGCGTGTAGGCGAAATCATAGTAGAAGCCGTTTTCGATCACCGGGCCAATGGTGACCTGCGCCTCGGGGAAGAGCTCCTGCACGGCATTCGCGAGCAAGTGCGCCGTGGAGTGCCGAATGATCTCCAGCC
>Ga0210384_10002129_pt1 | contig 24829 bp, 16 predicted proteins | sample IncBWH2MmetaG_FD_160574 | JGI IMG/M metagenome (GOLD analysis project Ga0210384, IMG submission 160574) | Forest soil microbial communities from Barre Woods Harvard Forest LTER site, Petersham, Massachusetts, United States - Inc-BW-H-2-M | ecosystem: Environmental > Terrestrial > Soil >...
TTCTCTCCAAGATCTCCTCGGTACGTTTCTGATCTGAAGGCTCTCTCCATACTCAGACCGACGTTTCCGCATTTTCAATGCTGGGACGCGCCGTCACGCACGGTGCGTCTCAGTAAATTGTCTGTCGATTGCCGGGGTCGACTATTGGCAGTGGAGAGCTAAAGCTCTGGCAGGAATTGCCAGGAAAGAGGAGGCCATATGAGCAAGAACCATACGAATGAAGAATCTCAGGACAACCACGAACAACTCAACCACGACTCAGACGCTCGGAATTTGGAAACCAACTCGGCGTCTACCTCTCTGAGCAGGCGCTCGTTCCTCGGTCGTGCCGGCGCATCCACGGTGGCCGTTGCGGCTGCAAGCGTCGGTTTGCCCGCGATGTTGGGTAAAAATGCGGAAGGCCAAATCGCGGAACAGACCGCGCGCAGCGACCGGTCTTTTCAAATTCGGCTCAACGCCGCAACCCTGGAAAGAAACGTGCACATTCCACCCCAGATCAACAATGGCGACGAGGGTCGGTATGCCAACTTCATCGGCAACTTTTCCCAGGGTCTGCCCCACAACAACATCGGTGAAGTCGACACGACGGCGTATCAGGCCCTGCTGACCGCGGTTACCAGCGGCAAGCCAGAGGATTTCGCGAATATTCCCCTCGGGGGAAGTGTGAAGCTGGCGGGACCTCAGGGAGGACTGGCCTTCGATCTGGAAGGCACTGATGGCGGCCAGCTCTCGATTCCCCCATCGCCCGCTCTGGCTAGCAATGAGAGGGCAGGTGAGATGGTCGAAGACTACTGGATGGCTCTAGCCCGCGACATCCCATTCTCCCAGTACGGGAACGAGCCAATCACTGCGGGAGCGATCGCCGACCTCAACCAACTCTCGCGCTTCAAAGGTCCCAAAGTGAGCGGTCAGGTTACGCCGGGTACTTTGTTCCGCGGGTTCACACCCGGTGATCTGATCGGGCCCTATATCTCTCAGTTTTTCCTGCTGCCGGTGAACTTTGGAACACTCCCCGTCGCGCAGAAGTACAACACATATACCCCTGACACAGACTATTTGACGGACCCCACGTCCTGGCTGGCAGTGCAAAACGGTCAGGGACCTTTCCCGAAAAACACTATTCCGGGTACAAGCTACCTCAAGAACGGTCGCGACCTCGGAGCCTGGGTCCATGTGGACTTTTCCTTCCAGGCTGCCCTGTTCGCAACCCAGTGGCTGCTTGGCAATGGGGCACCTTTCAATCCGGGAAACCCCTATCTCGCTATCGCGAATCAATCGGGGGTTCAAACCTTTGGAGCGCAGCACATTCTTGATTTGCTGGGCGAAGTCTCGAACCAAGCGCTCAAGGCGATGTGGTATCAGAAATGGTTCGTGCATCGCGCCTTGCGTCCCATAGCATATGGAGGTCTTGTCCACAACACGGTTACAGGAGTGGCAAAATACCCCGTCCACAGAGACGTGCTGAACTCGCAGGCTGTTGGCCAGATCTTCTCTAAGTACAGCTCTTACCTTCTGCCAGCTGCCTACCCGGAAGGCGGTCCGCAGCATCCGTCTTACGCCGAGGGACATGGTGTAATTGCGGGCGCGTGTGTTACTGCCCTCAAGGCCTTCTTCAACGAAAGTTTCGTGATAGCCAATCCCATGGTAGCCTCCGACGATGGTCAGTCGTTAGTGCCCTATACGGGCTCCGACGCCGGGCAGATCACGGTGGGCGGCGAACTGAACAAACTGGCCAACAATGTGGCGTTGGGGCGTGACATGGCTGGCGTGCATTGGCGATCTGATGCCGAGCAAGGTCTCCTGCTCGGTGAGAAGGTCGCGATCAGCATCCTAAGGGATCAGCGTCACACGTACAACGAACCCTTCAGCGGCTTTACGTTCACGAAGTTCAACGGCGTTCCGATCACGGTCTAGCCCTTGCCGATGTGCGACAAGGTTTTCTCGATTCTGGACCCGTTAGCTCGTTATGGGCGCTGAGCCAAACTCGGCGCCCCTTCTTCGATACAGCCTGAGGCGATTCATTTCGTCAGCGTCGGAACTCCGTCCTCCGAGCAATCCCGGAGCGGCGGCATCCACGACGCTGGCTCAGATCCCAATCGGCCCCGAACGGTAACGCCGCCGATTGCCGTCTGTCGGTTGCGGCAGGCGCAGGGGGGGCATTGCAGGGTCGCTTCTCTGATTTAGCGAGACTCTGTGGTTGCCGATGCACGGCGGCCTGGGAGAACGGGATTAGGAACCTCCGAGGTCGTGAAGAGCCGTAGCCGGCTCAAACCCGCGAAGCGATGCCGAAGCAGCTTTGATTATGCAGGAAGGAAGAAGCATCTTTCTGCCCTATCGAAGCGGCTTTTCGTGTTTTTGGGCCCCGTAATCGGTTGTATTTGAGTTCACCGGACGAGCCATTCGATCCAAACACTTATGGGAATCCCAGGTGCTTCGCCTCTTTCTCCGGAAATGGGCGGCGCCTATTAAGGAACTGGCACGTGTTTGGAGACGGCGTATCCTATCGCCAAGAGGTATAGTTCATGACCGAAGATTCCAAACAGAGCGAGTCCCACATAGACTCGATTGTGAGGCAGGAGGAAGAAGCGCTGGAGCGAAGGTCCAGCTCGGAACGTCTCGCCGACGCGGTTGGAGTTTTCGCGGGGAGCCTTCTTTCCATTGTGCTTCACCTGGGACTCGTGATCGCGTGGCTGGTGGTGAATAGCGGCGAGATTCCCGGGATACGACCGTTCGACCCTCACCCATTCTCGTTACTCGGAGTGATTGTGGCGGTGGAGGCAGTCATTCTCTCCAGTTTCATACTCATGCGTCAGAACCGCATGATGCGACGCGGGGAGCGTCGGGATCACCTGAATTTGCAAGTTGACTTGTTGGCAGAGAAGGAGATCACGAAGGTCTTACAGATGGTACACGCAATTTGCGGGCATATGGGACTTCAGAACATCATGGCGGATAAGGAGATCCGTGAGCTTAGCCAGACCACCTCGATTGAATCGCTTAGTCAGACATTGGAGGATCGGCTGCCGGGGACTTAGCGTAAGCCCTTGCCGGCATCCGCGAGAGTGTAGATACATTGCGATTGTGGATTCCGGCTACAGCGCTGCCGCCATACTCGTCCCTGCGGCTGCAAAGACGTCGGCGGCTTCCTGCTCGGCGATGGGAATGAATGCTTGCACGACGCCGGGGTCGAACTGGGTTCCACTGCTGCGGACCAAGCGCGCAATCGCTTCCGAATGTGGAAGTCCTTGCCGATAGCAGCGATTCGAAACCATCGCATCGAACGCGTCGATGACGCAAATGATTCGCGAAACCATGGGAATATCGTTCGCCCTCAGTCCAGCAGGATAGCCAGTCCCATCCACGCTCTCGTGATGGTGTAAAGCGTAGAGACTCGCCTCTTCGAGCCCAGGGAACAGCCGCAGGATCGACCAGCTGTATTCCGGATGACGATTGATGAGGGCGCGCTCCTCGGGCGTGAGCGGACCCGATTTTTTCAGAATGGAGTCCGGCACACCGATCTTGCCGATGTCGTGCAGTAACGCGGCGACCTCCACTTGGTAGAGGCGTTCTTCCGGCATATCCATCTTCCGCGCTACACGCAGCGCCCACTCTGCCAATCGGGTGCTATGCACTCCCGTGTTGATGTCTTTCAGGTCGAGCATCTGGTTAAAGGCGCAGACCAGAGAGTTGCGGAAAGCAAGATGCTGCTCTTCCAGTTCCTTGATGCGGAGCACCAGTCCGGACACATCCAGCGCCGGATTTGGGGTTGCCGCCATCTCGTCGGGTGCTCGCTTTCCAGTGCTCGCTTTCTAGTGCAAGAGACCACAAGCTTGAACAGCCTGGTAAACATCCAATCGTCCGGCTCCGAGATTCAGGTTGCCGATGAAGTCGGCATGCGCCAAGCCAATCGGAACATGCGAGCTGGAGCACTTGCCGTTGGCCCCCAACATCAGAGCCGCGGTACCGGCTACGAACGGAGTGCTGAATGACGTGCCCCATCCCGCGGCATACGTTCCCCACGGATACGTGGTGACCACGCCTTCTCCCGGCGCAGCCATCCACACCGGTGGCGCGCCGTAATTGGTAAACGAGGACTGAACATCGTAATTCGAAGTCGACGCAACGTCGATGACGCCAGGAAGTCCGCCCGGATAGACCGTTTCATACTGACCATCATTTCCAGCGGATGCGACAGAAATCACTCCTTTACTGTTCGAATATTGGATGGCGCGAGCGAGTTCCGGCGAGTAACTCGAGAAATCGAAGCTCATATTCATTACTTTCGCGCCATGGTTCACGGCATAGTAAATGGCGCGCAGAATATCGGAATCATAACCGGTGCCATTCGCGGAGAATGCTTTCAGCGGCATAATCTTCGCCTGCGGTGCGACCAGGTGCACGATGCCGGCGGTCATGGTTCCATGTCCAAAGGCCTGATAGGGACCACCATCGAGCACTGCCACCGTGCGCTGATCGAGCACCGCCACGGTCCGCTGGTTCACGATCGCGGTCTGGGCCTGGCTCGTATTCGGACTGGCTTGAACGTCGTTGGTCTCCGAACCGCCGTATGTATTACGCGTGAAGTCGTACCCGTTGACCAAAACATTCTTTAAGACCGGGCTGGTGGGATCTACGCCGGTATCGATAACCGCGACGGTTGTTCCAGAACCAGTGACATTGAATGCCGAGTGGGTCGCATTGGTGCGAACCAGTTGATTCGCAGGCTGCGCCAAATAGCCGTGCCAAACCGTTGCCCCGTAGTAATACGTTGGCGTCTCGTCGGTCAAGTATGACGGGTAGCCATTGGCATACGCGGGCGTCGTGTTCACGGTCTGATCAATTTCTACACTCAGGATGCCGAGCTGAAGGTTGAGCTGGAGCAGGGCCGTGATCGGATTGAGAAAGGCGGGGAGAGTCACCAGGAACAACTGCCCACTGGGATCCCCCAGGCCCGTTACGACCCGGCAGCCCATCAACAGGCACGTCAGGTTGATGCCCGGGAGTCCCAGCGAATCGCGGACAATCAAGCGGGTCTGTGCTTGCGCAGCCGGCGCGCAGAAGGCCGTCAGCAACAGTAGCAGGCAAGGCACCAGGCCCGCTCGTCGAAGGCTCATGTTTGATTTCATTGCACCCATCGTTTTCCCCTTTTCGATCATGTACCTAAGTGCGAGTGTAAAGTGGAACCTCAGTGCCTGCCACTTACACCCGTAATCTCCTGCAGTAACCGGTTTTGGTTCCTTTGGTAAGCCATATTTTTTACCTTTATATCGGGTTCGTCAGCGGAATCCGCACGGTATTCCGGTCCGCCGCCCTAACCGATAACCACAGATGATCTTGCGGTTTAAACTCAATATGGAACTCTCCCATCGCGTTGACAGTGGTGGTCGCGACCACATAATCCTGTTCTGTCGACACCTCTATGGTTGCGTCGCTCTGCCCGAGCCTCACGGCTCGCTTGTCGAACACCTGGCCGACCAAGTGAACCGTTTTGGATTGCGCGCGATGACCGAACCGTAAATCCACGGTCAGACCTTCGGCCTCGTAAACAACCTGCCATGCGCTGAGTGCGGCGCTGCGCACCCCCGCGGGTAGCGGCTGCGTAAAGCTGTCAAAAACCAGGTTCGCCAAAGTCCAGTTTGCCAGAGCAGATGTCCGGGGCCGATGTGCCAGCTTGCCTGCAAAACCCAGCTTCACCAGCCGCACCAGATCCTCTGGCGGCGCATAAGCCTCTTCCGCGCTTGCCAGCCTTCGGACCCGGCTCCAGGCATCCAGCGTGGTCTTGCATTTTGAGCATTCCGCGGCGAGGTGCGCTCTGATGTCTTTGCTGATTTCGGGTCCGCTAATTCCACGGACAAAATCAGCCCAGGGTCGTTCCGAAAAATGCTCCATTCTTATCCTCACGCGCTTCGGGGGTATAGAGGTCAGATCCAGTCATTTGGACTGGGCCTGGTCTCTAATACAAAAGGGATGGCAGGGGCGCAGAAAATACACTTTGCATTCAAAAAAACTCGATAAGCCGTTACCCCTTTCCTATCAATAGGAAAGGAGCCCAATGATAGGGATGAGGACGGCGCTCCCGCAGGCTGATGAACGCAGTTTGCATGGCTCCCGCCTTCGAACGGCCCTGCTGAAGCTGGGTATAGAACTCGACCATGAATTCCATGGTGCTGTCGTCGTGAACGTCCCACAGGCTCAAGACGAGCGACTGCGCTCCAGCCTGCAACAGGCCTCGGACCAAGCCCATCAATTCATCACCAGGTGTGACCACGTTCAAGCCCGTGGCGCATCCGCTCAGCACGACCAACTCGACCGGCAGGTGCAGGTGGGCCATATCGTAAAGGCTAAGATGCGACGTTCCCAGACGAATCGACGAAAACATCGGGTTGTCCTGGCGGAAATATCCGTGCGTCGCAATGTGTACTGTCTTGCTCCGCGGCCCGTAGGTTTCGAGTACGTCTTCGGTTGCATCTTCGCCCAGGAATAGTTTGGCTTGCGGCAAGATTCGAGCGAGTGCTTCGACTTCCGCGCGAATAGCGGGCGTGCGAGCGTCCGGTACACCGAGGATTAGCGAATCACCGGCGGCATTGACCGGTTTCGTCTGGCAGTGTGCGTAAACGCTGGCACTAGGCGCGTAGGAAATGGAGAAGCGATCGATCAGATACGATTCGCCGTCGTGCAGGGCGTGAAACGGAACGTAGTGAAGCAACCCATGCTGCACAAAGACAATGTGGCGACAATCGAGCAGATGGCGGATGGGTGCAATTAATTCTTGATACAAGCTTTTCAAGTGCGCCTGGGTCGACTCCAGCATGGGCTGGCCGAAGGTGGCCACATACTGGGGGTCAAGGCGGAATTTTGACATCTGGAACTGCAGAAACTGCAGCAGCTTTTGGATTCGTGACTGCACTGTGACTGGACAGATGTGAAGTTTGTCGCGGGTCAGCACACACACAACATTGCGTTCATGCGTACAGAAGAACTCAACCAACGCGGTATCGGCGGGAAGCACAGACCGGATCTCCTCCAGCGACATATTGGAGGGAACTTGCAGGCCCGCTTCATTCGCTTCCGCAACGGTGGCTTCTTTCACGGCCCGCATCAAGTCCGACTCTCGCGACCGAGCCTGTTGTTCGAGTTGCTGGACCCGCTCTTGGGAACGTTCTTCCGGCCGCAGTTGTTCGCGCTCGATCAGGTTGTAGTACCAGTTCAGCTCTTCCCGAAGGTTCCGGATCGAACGCACCAGTTCGCTCTGTCCCGGATCGACCGCCGAGGGCACATGGACGGGCTGATTCAGAAGATCCATGAGGGTTCGCGACTTAGCCTGTTCGATGTAGGCGAACGCCTCTTCAAAACTATTCTGGCGGCGCAGGCAGATGTCGACCAGGCTCTCGTAAACTTCCAGTTTGTTTTCGAAGAAAGCGATCTTCAGCTCTTCTCCGCGCAGGCTGCTGCGCAATCGCTCGACGGCCACTCGTGCACGGCAATACGATTGGTAGGCCGCATTTTCATTTCCGGTTACACGTTCCACCTCGCCCATCAGGAACTCGGCCTGATAGAGAAGCGTGGGCGAATCCATGTTCGCGAGATCCTTCAGCGCCGCGCCGCAGTGTTGTTTCGCGAGGCCGGTGTCGCCCAAGCGCAGTGCAATTCGCGCCAACAAAAGCTCGGCCAGCACTGCCTTTCCCCGCATCGTTGAGGTTGACGTTGACGTTCGGAAGAACTGGTGCGCTGCCGCACAAAGACGCCGCGCCTCAAACAGGCGTCCCTCGGTGAAAAGTACCAGGGCCTCGTACAGGTCGATGAGCGAAGGCCAGACCTGGTTCTGGTCGCGAACAAACATCTCTTTCGCCCGCGCGAACAACTTGACGGCCTCAAATGCCTGTCCCTGGCGACTGGCCGCGATGGCGGCAAAGCCCAATGCCTTCGCGGCTTCATAACCAAAACCCAGATCGTGAAAGCCTTCATTCGCCGCTCGCCCCAGTTCGCCGGCCTCGGCGCTTAGATTCAGTTCAAGATAGATTTCGGAAAGATCAAGATTGCAGAGCGCAAGCTGATAGGCGTCGTTCGCCTTCTTTGCGCTAACGGATGCTTCTCGAAGCAGTTGAATCGAACGCCCGTACTCTCCGCGTAGGAAATAAAGGTAGGCAATGTTGTAATCGGCATAGGCAACCAGGATAGGCATGTTCTTCTGCTCGCAGTGCCGGCGCGCGACCTGGTGCAGTTCCAATGCCTTAGGGAAGTCGTTGAGACTGATATGACACAGCGACAAATTGCTCAAAACGGCCGCCAACCCTTCGGCGTCATCGTGGACCAGTATCTGCTTGTAGGCGCGCTCGTAAAATGCGAGCGCTTCGGTGAACCGGTCCTGCCGGTGATAGATATTTCCGATGTTGATTTCCAGCCGAGCCAGCCGGCGAGTATTCCCCTGCCTCCGGAAAATTGCACCCGCGCGCTCCCCGGCAGCGAGCGCCTGACCGTACCGGCCCAGCAATAACAGCGACTGAATGGATCCGCTCAGAGTCCGCGCGAGTTCAGCCTCTTCCCCGGTCTGCTCAAACAGAGCGACCGCCTGCTCGTGCAAATGAACGGCTTCCGTGTGCACGTCGAGCGAGTACATGGCGTTCGCTTTCGCTCGTAAACTTCGGGCAAGCAGGCTTGGACTACCGAGTGTTTGCGCAACATCCAGAGCTGCGTCCGCCAGCCGCTTTGCCCGATGCGTATCGATGCGAACCTCTTGCCAAACTTTTTCCGTGAGGGTGTTTACAATTTCATCCCATGCAATTGCCCGATGTTGCGTGACCAACTGAGCGCGGCTCGGGGCGTCGTCAAGCGCGAGCAGGCGCTCGATGATGGCGTCCGATTCGGTTTTCTGAACTGCCCGGACGCTCATTAGAAGCCCCTCTTTTCAAGGTGTTTCCTGAGATAAGCCAGGCAGCGGCCCCGGATCGCTCCGATCGAGCCGGTCGCCATCCCCAACTCCTGGGCGATATTCTCGTAGGGCCGCGGTGGATTTTCGAAAAAGAGCAGCCGGACCATCCGCTCACATTTTTCGGGTAACTCTGAGATGGCATCGCGCAAGATCTGTTCATGCTCGAACTGCATCAGCAAATGCTCGGGAAGGTCTTCGGCGCTGCTGGCGGGGGACGCAGCATCACTGTCTGTGCCCTCGGGAGCAAGTTCGACCAGCTTGTCGGTGGCGCGCTGGTAGCGAAGGCATTTGTGATAGCAGGTCTGCATCAGCCATTTCGGCAATGCGCGATGTTCGCGGAGTCGTGGCAACTCCGAAAGCAGGTCTACGCAGACGGACTGAAAGATGTCGCCCGCATCCTGATACATTCCGAGCTTGATCGGAATCGAGTAGATGAGGTTCTTGTACTTGTCGATCAGTGCCGACCAAGCTTCCTGATCGCCCTTCAGACAGCGGCCGATCACCTGCTCGTCCGACGAACGAGCCAGCGACGAATTGGCGGGGTGTTCTTTTTGCCTTCCTGTCGCAGTTCCCGTCATCGTACTCCCGCGTTCTCCAGCCCCGGTCCGCGAACATAAAGTTCGTCCGCGTTCCACAACGTGTAGGGATCGAGTACAGCCGGATGGAAATTGCCGACCCGGGCATTCGCGCCCGCAAGAATGTTGGGCGTCCCCAGAAAAATGAAGGGCATATTCTCGGCAATCAGCTGCTGCGCGCGATCGTATAACTGTTTTCGCTTTGTATAGTCGAGCGTGACCATCTGTTGCTGCATCAGTTGGTCAAGTTCGCGCTCCCAATCGGTTGCTGGCTTGGTTTCGCCCAAGTGCCATAAGTGCGACGTGCCGCTGAAGGCCCAGACATTCATCTCCGGATTCGGATCGGCATCGCCGCCGCCAAGCCCCATAATCGCCGCGTCATAATCAAAGCTTTGGAACACGCGGTCGATCATGGCGCGAAATTCAAGAGGAACCACGTGGACCTGCATGCCGAGATGCAAGAGATCGTCCTGCAGCAGGGTTGCCATCTTCATTCGCTGGCTGTTCGATGAGCTGGTGATGATCGAAAATTCGACTGGCTGCCGCGTTGCATCCAGCAACTGGCCCGCGGCGTTCCACGAATATCCCGCTGCCTTTAGAAGCTGACGCGCCGTTTCGACAGACCGCGACGGATGCGGGATAGTCTGATTGATCCAGAGCTTATTACCGGGCCCCACATTCCCCCATAAGGCCGCGCCGCGGGTTCCGTAGACCAGGCGCACGATGGACTCGCGGTCGACCGCCGCAGAGATGGCTTGACGGAACTTCAAATCGCTAAACCAGGCCTGCTTGCCGGCAACTTCATTGAGCTTCTTCCGACTGAGGTCGTTCAGGTTGAACACCAGGAAGTTGTACTCCAAGCTGGGCCCTATATCCGCCAGCTGCGAACCGACGCGGGATTTCTCACGCGAAAGCAGGTTGTAGTTCTCCGAGCTGAGCCGGCTGATGATGTCGGTCTCACCCGCCTCGAAGCGCATCACTTGCGCGTCCTCCGTGCCCACAAACAGGAAAACCAGTTCGTCAAGGTATGGCAGCCGCTGATTCTTCTGGTCAACTTTCCAGTAGTAAGGATTGCGTTCCACCACAACTCGCTGCCCAGGCACGTACTGCTTGAGCCGGAACGGGCCCAGTCCGGCGACCTCGGATGCTTGCACATTCAGGGACCACGCCTGCGCAAAGTGGCCCTCGTGATATTGCTTCTCCAGCAGATGTTTCGGCAGCATCGCGAGACCATCGAACAGTCTCTCGGCCGCCGCATAGGGGCGCGGCAACGCGAATCGCACCGTGTATTGATCCAGTTTGGTAACCAGGATGGGCTTGCCGTCGATGATCAGCAGGTCGCGCTGCGGGGAATCGACTGCTTCATCCATGTAAACGTTGAACGAGAAGAGCACGTCGTCGGCATCGAAGGGGTGGCCGTCGGAGAATCGAATTCCCTTGCGGAGTTGTAGGGTAAACCTGCGGCCGTCGGGCGAGATCTTCCACGATTTCGCCAGGCCGGGCTCGGTCTGCTGCGAAGACCGGTTAATCTCGATGAGATCCCCCATGAGACGACCGATTACCTCGCGTGAAACGGCGTCCGTGGCGGTGACCGGGTTGAGCGTCCTGGGTTCGGATCGTTGCCCAATGGTCAGGTGCCCGCCGTAGTGGCCAGAGACGCCAGCCATGCGCGCAAGTTCCTCGCCGGGACTGGCCGCTTCTGGAGTGGGTGCGGCGGCAAAGCATGCACCGGCGAGCAGGCACACGTGTAGGGTTAGACGAGCGATCACTTTCATAAACACCCCTTACCCCACAGAACTCAGTTTTCTAGGTTGAGTAAGATTTTAACCGGGAATGGAATACATCAGCGAGGGAGCTATAGATTACGGAAGTAACTACCAAAGCGCACGCCGGAGCAAGTAGCCATCGATATGAAATGAGGACGCTATATTGCTGCAGCGTACTCAGCATGTTACCCCAACTCGGGACCGGCTCATTCACTCCAAGGCCGAAGAAGGAGAGCGTGACTTCGGCGGCAATATACCTCGGAACGAGAAGCGCTGCCTGGGTCAGGAGCAAGCCAAATGCCTCAGGCAGAATGTGCCGCCGCAGGAGGTAGAAATCAGATCCGCCAAACCCGTGGGCCGCCAGAACGTAGTTCCGATTTCGGGCGCTGAGAACCACTCCTCGCACCAGCCTGGCGGGCCGCGCCCAGCCAATCAGGCCGATGACGCCGGTCAACAGAAAGAAAGTGCGGATCGTACTCAGATGCAATGGCAGAAAGGCCCGCACCCCAAGCAGGAAATAGAGCCAAGGCAACGAAAGGAACAGCTCCGTCACGCCCATCAGCGACTCGTCAATCCACCGGCCGTAGTAGCCCGCGATGACTCCGAGAATGCTTCCGGCGAGAAGCGCAATGAAAGTTGCCGTGATTCCAGCGGCGACCGAAATCTGGCCGCCGAATAGGAGGCGGGACAATTCATCCCGGCCATAACCGTCGGTCCCAAAGAGCAGAACCTTGCCTGGCTCCGCAACTCCGAACAAATGCATGCCCGTTTCGTAGATCCCAAGAAACTTGTACCTCGGCCCACTTACAAAGAAGTGAACCGGATATTCATGGCTGCGGTCTTCTTGATAACTTCCTTGATAACTATCGAGCTGATCGCCGCCCAACCCACTCGTCCATACGTACACAAACGGACGTAAGTGGAATCCCAAGCTGTCCTTGAAATGCACCCGCGTGGGTGGAGCATACGGCAGCTCGCGGTTCTGAGTAGTTGGATCGTAAGGCGCAAAGAAACCAGCAAACAACAGGGCCAGATGCAGTATCGCGAGCAGCGCAATCAAGATGGCGGTCCTAGTGCGCATCCGCCGCCTCTCTGCGAATTCGCGGGTCCAACGCGAGCAGCATTATGTCCGCAACCAGGTTGCCGCCCACCATGAATAACGCGGAGAACATAATTCCGCCGATGACGAGATATAAGTCACGAGATAGCGTCGCCTCCAGTATCAACGGCCCCAGGCCGGGCCATCCGCAAACAACCTCAACCAAAAGCGATCCACTAAGCAAGCCAGCCAGAGAAAAGCCGAGAAGCGAAATCGCTGGATTCGCGGCAACCGGGAGCACATACCGAAACAGAAGTCTCGCCCGGCTGATCCCAAATCCCCGCGCAGCTTGCACATAAGGAGCGCCTAGCACTTCGAGGACGCTGGCGCGAACGTGCCTGACAATGATCGCGATTTCGCAAAGCACCAGGATGAATGCCGGCAGCGCCAGGTGGAGTAGGACGTCCTGCAATTTCGCCCAGGCGGAGAGGCCCTCGTAGTCGGCCGACATCATTCCGCCGACGCGCAGGATTCGCCAACGAACTGCGATCGCGAGCAGCGCCACCGCAATCACAAGTTCCGGAACAGAAACGAGGAATGAGCTCGCAAGGTTGACCGCCTTGTCCAGCAAACCACCATGCCGGTTGGCCGCCCACACGCCCATCGGAACAGAGATCATCCAAGTCAGAAGCAGCGCAGTAGTTGTGAGCAGCAGCGTGTTTTTTGCTCGGCTCCACAACAACGGCGCCACGGGTGTATTGTATGCGATGGAATATCCGAGATCGGCGTGCAGGGCGGATTTCATCCAGCGCCCGTATCTCACCAGAAGCGGCTGGTCTAATCCGTAATGGGAGCGCAGGGCCGCAATCGTTTCCGGCGAGATCTGTGGATTAAGCCGCATTTCGTCAAAGAAACTTCCTGGCGCCATTTCCGTGAACAGGAAGCATAGTGCCGACACTCCGATGAGTAACAGAACCGCGCGCACCAGCCTACGGCCAAGGTAGTTCACGCCGACGCCCCCGTGATCGCCGCGAGATTGGACGCTGCTGCTTTCGCCGAGGCCAGCAGTTTTTTCGTTGCGGCATGGGTGGGACTGGAAATGATCCGCTGGGTGGGGCCGACTTCCACGGTCTGCCCTTCGCACATAACTCCGATCACGTCCGCCAATCGCGCCACCAGCGTCAGATCGTGAGATATAAGAAGATACGTCAGCGAGTACGCCGCTTGCAGGTCGAGCAGAAGGTTGGCGATTTGTGCCTGGGTGGATAAGTCCAGTCCGGAAAGCGCTTCATCCAGAACCAGAAGCTGCGGCCGCAAAGCAAGTGCGCGCGCCAGCGCGAGACGCTGGCGCTGCCCCCCACTGAAGTGAAGGATCGATCGGTTCATCCAATCGGGAGCGAGCCCAACTTCCACCATCAAGTCGCGAACGAGATCACGGCGACTCTGTCGATTGCAGCCACCTTCCCCCCTCTGGCCGCCTCGGGCCCCCTTGGCACGGATCAGAAGCGGCTCTTCGACGACTTCCAGCGCTGAGAAGCGCGGGTTCATCGAAGTAACCGCATCTTGAAATACCATCTGGATGCTGGATCGAAAGGGAACCAATTCGCGTGAATCCAGATGCGCGATATCGATCCCCTGAATCAGGATTTGTCCCGAGTCCGGCCTTTCCAGGCGTGTCACGCATCGCGCCACGGTGGACTTCCCCGATCCCGAGTCTCCGACCAGCGCCAGCGTCTGCCCGCGCGGGATCTCGAAATCGACGCCCCTTACCGCGGCCACCGGCACACGTTTCCGCCACAGACCGCCCCGGACATATCGCTTGCAGAGCCCTTTCACGCGCAGCAAGCTCTGGACTGTTGCTCCGTCTGTCGATGAATTAGTCGGCAAGTAAGTCGGCAAGTCACTCCCCATACTTGAAGCAGTTCACGGGTCGCGCGGGCTCCGGCATGAACTCGCGCGGATAACGGCGTGAACAAATGTCCATTCGTTCGGAACAACGCGGCTCAAATCGGCAGCCAATCGGAATGCAGGTCGGATCGGGAGACTCACCTTCGATCGCCGGAAGCCGAACCCGCGCCCTTGCTCTTGTGATGGCAGACGATGCCGCAATCCGCACCAGGGCCTGTGTATAAGGATGCAGCGGCCGCCCGAAGATCTCGGCGCTGCTCCCGACTTCCACAATTCGGCCGGCATACATCACCGCGATGCGATCGGCAAATCCTGCAAACAGAGCTGGATCATGGCTGATTACCAGAATCGCGGCCCCGTGTTGTCGTCGAATCCGAGTCAACAGCGCGAGAATTTCTGCCTGCAAGGTCGCGTCGAGCTTGCTGGTAGGTTCATCGGCGATCAATAGAGCCGGCCGGCATGCCACCGCTTGCGCAATTGCGATCCGCTGGCGCTGTCCACCACTGAGTTGATGAGGATATGCGGTGTAGATTTCCTCTGGGCGATCGAAGCCGACCTCTCGAAACAACTCCATGACTCGCTCCCGGCGTTGCTGTGCTGTGAGTGGTAAGTGCGCGCGCAGCACTTCGTCGACGTGCGAACCAGCTGTCATTACTGGATTGAGCGAAAGAGCCGGATCCTGCGGGATCAGCGAGACTTCCCGGCCGCGGATCGCGCGCAATTCCCTCTCGGACAGATTCAGTACGTCGCGGCCGCAGAATAGAATTGAGCCGCCCTCGCATTTCGCGTGCGGCGCCAGCAACCGCAGCAGTGCGCTTGCCAGTGTGCTCTTTCCACAACCGGATTCTCCCAGTATCCCGACGATCTCTCCCGAGCGAACCTCGATGCTGACGCCATCCAAGGCGCGAATTGGTTCGCCGCCTTCGGGAGAGTACGTGACCGTCAGATCCCTCACCTGCGCAAAACACTCTCTTGAGCCATCCACGAAACAACTCCACTAGTCCGATCTTACCCATAACGCCTCGGCTAGCAATTGCCTATTAAGGAGCGGAGTGCAGCGCACCCTGTCGACTTGGCACTTCCTCGGATCGCCGCCGCGGCTCACTCCTGCCGCCACGATCGCGATCTTACGGCGTATTTCTGTCCGTGACGCGCGTCACGATAGCGGAGTCGCGGTAGCTGTTGGTGGCCTGCTGTTGCGCTCGATCGATCACCCAGTCGGCGCGATCGGGAGCAGCGAAGTTCACCTCTGACATTCGCATCGCGGCGGAGGTTTTGTTTCGCGACCCTCCGCCAGAGCGCTCTCACGAACTGCGCCTCCCCCATGACTGTGAGAGCGCTTTTAATCCTCGGTTTTTTCTGTATGATAACCATCCGGGACTTGCCGCGCCCCGAACTCTCGGCGAGTCTTAAATGCGGTTTTATGAAACGAGCGCCATCAATCCGGGATCGCCGTTCCATCCCAGATGGATTCCGAATACGACTGCTTGAGAAATGAGGACCTGTACGCGTTACCACCGCTCTGTACTCTCGTCTCTTTTTCTTTTCTTCTTGTTTGCTGCGAGGCCCTCACTCCGGGGGCAAGATGGTCCTGCGGGCTCCACCGCCGTTCAACTGAATCACCTCACATCTTTCTCCGCGCTGCCCAATGGAATCGATCTGAGAGATGGCGATGCCCGCACGCAAATTATCGCGTTGCGTGAAGACATCGTGCGCATTCGCGTATCGCGCTCCAATGAGCTTGTGGAAGACGCCTCCTGGGCGGTCCTCAAGGAGGCGCGAGAGAGCCGTGTCGCGGTGACGCCAACCAATACCGCGGACGCCGTCGGCTTCCAAACCGGGGTCCTTCGGATCTCCCTGAGCCGCCAGACCTTCGCGCTAACGATCTCCGATCGTGACGGCAACATCCTTCAGCAGGACATACAGCCCATCGAATTTCATGGCGACTCCTTTCGGGTCTACAAAGCGATGCCGCTCGATGAGCACTACTTCGGCCTGGGAGACAAGCCCGGCCCGCTGGATCGGCGCGAACAGGCATTCGCGTTGTGGAATACCGATGCCTATAGTTTTCAGGAGTCCACCGATCCCCTCTATAAAGCTATCCCTTACTTCATGGCTTTCCGTGCTGGCCGCGCACTCGGAGTCTTCGTCGACAATACCTGGCGCAGTAGCTTTGACTTTGGCAAGCAGCTACCTAATGTCTATTCTTTCGGCGCTGTGAGCGGACCGCTGGATTACTACGTCTTTTACGGACCTACTCCAAAGCACGTAGTAGAAACATACGCGTGGCTGACCGGAACCATGCCACTTCCTCCTATCTGGGCTCTCGGGTTTCAACAATCGCGTTACAGTTACACCCCGCAATCGCGAGTGATCGAAGTCGCCGACCGTTTGAGAGCGGATCATATCCCCGCCGACGTTATTTATCTGGATATCGACTACCAGAAACAGAACCGCCCCTTCACCGTAGATCGCGAACGTTTCCCCGACTTTCCCGGAATGATCTCGCAACTTAAATCGAAGAACTTCCATACCGTCGTCATTACGGATCTGCATATCGCCAACTTCCCCGGTCACGGCTACTCGCCCTACGACAGCGGCATTGCGGGCGACCACTTTCTAAAGAATCCCGATGGCAGCGTTTACTCCGGCGATGTGTGGCCGGGCCCCAGCGTCTTCCCGGACTTCACGCGCGCGCAGACGCGCGACTGGTGGGGCACGCTCTATCGGGACTTCTCAAAGGTGGGCGTTGCCGGCTTCTGGAACGACATGAATGAACCGTCAGTCTTCAACACTCCGACGAAGACGATGCCCGAAGACGTGGTACACCGCATCGACGAACCCGGATTCGTGAAGCGTGCGGCGCGTCATGCGGAGATTCACAATGTGTACGGGATGGAAAACTCGCGAGCTACCTTCAATGGGTTGCAGCAGCTCAATCCGGACTTGCGGCCATTCGTGCTGACGCGCGCATCCTATGCCGGTGGACAGCGTTATGCCGCGACCTGGACGGGCGACAACAGTGCCACGTGGAATCATCTTCGCCTGACAACCCCGATGCTCGAAAACCTGGGCTTGAGTGGCTTTGCGTTGAGTGGAGCGGACGTCGGCGGATTCGCAGGTACACCGCAACAGGACTTGCTCACAAAATGGCTTGAGATTTCCGCGTTCCAGCCCATTGATCGGGATCATGCCGAGAAAGGGACTGGCGACCATGAAGCATGGGTCGGCGGCGCGGAGCCAGAATCGATCCGCAGACGATTTATCGAAGAGCGCTACCGGCTGATGCCCTATCTCTACACGCTCGCAGAAGAAGCATCGCGGACGGGAATGCCGATCGAGCGCCCGCTCTTTCTTGAATTTCCCGACGCTGCGAGAGACCATCATCCGATCGATATCGATCCTAACGCAGCTGGCGAGTTTCTTCTCGGCCCTGACATCCTCGTAGCAGCCCCGCCCTATCCGGATAAACTCGACAACTATGACGTCGAGTTTCCCTCGGCAAGCTGGTACGACTACTGGACGGGGCAACTTGTTCCGAAGCCCGTGCCGATCGCTCTGGCCCCCAACGCTCCGGCAAGTCCAGCCGATCTGGTCCCGCTCAGAGCCTGGGTACACCCAGAACTCGCGTCCTTGCCCGTCTTTGTGCGCGCGGGAGCGATTCTGCCGATCGCACCTCTGGTCCAAAGCACAAATGAAATGCCCCAGGGTCCCCTTACCCTGCGCGTCTACGCAGGCGATGCGTGTGCTGGACACCTCTATTTAGACGATGGAAAGACTTATGCGTACAAGACAGGCGCCAGCCTGCGCATGGACTTCCATTGTGAGGTAACCGCTGATGGCTTGCGGCTCCGCCTGGGAGAGCATGAGGGCTCCTATCCCGCATGGTGGCAGCAGATTAGCATCGAGATCTACGGCTGGTCGCCGATCAAACACTCAGCGCGCCTCGATGGCCGTAGTATCGACGCGACAATGAGGTCATCCTCAGGCAAGTTGGTTCTTACGATCCCAGACCGCGGACGAGGGGCGGTGTTAGACCTCGAGTAAGCTGAACGGACAATTAGCGGTGCATCAGCTCTATGTTGCGCGCTTCTTGCTGGGGCTTGCCGAAGCCGGTTATTTCCCGGGCATCGTGCTGTATTTGACGTACCGGTTCAGGCAACGGGAACAGGCACAGGCAGTGACGCTCCTCCTTACGGGCCAGCCCGTCAACAGGTGCCTCAGTGCGTGAAACACTGCGCGAATGCTTCTCAGGAAGCGCGATTGGATTGCGTCTTTCCTGTGACGAAGCCCCCCTGCTAAACCCGGTCTCCGGGGTTCGCCCGAAAATTCATTCGCATTTCATCAGAACAGTTTAGGCTATAGGGGAGGGAGCGGCGCGCAGCGCAACGCCTGCACTTTGAATTCCCGGAGAGCATCCATGGCTGGCACAACCGAAGTCCCTACGCCGCTTTCACCGGAAGAACTGAGAAAGACAGATGCCTACTGGCGCGCCTGCAACTATTTGTCGGCGGGCATGATCTACCTGCGCGCGAACCCCCTTCTCCGCGAACCGCTGAAACCTGAGCACATCAAGAATCGGCTGCTTGGTCATTGGGGTTCGGATCCCGGCCAATCGCTGGTTTGGGGCCACCTAAATCGTCTCATCCGAAAGTACGACTTAAATGTTATCTATATCTCCGGCCCCGGTCACGGTGCGCCAGCCACGCTTGCCAATTGCTATCTCGAAGGCCACTACTCTGAGATTTATCCGGACAAAAGCCGCGACGAAGCGGGCATGCTCAAATTCTTCCGGCAGTTCTCGTTTCCTGGAGGAATCGGCTCGCATTGCACGCCGGAAACACCCGGTTCCATTCATGAAGGCGGCGAGCTTGGCTACTCCATCTCGCACGCCTACGGAGCAGCATTCGACAATCCTGATCTCATCGTTACCGTCATGGTCGGAGACGGCGAGGCGGAAACCGGGCCGCTTGCGACCTCGTGGCATTCCAACAAATTTCTGAATCCGATTCGCGATGGGGCCGTCCTGCCGGTGCTGCATCTGAACGGCTACAAGATCGCAAATCCCACCATCCTTGCCCGCATCCCGCATGAAGAATTGGAGGCTCTGCTGACCGGATACGGTCACAAACCGTACTTCGTCGAAGGCAATGACCCGACTACGATGCATCAGAAAATGGCTTCTACTCTGGAGCAATGCATCCTCGAAATTCGTTCGCTGCAGCAGCACGCCCGCTCCACCGGCAACGCTGCGCGTCCGCGCTGGCCCATGATCGTACTTCGTTCCCCGAAAGGATGGACTGGGCCAAAAGAGGTAGACGGCCATAAGGTGGAAGACTTTTGGCGCGCCCACCAGGTCCCGGTGCTCGACCCGGCGACGAATAAGCGCAGTCTAAAAATCGTTGAAGACTGGATGCGCAGCTACAAGCCGGAAGAACTCTTCGACGCCAACGGAACTCTCATACCCGAACTGCAGGATCTCACGCCCTCCGGCACGCGTCGCATCTCCGCCAACCCGCACGCGAACGGCGGGCTGCTGCGAAAAGAGCTCGAGCTGCCAGATTTTCGCGATTACGCTGTCAAGATGACAACCCCGGGTACGCTTTATGCTCCACCAACCGACGTGCTCGCGCACTTTCTTGCGGACGTGATGCGCCGCAACATGAGCTCATTCCGTGTCTTCGGCCCGGATGAGACAGCTTCCAACAGGCTCACGGCTATCTACGCCGCTTCGAAGAAGACATGGCTTGCCGGGTACAAGCCGGAAGACGCCGACGGTGGCGAGCTCGACGTCACCGGACGCGTGATGGAAATGCTCAGCGAGCACACGCTCGAAGGCTGGTTTGAGGGCTACGTTCTCACTGGCCGCCATGGCTTTTTCTCGACGTACGAAGCGTTCGTGCACGTGATCGACTCAATGTTCAACCAGCACGCCAAATGGTTGGAGAAGTCGAAGAACGAACTCGATTGGCGTGCACCAGTGCCGTCAATCAACATCCTTATTACATCTCTGGTCTGGCGGCAGGACCACAACGGCTTTACCCATCAAGACCCTGGATTTCTTGACGTGGTCACCAACAAGAGCGCCGATGTGGTTCGCATCTATTTGCCCCCCGACGCGAACTGCCTGCTCAGTGTGGCAGATCATTGCCTACGCTCGCACGACTACGTCAACGTCATTGTCGCGGACAAGCAGGACCATCTGCAATACCTCACCATGGAAGAGGCGGTGACCCACTGCACCAAGGGCATTGGCATCTGGGACTGGGCCTCCACAGACGATGGTGCGGAGGCCGACGTGGTGATAGCTTGTGCGGGCGACATCGCAACCATGGAGTCAGTCGCTGCAGTTGCGATTCTTAAGGAACACTTCTCCGATTTGAAAATACGCTTCGTCAATGTTGTTGATCTTTTCCGTCTCATGCCGGAGACCGAACACCCGCACGGACTCTCCGACCGCGACTTCGATTCGCTCTTCACCACCGACAAGCCGGTCATCTTCAACTTCCACTCCTATGCCGCACTCATCCACAAGCTCAGCTACCGCCGCAAGAATCATGACAACATTCATGTCCGCGGATACAAGGAAAAGGGCAACATCAACACACCACTCGAACTCGCTATTCTGAATCAGGTGGACCGTTTTAATCTGGCGATCGATGTCATCGACCGCGTTCCGCGCCTGCGCCCCATCGGAGCGCACATCAAACAATGGCTGAAGGACCAGATCATCGACAGCATCAATTACGCTCACGCCGAAGGCATCGACAAGGAAGAAATTCGCAATTGGAAATGGCCGGGATAGGCATCGTGGAAGGACTGACCCGGAAAGAAGATCTAATACTCGTACTCAATAGCGGTTCGTCTTCGCTCAAGTTCGGCATCTATTACCAGGGCGCGACCGACGAAGTGCCGCTGCTGACGGGCAGCGCCGACTGCATTGGACGTAGTAACGGCACACTCACCATTCGTGCTTCCGATGGAAATCCGCTCGTGCAGAGCGAGAGTATTCTCGAATCGCAGAGCGATGCTCTCACCGCTCTGGCTTCGGCAATCCAGGAGCACATTCACACTGTCCCAGTAGCTGTAGGCCATCGCGTCGTGCATGGAGGCCCCAAGCTAAGCACGCACCAACTCATCACGCCCCAGGTCTTGGACCAGCTCCACTCCGCCACGCATTTTGCGCCACTACACATCCCGCTGGCGCTGACGCTCATCGCCTCCGCGCAGTCGATCTTTCCTTTGGCGGCACACTACGCCTGTTTCGACGATGCTTTTCACAGCACCATCCCGGAAGTGGCTTCGCATCTACCACTCCCACAGCGTTTCTTCGAAGCAGGCATTCGACGCTACGGTTTCCACGGTCTCTCCTACGAATCGCTAGTGCATCACTTTGGCGCTGAGCTTCCCGAACGAGCCATCTTCGCGCACCTCGGTAACGGAGCGAGCCTCTGCGCTCTACGCAACGGAGTGTCGGTCGACACCACCATGGGCCTCACTCCCACCGGCGGCATCCCTATGGGCACGCGCTCCGGCGATCTCGACCCTGGCGTATTCCTCTACCTTTTGCGCAACGAAAAGCTCAGCGCCGATGACCTTGAAGATCTGCTCAACCATCAGAGCGGCATCTTCGCTCTCTCTTCCGGCGAGAGCGATGTGAGGGCGCTGGAAGGGCGCATCCGCTCCAACGATCCGCATGCTGCTCTTGCGTTGAATGTCTTTGGCGTTTCGGTACGCAAGGTGATCGGTGCATTTGTTGCTCTCCTCGGTGGTGTCGACCTTCTCGTCTTCACCGGCGGCATCGGAGAGCACAGCGACCACATTCGATCCTTAGCTGCCGACAGTCTTGAGTTCCTTGGCCTCACCGCAGAGAAGATTCAGATTGTCCCCACAGAGGAAGAACTACAAATCGCGCGCCACTGTCGCAGAATGATGCTCAAGAATCGCTAGTTAAGGCCGTAGGTCACAAAAGGTTCCATTCGAGGCTATTCGCGAAGGGTAACAAATCCATCGATGCCGATTGCCATCTCTAACTAATTCCCTGGAAGTCTTCGTGCTATATCTGAAGCGCCCCCTCCAGTGCACCTCGATTCGACTACCTGTCGTGAAATGGGCGCTTCAGATACGCGAAGACTTGACGTTACCCATCGATAGTCTTCCGGTCTGCCCCGCCCATGCTCGCCCGAGCGTAAAGCAGTTCGCTTACTGGCTCCGAAACGGCGACGCTAGCGCCACACGGAGTCATCCTTGCCGGAAAGGACTCTATCCAGATATGTTGCGGTGCTGATCAGCGCCAGATGTGTGAATGCCTGTGGGAAGTTGCCCAGGTGTTGCCCGCTTGGACCAATTTGCTCCGAGTAGAGCCCAAGATGGTTGGCGTATCCCAAGAGTTTCTCAAACAACAATTGAGCCTTTTCCAACTCCCCAGCGCGCGCGAGGCATTCAATGTACCAAAACGAGCATGCAGTGAAGCTACCCTCTCCGCCTGGAATCCCGTCCACATGCGTGCGTTCCGCCTCATAGCGACGGACAAGGGTATCTTCGACTAATCGCGATTCAATCGCCTTCATTGTCGAGCGCCACATGGGATCGACCGGGCTGATGAACCGCATGAGTGGCATTAGCAGGACCGATGCATCCAGGTCCTTCGTCCCCTTCGCCTGCACAAACGACCGCAAATCGTCATCCCAGAAGTTCGTAAAGATGTCCTTTCGAATCGCATCGCGCGTTCGCAGCCAAGCATCGAATGGTCCCGGAAGGGAGCGTTTCTGCGCAAGCCGCAGCGCTCGATCGAAAGCTACCCAGCACATGAAACGGGAGTGCAGAAATTCTCGCGCGCCGCCACGAACCTCCCATATGCCTTCATCGGGGCGTTGCCAGTTCTTGCCCAGCCACTCCAACATGCGCTGCACTTCCTGCCACCCGGCAGAGGAAATTGGGTCCCCGTATTTGTTTGCCAGATAGATGGAATCCATCATTTCGCCATAAATATCCAGCTGCAGCTGCTGATAGGCCGCGTTTCCGATACGCACAGGCCGCGAATGTTTGTACCCCTGCAGATGATCAAGCGTCAGCTCATCGAGCTTCTGCCTGCCGTCAATCCCATACATCACCTGTAACGGTCCCCGCACCGCATCGTCACTGAGCCGTCCCTTCAGCCAGTCGATGAACGCCTCTGTTTCTTCGACAAAACCCAGTCGGATCAGCGCATAGAGCGTGAATGTCGCATCTCGCAACCAAGTGAAGCGATAATCCCAATTGCGCGGTCCGCCAATTTGTTCTGGCAGGGAAAATGTCGGCGCTGCAATCAGCGATCCATGCTCCCGGCTGATCAGCAGCTTCAACATTAACGCCGAACGGTTGACCATCTCGCGCCACCGCCCCTTGTACTTTGATTTCGCGATCCATCCCTTCCAGAAACGTGCTGTCTCCTGGAAGCGCTGCTCTACAAACTCCATTTCCGGTTGCTGTCCTTGTGGGCGAACTCCACCAAAGACAAACGTTACCCTCTCGCCAGCTCGGAGGCTGAACTCGGAGGTTGCATCCTGGGATTGTTGTCGCAAGGCAATGGTGGAGTACAACGCCAGTGGCGGACAAGTATCGCCCGCCGGCGAAAAAATCGCGCACCGCTCTTCGATGTTCACAGTGTGCCCACACATCGCATAGTTAAATCGTGGCTGGCACTGCATCTTGAAATCGACCTCGCCCCTGATAACCGTCAGGGTGCGGATAATCTCATTCGGTTGCTCCCCGTCTGTCCCAATGGGCATATAGTCAGTCAGCTCGGCCACACCCTCGTCCGCAAGAAATCGCGTGAGCAGAATGTTCGTCTCAGGCAAATACATCTGCCGTACCCGCCTTTCTCTAAGTTGTGGCTGAATCTGAAAACAGCCGCCTCTCTCATCATCGAGCAGCGCTGCGAACACGGTGGGAGAATCGAAATTTGGGTAGCAGAGGAAGTCAATTGAACCGTTTACGCCCACGAGTGCAATCGAGCGCATATTGCCAATCACCCCGTAGTTCTCAATCGGTTCGAAGCTCATCGGCGCGGGTCAGTTTCTCGGGTGAATTCTACCTGATCCGAGGCAGGCCGCTAAAACCGAAAAATTCATCGGAGCTAATGGCCGCATTGCACCCGAGCCACGGGCAACCCGGAAGTTAGGGTCGAGAAGCCGACTTCTCTTACGAATCGGCGTCCCTGGCCGGCTCTCGTCCGAAGTCATCTTGTGGATGACCCGCCATGAGCCGGCTTAAGATGCACTCCGATATTCAACGTACGGGCACAGCGTCCGCGGGCCAGTAGGGCCTATTTGTGTCGGCCAAGTAACCACTCGCGTAGCGATCGCGATGGCGAACCCATGCCATCGGGAATGGCAATTCATCCTCATCGCGGCCTTTGGGAACGAGGTCGAGATAGTTGTAGGTGTTGACAACGTTTTCGGTTCCGCGAGCATACGCGGAGTAAGTATGGAAAATGTTGCCGTTGTTGTCCTTGTAGAAGACGCTGATCCCCGGCGCTTCCGCACTGGGGAATTCCACGAGGTCGAAATTGTAGGCAACCTTGCCTTGGGCAATCTCGTCCTCGGTGAATGAAGCGCGGTAGGCGGAGTTG
>Ga0210384_10002131_pt1 | contig 24821 bp, 22 predicted proteins | sample IncBWH2MmetaG_FD_160574 | JGI IMG/M metagenome (GOLD analysis project Ga0210384, IMG submission 160574) | Forest soil microbial communities from Barre Woods Harvard Forest LTER site, Petersham, Massachusetts, United States - Inc-BW-H-2-M | ecosystem: Environmental > Terrestrial > Soil >...
GCAAAACAAAGCCGAGGAGGAAAGCCGGCATAGCACCGGGATCGTCAGCCACGTCATGCGAGGCTTTCAGAAGCATCCCGATGTAGCGCGCGCGACCAAAGTTGGGGACCCGCAACTCGTCGATCCGAAGGGAATGAGCGCCACCGACGTCAGCCGCGATGTGACCGGGGCGATGTTGGGGGCGCCGGCTGCCTCCGGAAACAACACGCTGTCGATTGAGATGCCTAAAGACGGCTCGGCTACGCCGCCCCCCAACGAAGCCCCGCCGCGCTCGGATGCAGGGACACCAGCTGCAGGGGATACCGCTGCCGCACCCCCCGCCGCCTCGGATTCGAACGAGTTAAAGCCGAATTCTGCGCCTGACTCGAACGAACTCAAAGTCGAGCCGGCCGATAACGGCGGCCAGACTCTGCCTCCGCCGGCCCAGGTCAACGAAGTCCAGAATGGCTCGGTACAGCCTGTCGACAGCAGTTCCAGTTCGTCCACTGCCTCATCATCAGGCACTTCCACGAGCAAGAAAAAGAAGAAAAAAGGATTAGGGAAGCTGAATCCGTTTTAGGTGCGCTCGAACGGAAGCTCCAGCTGCTTCACTTTCGTGTATCGGATCCTAAGAAACGCCGCTAACTGCGGCGTTTCTCGTTCCAATCTCGGTAAGCCATGACCCCCGGTAACCCCTCGTAACCGCCTTCCGCAATTGACTTGGGCAGGTGCACAGGTTAACTTCGCAGGTATCTCCCCCTTCAGCAAAGGACACCCTTTGGCCCGCAAAATCCTGCTTGCCGACGACAGTGTGACCGCCCAAAACATGGGCCGGAAGATCCTCACAGACGCCGGTTATGACGTGATTACCGTCAATAACGGCTCGGCAGCGCTTAAGAAAATCGCCGAAGGAAAGCCCGATCTCATCGTCCTCGACGTATACATGCCCGGCTATAGCGGCCTGGAAGTATGCCAGCGCATTAAGGAGAACCGCGAAACCGCGCGCATTCCGATTTTGCTGACCGTCGGCAAGCTCGAGCCGTTCAAGCCCGAAGAAGCCCGCCGCGCCCGCGCCGACGCCTTCGTGGTGAAACCGTTTGAAGCTAGCGAGCTGTTGGCCGCGCTCACCAAGCTGGAAGACAAGATCATTCCTCTGCCCGAGCCGTATAAGCAAGGGCGCTTCGCCAGGGCGGTTGCCTCTGTCGATCAGGAATCGACCGAGAAGTTCGGTGATAGCGATGAAGGATGGAAGGCGCGCCTTCGTATCCCGGGGGGACCGCCAAAATCGCGGGATAACGAACCGCCGCCTGATTACACGGCGACGCAAGGCAAGGGCTTCCGCGATTTCGTCGAGCCCACGGCCAGAAAGACCCAGCCAAAGCCGGCTGCAGCGGATACTTTCGAGCGACCTGTGCCCGCTGGAGTGCCGCACGACATCACTCCCGAAGAGATCGCCGCGATCACGGCCGCAGCAGCGCAACTGAGCGGCGCTGCAGCTGCTGTCGCCCCCGTGGTGGAGGTGGTCGAGACCGATGTCTCCACCCATGTTGCCGATAGCGACTCGCCTGCTGTCGTCGAAACCGACGCTTCAGACGCAACCCCCGAAGATCCCGGGCCGGTAACCTTCGCTAGCGCCCCAGAAATCGAAACACCCGAGCCGCAACCCATTTCCGCTGACTTCGTTCCAGAAGCGGTCTCGGTTCCCGAGGATCTCAGGTCCGAGGCAGAGCCACCTGCGGAAATGATGCCGAGCGCCGTGCAGGAACAGGCGCCAGTCGAAACGAATCAGGCGATCCCCGCCGAGACGACGGAACCCATCCAGTCCGTAACTTTGCCGGTTGTGGACACTGCCCAGCTCGAGAGTCCAGTCGACCCTGCCCCGTATACACCGGTTGAAACGTTGCCCGAGCTGCCGCCACCAGTCATCCAGGGCAAAGCGGCAGACGATGAGGTAATGGCGGCATTGCAAGCTCTCATCCCGCCCGCCGATACGGCAAACGCGGCCGTATTTGCTTCCGCCGGATCCCAGGACAACGTGAGCCCGGCTGCCTCTGCGAGCGCAAGTCCAGCTGCGGGCCCTCGGTGGGTCGCTGAAGAAATCGCGCTTGCCGCCGATGAGGCCAGCGCTTCTCTTGAGACTGAGATGCAGCACGCTCATACCGTCGCCTCAACCGAGCCTCAACCGGCGCCACCGGCGAACCCCGCTGATGTGCCTGCGGTGGCCGCTGCCACGGCTTCGGTATCTGATTCCGCCGCGGTATACGCCATGGCGACGGCCGCAGCTGCCGGAGAAGCAGCGTCGCTGGTAGCTGCCATCAGTATGCCGCTGCAAGAAGAAACGTCACCTGTGCCTGCAATCGACTCCGCTCGCGAAGTTGCGGAGCCAGTCGCTGCCACCATGCAAGCCCAGCTCGAACGTTCCGAAATGGAAACCGAAATCCTGGGAGGACCTGAGATCATGGCCGCCAACTGGAAAAATATTCGCGACTCGATTGCTGGAGCCGCAGCCAAGCCCGCGCTGGCCAAGGAGGAGTTCGATCAGGCCGAGCCTGTAAAGAGCGAGGCTGCAAAGTCAGAAACCGAGACGATCACCCCGGCTCCCTCGGAAAAAACTCCTGTCACCGACGCCAGGGCGATTGCCAGTATTGTGGACAGCGTACTGGCAGAGTTGCGGCCCAAAATCGTCGAAGAAATTGCCCGCAAACTTGGAGATTCCAAGAAGGACTAACCGCAGCGCTCGCCAAAAAATCAGCCCACTCACACGAGCAGAACCCGGTGAGTGGGCGTTTTGGTTAGAAGCTAGTTGTGTTTCTACGGTGTCCCGGCGCAGCCATGCACGGAGTTGGAATACTCCAACTGCACTGCGTACAAGTGACGGCCAATCGTGAACACCGACGGGTCGCCAAAGGCCGGAGGAACGATGAACACACATTCATCGCCGATCTCTTCGCCTTGAAGCCCGGTCACCGACGGAGTAGCGTTCCACCAGGCATCGCCGTCAGGATCGGATATCGTCTCGGAAAGCTCATGCGAAAGTACATCGTTTGTCGAGTCAACCAGTTGCCCGTTCGGCGTGCCCGGAGGATCGGAGCAGCCGAAAACATTCTGGTACGGCTCTACGCTGTAGAGAACGTGACCAATGTCGCTGAAGTCCGCGCTGCCGTGGTACGCACAAAAGAAGAAAGTCGCGTTGTTGTCCGGGGAATAACAGACCGTGAACGTGTTATCGAAACATTCGTCCGTGCCCTGTGGCAGGAACACGTGATAGATGTGGTTGTAACCCGTTCCTCCCGTGCGCGAGGCCACCGCGTGGACGAAGCTTACGATGTCGTTGTCCGTTAAAGGCGTGCTCGAAGGCGTGAAGCTGATCTTGGCGTGTTGTCCGACCGTGTAACGGTTGTTATCGGTGCGGCCCACATACTGATCCAGCACGTGAGAGAACTCACTGCGCCCGAAATCACGCAGGAATCCCTCCGGATTTCCCCAGCACTGGGATACGTCGCAATGCCCATTCGGCAGCAGGTAAACCGCGTGGGATTCTGCCATCTCCACTACCTGTCCACCCTGGTAGGTGACATCAGCGGGATAACGTGGCGGGGGGGCTGGTACCGACTGGTCCGCTCTGCTTGGCGCGCCCGAATGTGCTGCCGCGGTACGATGTCCGCTCGAGAGCAGCGTACGCGAAGTCGTGGCCGATTTAGGCAGATAGCGTGATGTCGCGTGATGGGTTCGGTTCGTCGCCTGCCGTGCCGCTGCTCGATCGACGGACGTCAGCTGAACATCAAGGCTGCTGGAATCCTGGGCGCGAGTCGCCGTCGGGACGAGGGTCGCCACGAAGGCTGCGACGGTCGCCAGTACAGAGACGCGACGCAAAATTCTGACTTCAGACATGAGTCGACTTCCTCCTTGCCAGATTTTTTGGATCATGGCCCGTGTGCGGGGTCCCTGGGTGGTGGGCCGAGGAGCGACATTCTACACCGAACCCGGCTTCTGGCGCGGGTTTTGTAGCATCGGACATGGGCGGCGCGAACTTTCGGAGCATCGGAGTTAGATCAAGCCCCGGGCCGCTCCATCACTACGACCGTCTCCATAGAGACTAATGGCTGTCTTTTGACCCGCTTGCCGGAATCACGATCATCACGGCATCGGGTTGCCCAGGCCGAATCAGGCGAGGCATATTCATCGCCGCTGGCGGCGCACCAATGTCTTTTTCGGTCGCATAGGGCGCGTAAAACATCAGGTGCGCCGGAATGTGGATCAACTTTGTTTGACCTGGAAAGTACAGGTATCCATTGTCGGACATCATGTAAACGATCCCCGGCTTGCCCGGCGCGCGATACTTGCCGCTCTTATAGCCTGCGTCGATGTTCGCTTTGATCACTTCTTCGCTCTTTCCTTGGGCGCGTTGCTCTTCAGCGAAGAAACGTGTCGGCAGTGTGGTTGCGCTCCCCTCGGCATCAAAGCAAGTCGGCTCCTGGTTGAGCGGTGTCTGCCGGTCGACAAAGCAAGAAAAACCGTTGCTTCCATCCTGAGTCTTGACATAGCCCGTGCGCTCCAGGACGTAAACAGTCGCCTTATCCGCGACCTCCGGCGGGGCCGCGCTCTTGGCCAACTTGATTTTCTCTTCGCGGGATAACGAGAAATCATAGGCAGCCTTTGGAGCAGTTGTTTGTGCGAGAACTGGAAGTGGGACGATTAAGAACAGCAGTGGCAGGAGCGTTCGCGGCATCGGCGCCTCCGCAGCGGACTTGCAGGAACAAATCCTCCCCAGTAGACGCAACCAGCCTGATTTTCGTTAGCAGGCAAAACCCTCAGGGTTGTGCACGCCACGGCATTGTCGTCCGGTTCACGGTGGATTTCCGCTTCACACTGCCTGTCGGCCTGTCTTTGACAATGCGAGTGCATCTAGAATCGAGAGGTGCTCCTCCACCGGCTTGAGTTCGAGGCAGACCGCGACCACGAAATCTTCCTCGCCGTCCCGGCGCAGCCGGCGGTTTTCCTTCTGCGCGGCGATGAAGGGTCGGAACCCTACGTCAGCAAGACGGCAAATCTGCGCCGGCGCCTCGAGCGCCTGCTTGCCGTGCCCGAAGAGCGTACCAGGCGTTTGAACCTCCGCAATCGCGTTCGAACCATCGAATACAGCCCCACAAGTTCCGACTTCGAATCGGGATTTCTTCTTTACCAATTGTTACGCGCAGTCTTTCCGAAGAGCTACGCTTCTCGGCTCCGGCTACGCTTTGCGCCACTGGTGAAGCTGCATCTCGACAACCAATACCCGCGGGCTTCGATTACCACGCGGCTCGGGCGCGCGAAAGGCAATTCGCTCTACTACGGCCCCTTCCCCTCGCGGACCAGTGCGGAGAAGTTCGCCAATGATTCCCTCGACTTTTTCAAGATGCGGCGCTGCGTGGACGACCTGCATCCCGACCCCGCGTTTCCCGGCTGCATTTATTCAGAAATGAAGATGTGTCTCGCGCCCTGCTTCAAAGGATGCACCGATCAGGAATACCTCGCAGAAGTCCGACGGGTGCAGGCGTACCTCGATACTTCGGGCCAGTCGCTCGAGAGCGAACTGTCACAACAACGCGAGGAAGCTTCCAACAACCTGGATTTTGAGAATGCCGCGGCTCTGCACACGCGGCTGGAGAAATTGCGCCCGGTAGTTGCACAGTTATCTGAAATCGTGCGCCGTATCGATCGCCTGAGCGGCGTCCTGGTGCAACCGAGCCTCACGGAGAATACCGTGACTCTGTTTCCGATCCGCAGCGGCTGCATCGCCGGCCCGGCCGCTTTTTCTATCCAATCCCCCGAACACACCAAGTCGCAATCCATGGAATCGCGCGTCCAGCAGGCGCTGGATGCCATTCCAAATCCTTCTTCCAACAGCGCGCTCGAAATCATGGAGCATCTCGCGATCTTGAGACGCTGGTACTACCGCGGAACGCGGCTGGGCGAGATCTTCCTGGCCGATGACAAAGGAATTCTGCCCATGCGCCGAATCGTTCGGGGCATTTCGCGCGTCTATCGGGGAGAGAAGCCCGAGTCGTCGCCCACAACTCCGGGCGTGATGCCGGGCTAGTTCATTTCAAGGTCAATACGGGGGAGTATGAAGACCAGCCACGACCAGGCGCTCCGCGAACATCTCTTGTATCTTTTGCAGGGCGGAGGAGCGCATGCCAAGTTCGACGATGTGATCGCCGATTTTCCCGCCAAATTGCGCGGAAAAAAGATCCCTGGCCTGCCATACACCGCGTGGATGCTGCTCGAGCACCTGAGGATCGCGCAGTGGGATATCCTCGAATTCAGCCGCAATGCCCATCACGTTTCCCCGGAATGGCCCTCCGGCCACTGGCCGAAGACCGAGGCGCCGCCGACTCTCTCCGCCTGGACCAACAGCGTTCAACGCTTTCGAAAAGATCTGAAGGCGGTGCAGGCGCTTGTGAAGAATCCAAAAAACGACCTCTATGCCGGCCTGCCGTGGGGTGACGGGCAGACCGTGCTACGCGAGGCCTTGCTGGTAGCCGATCACAATGCCTACCACCTGGGCCAGTTGGTCACGTTGCGACGCCAACTAGGATCCTGGAAGGAGTAAGGCGAATCCCAAACGGTTGGTTTCGTTCAGGCCGACACCACGGACGACTCCTTCACGATCTTTTTCCACCCTGTCAGCTCGGAGAACGTCGCTCGCTTTCGAAAGATCGTACGAACTCCGTCGCGCCAGCGTTCGTCAATTCCCACCAGCGTCCAGTCGATCTGAGGCGAGAGATAGCGCAGGATGGTGTCGGTAGTCGGATGGATGTGCAGGGTGGGAGCGACCAAGAACAGCAGCGGATCTTCCGGGGAGAGCTCCCTCCCTGGAAAGTACCCGAATTGCTGGAACTCTCCGCGAGCATGATGCCATTGCACGCGGGACCAGTAGTCGAGCCCTTGAAGAGGCAAGTGAATGTCCTCGTCTGCTTTCAGTTCCACCACCGCCAGTCGTCTCTCTCGCGTAGTTGTGAGTACGTCGAGCATGGCGCGGTCCGACGCCGAAAATGCCGGCACCTGAGAGTACAGACAGTTCGTGTCGAGTCGTTCGTCCAGCACGCTGACGTCGCGAACCACCAGCGACTCGAGCCAGCGTTCCGGGTGCAGCCTCCATAATGGCTGATGCCGCGCCCCTTGCGGACCTCGCATCGATTTCAAACGACGAATCAACTCGGTGAAGTCTGCGTCCGAATCACGCACCGCATGCTCCTCTGCGCCGATCCCAAACACCAGCTCCTGCGCGGGCTGGAACGTGCCAGTTTCGTGAGTAAGACGGGCACGCGCGAATTCGAGCCCTCTCCAGCGGAACCCAACTTCGGCGGTCGAGAGCACGGCGACTTCGCATTCCGGCAACAGCGCAAGCACTCGATGAATCGACTCGGAGAAGCGTTCCAGGACCGCCGACTCGTCCGGACAGCGCACCAGACGGGTTGCGATGTTTCCCCGATCCGAGCAATCCATCATCGTCAGGTCATCGTGCCGCTCGTTAAATTCATACAGATGCCACTTGGCCGCGCCCGCATTCAAATGTGCCAGGCGTTCGCGGGTGAGTGCCGATGTGCCCGCAGGCACAAAGATTTTGATCCCTTCCACGAGAACCCGATGGTCGGCGTCGCGGCATGTGTCGAGCCACAGAATGGCAAACGTGAGTGCCGCGTCGATCGAGGCCTGCGTCTCCTCCTGGTTCACCCCGAACACCGCAAATGCGGTTCGACCCTGACGCATCAGCCCGCGAGCATAGATGGGCCCAAACGAGCGTTCCAGGTCCATCGCATTGCTGAGCTTAGTTAACGTGAAACCGGGAAAGTTGCGCTCCATCGAACGCCGCAGCCGCTGCTGATACGTTGCGCGTGCCACCCGCCGCGCCGTCGGCGTGCGGTGATCGTGACCCTTGCAGATTTCCAGCTTCGAAGGCCTCGACTGGCCCAGGCGCTGCACCGTGAGCCGCAGGTTCGAATTCCGGACTTCCGCGTCGAGAATCCTCCGCACTGCATTCCGCTCCGCCGACCACAAATGGAGCAGGCATTTGTTGTATTCACCGGAAATCGAGTACCTTGCCTCGGCCAGGTCAAAGACACGGGCCCCATCTTCGAGGACAATGGCGTGGCGAGACCCGCCTAGAAATTCCTGCAACAGGACCCTGAGCGATTCTGGAGTCATGCGCTCATTCTTCCAGCGCCGCTGGACCCCCGTCTGTGACCGCTGAACATGCGTTTGGCGACGGGAGGTATGGGATAATAGCTAGACAAGCTGCCACCGGAGTCCAGTTTCGGGTGGAAGGCATCTAATCAACGTGACTCAAGAAAACTTCTTTTTTAAGCATTACGGACTTACCCAGCCCGATTTAACACGTTACCTGGGAGCGGCGCTCTCTGCGGGCGGCGATTACGCCGACCTTTATTTTGAGTATCTTTCCTCCACCTCGCTGAGTGTCGACGAGTCGATGGTGAAGTCCGCCTCACAAGGCATTTCGGCCGGATGCGGCATACGCGTGGTCTCGGGCGAGCGCACCGGGTACGCCTACACTGACGATCTCTCCCCGGAACGCATCCTGCACGCGGCCCGAACGGCGGCCCTGATCGCCTCGGGCCCCGCGAAAACACCATCCGTCGGATTCCAGAAGTCGCAGGCGCGGAGTCTCTATCCCGTCACTCTGCCCTCCGTCGATGCCGAGATTACTGCCAAGGTCGAACTCGTCATGCGGATTGACGCGGCGGCCCGTGCCTACGATCCGAGAATCAAAGAAGTTCGCGCAAGCTACGCCGACGAACTGCGCAACATTCTCGTCGTGACTTCCGATGGGACTATCGCCGAGGATTCTCAGCCGCTCGCGCGTCTGAACGCTTCCTGCATTGCCAAGAGCGGAGAACAGTCTGGCCGGGGCAGCGCCGGAGGTGGTGGCCGGGTCGCGCTCGATTTCTTCTTCGGAGAAAAGACTCCGGAGCATTTTGCGAAAGAAGCTGCCCGGCAAGCGATTCTGCAACTCGACGCGCGCGAGGCTCCAGCGGGCGAAATGGAAGTCGTGCTCGGACCGGGCTGGCCAGGCGTGCTGCTGCACGAGGCCGTCGGTCATGGGCTGGAAGCAGATTTCAATCGCAAAAAGACTTCCGCGTTCGCGGGATTGGTGGGCCGCCGCGTGGCCAGCGAGAAGTGTACCGTGGTCGATAACGGCACCATGCCCTGGCGCCGCGGGTCGTTGAATGTGGACGACGAAGGCCAGCCCACTCAGGAAACGGTGCTGATCGAAAACGGGATTCTGAAGGGCTATCTCAGCGACAAGCTATCGTCGAAGCTGATGGGCATCGCCGACACCGGCAACGGTCGCCGTGAAAGCTACGAGCACATTCCCATGCCGCGCATGACCAACACCTACATGCTCGCCGGCCAGGACAATCCGGAAGACATCATTCGCTCGGTGAAGCACGGCGTGTACGCGGTAAACTTCGGCGGCGGTCAGGTCGACATCACGAACGGGAAATTCGTCTTTTCCGCGTCGGAAGCCTACATGATCGAAGACGGCAAGATCACCGCCCCAATCCGCGGCGCGACTCTGATCGGCAACGGTCCCGACGTGCTGACGCGTGTCTCCATGGTCGGCCACGATCTGCAGCTCGACGAGGGTGTCGGCACCTGCGGCAAAGACGGCCAAGCCGTGCCAGTTGGCGTCGGAATCCCGACAATCAAAATCGATCGCCTGACCGTCGGCGGTACCGCCAAGAAAGACACTGGCGGGTTTATGCAATAGCAGCAGCTAATAGCTTCTGGCTGCTGGCTTCTGGCAAGCGGAGTCCGTGAGCAACTCAGCGATCGAAACAATGTCGTTCTGAGCGAAGCCAGGATCTCTGCATTTCTCTGTGACCTCTGTGTACTCCGTGGTGAAGATTTCTTATGTCCCCAACTGAACTCGAAACTCGAACTCCAAAACTCGAAACTGATCTCCGGGAAGTTGCCCAGGACCTCGTCGGTCGCGCCATGGCAGGCAGTGCTTCCGCTGCCGAAGCCGTCGTCCGCGAAGGCGACGAATTCTCAACCACTGTCCGGCTCGGCCAGGTCGAGACCCTGAAAGAATCCGGATCGCGTGCCGTGGGGATCCGGGTCTTCTTCGGCAAGCGCGCCGCCAGCACGTATTCGAGCGACTTCTCGCGCGAGGGCCTCGACCGCATGCTCAAGTCCGCGCTTGAGCTGGCAAAGATCACTTCAGAAGATCCGTTCGGCGGCATCCCCGAGGCAGGCCAACTCGGCTCTCTCTCCGGTGACCTCGACCTCTATCACGAAGACGTCTACTCGCTGCCCGGCGCCGAGCGTATCGACTATGCGCGGCGCGCCGAAAAGGCTGCGCTCGATTTCGATCCGCGCATCAAGAACTCCGAAGGCGGTTCTTTCGATGCCGCCACCGGACGCAAAGTCCTCGCCAATTCGCATGGGTTCGTCGGTGAATACCGCCGATCCTACTGCTCGGTTGCCGCGATTCCCATCGCACAAGACGACAAGGGCGCAATGCAGCGCGATTATTGGTTTTCAGTCGCGCGCAATCTCGGCCGTCTCGAGTCGCCGGAGCATGTTGGACGAATCGCCGCGGAGCGCACCATCCGCCGCCTGGGCGCGCGCAAAGCGAAAACCGCGCAAGTCCCCATCATCTTCGACCCGATGGTGGCGACGTCGATCCTTGAGCACATTTTCGAAGGCGTGAATGGCGACTCGGTCTATCGTGGCGCTTCGTTCCTCGCCGGCAAGCTTGGCCAGAAGATCGCTGGCGACAACGTCACGGTCATCGACGACGGAACCATTCCAGGCGGATTCGGCACCAGCCCGTTCGACGGCGAAGGCATCCCCACGCGCCGCAAATTAGTTATCGAAAACGGCGTGCTGAAGTCGTACCTGCTGAACACCTACACCGCAAAGAAGCTCGGCCTTGAGACCACGGGCAACGCCTCGCGAGGCCTGGCCGGGACGCCTGGTATCGGTCCGGGCAACTACTTCCTACAACCTGGCCCGAGAACCCCCAAGCAGCTCATCGCCGACGTGAAGGAAGGCCTTTATGTCACCGAGTTCCTCGGCCACGGCGCGAATCTCGTCACCGGCGACTACTCTCGCGGCGCCTCCGGGCTCTGGATTTCCGGCGGCGAACTCACCTATCCCGTGGAAGAAATCACTGTCGCCGGCAATCTGAAAGAGATGTTCTTCCACATTTCCGAGATTGCCAACGACCTCGAGTTCCGCGGTTCAGTCGCGTCACCGACTCTGCGAATTGACGGGCTGACGGTGGGTGGAGAGTAAGATTTTTTCACCACAGAGTCACAAAAAGACCACTTCAACATCGATCTCGGGCGAAGTGACGCGAAATGCAATTCGGTCGAAAGCCTTGTGCTCCGTGCGACCCGAATCTGGCGTCAATCTCTTGCCATACGTGAGTACTCACAGCTAAGTGCAGCCTTGTTACTCTGTGACTCTGTGTCTCTGTGGTGAAAAGGCTTTTCCTCCTAAGCTTCGGGTAAGCAACTCTCGTGCTGCGTAGCGGATAGTACAATCCCCCCATGGGCGGATTCATTCAGCCGAATCCAACAGTCGAAGAACGCGAAACGAACTGGCGGGCCATCGGAATCGGCATCGCCGTGGTCGTGGCCATCGTTGCGATTCTTCTTCTGATCTCGCGGAGCGAGCAAAAGACTCCCTCCGGCCCACCTCCCTACGCAGCCAGCATCAAGTTCTCTGACCTGAAGATGAGCGCCGCCGAGAACTTCGTCGGCGCCACGGTTTCCTACATTGATGGCACGGTCACGAACTCCGGCAATCAAACCGTCACTCACGTCGTCGTCGAAGTAACGTTCAAGGATTCCCTGGGCCAGCTGGCCCAGCGCGAAACTATACCCCTGCGCGTCTTGCGAACCAGCGGCCCCTATCCCGAGGCCGTGGACCTGGGCATCTCCCCCCTCGCGCCAGGCCAGAGCAAGCCCTTCCGCCTTACGTTTGAGACCATCTCGGAGCAATGGAACCACGAGTATCCGGCGCTCAAGGTCACGGATGTGACGACGAAATAGCTCGCCAACTATTTTCACCACAGAGACACAGGGGTCACAGAGAGACCACTTGAAAAGCGTGGCTTCTCGAGCAAAGTTGAAGCAAAGCCGATCGCCGTCGAGAAACACTGTTTTTTCCCGAGTATCTCTGTGACTCCGTGGTGAGCTTGACCGCGACTCACTATTCGCTACTCCTTTACAATTACCTCGTGCCCGAGACCAAGCCATTCCGATTGACCGAGTCAGTAAAAGCGGCGGGTTGAGCGTCCAAGCTTAGTCCGGCGGCGCTGGACTCGGTGCTTGGGAAATTAGCCCGGCAACACGACCCGAATGTTCTGGTCGGCTTCGACCACGCCGACGACGCGGGCGTGTACCAGATTTCCCCCGACACCGCGCTCGTCCAGACTGTCGATTTCTTCACCCCGATCGTCGACGACCCCTACACCTTCGGCCAGATCGCAGCCACCAACTCACTGAGCGACGTGTACGCGATGGGCGGCCGCCCGCTTACCGCGCTCGCGCTTGTCTGTTTCCCCGAGAAGGGTGACCTGGAAATTCTGGAGCGCATCCTCGCTGGCGGCCTTTCAAAGATGATCGAAGCCGGGTGCACGATTGTCGGCGGCCACAGCATCCGCGACGACGAAACCAAGTTCGGCTACTCAATAACCGGTCTGATCGATCCGAAACGCGTACTCGCCAACAGCGGTGCCCAGGCCGGAGACGCTCTGGTACTTACAAAAGCCATCGGCACCGGCGTCATCTCCACCGCCATCAAGAAAGAAAAAGCCAAGGAAGCCTGGGTCCAGGGCGCGGTCGCTTCCATGACGACGCTTAACAAGAAGGCCGCAGAGCTTCTCGCCAGCAAACCGTACCGGGCGCATGGAATGACCGACATCACCGGTTTTGGGCTGATCGGCCATGCCCGCGAACTCGCCCTGGCTAGCGGGGTTTCGATACGTCTCTACGCCGCAAAGGTTCCTCTTCTCCATGGCGCCATCGAGTGCGTGCGCGCAGGAAACATTCCCGGCGGCCTGAAGGCGAACCGCGAATTTGCCGAATGTGTGGTCGAGTACGGCAACGGTATCCCCGAGGAAGTGAAGACTCTTTTGTTTGACCCGCAGACCGCCGGCGGCCTGCTCATCTCGCTCGCCAGCGGCGACGCGGAAAGCCTCGTTTCAAAACTGCAAGATCAGGGACTGGCAGCGGCTCACATCGGTGAAGTCATCGCTTCCACTAAGCCGTTGATCGCGGTTGTCTAACCAGATAGGCGGGAGGTCCTTGAATCGGGGGACTGCCACCTCCAAGTGGCGGTCTAACCAGGAAAAGAAAAAGGGCGGCATTTTGCCGCCCTTGGTTTAGTTCTGAGAGGATTACGCGCGGGCCGGACTCTCGCCGCCTTTGGCTAGTCCCGGACGTCCCGGCTCTGGCTTCAGCACTTGCTGCACACCATCGTCTTTCGACGGCAGTTTGATAGGCGGCAATTCCTTGCCTTCGACGATCATCTTGATCTCGTTGGCATCAAGAACTTCACGTTCCAGCAGCGCATTGGCGATCCTGGTTAGAACGTCCCGGCTGTCGGACAACAGAGCCTTCGCCCTGCCGTAACCATCATCGACCAGGCGACGCACTTCCATGTCGATCTTGATCGCGGTGTCTTCGCTGTAGTCGCGATGCTGCGCAATCTCGCGGCCCAGGAAGATCTGCTCTTCCTTCTTGCCGAAGGTCAGCGGACCCAGCGAGCTCATGCCCCACTCGCAGACCATCTTGCGGGCGAGTTCGGTGGCACGCTCGATGTCGTTGCCCGCCCCGGTGCTCATCTGGTTGAGGAAGAGTTCCTCCGCCAGGCGACCACCCATCAGGATCGCAATCTCTGTCTCCAGATATTCCTTGGTGTAGTTGTGCTTGTCGTCGATGGGCAGCTGCATGGTGACGCCGAGCGCCATGCCACGCGGAATAATCGTGACCTTGTGCACCGGATCGGCGTGCGGCAGCTTTACCGCCAGCAGCGCGTGTCCCGCTTCGTGGAAGGCCGTGACCTTCTTCTCCTCATCGGAGAGAATCATCGACTTGCGTTCCACGCCCATCAGGACTTTGTCCTTGGCCAGTTCAAAGTCATACTGCAATACCGCCTTGCGGTTCTGACGGGCAGCACTCAACGCCGCCTCGTTCACCATGTTGGCGAGATCCGCGCCCGAGAATCCCGGGGTTCCACGGGCCAGAACGCTGAGGTCCACGTCCTCCGCAAGAGGAATCTTGCGAGTGTGCACGCGCAGAATCTCTTCGCGACCGCGCACATCGGGACGATTCACCACAACCCGGCGATCGAAACGCCCGGGCCGCAGCAGCGCGGGATCGAGCACGTCGGGACGGTTGGTTGCCGCCATCAGAATGACGCCTTCGTTCGACTCGAAGCCGTCCATTTCGACCAGCAACTGGTTCAGGGTCTGCTCGCGCTCGTCGTGACCTCCACCGAGTCCGGCGCCACGATGCCGCCCGACCGCATCGATTTCATCGATAAAAATGATGCAGGGAGCATTCTTCTTACCCTGCTCGAAGAGGTCGCGCACCCGGCTGGCGCCCACGCCGACAAACATCTCCACAAAATCCGACCCGGAGATCGAGAAGAACGGAACATTCGCCTCACCCGCTACCGCTCTCGCCAGCAGCGTCTTGCCTGTTCCCGGAGGTCCTACCAGCAACACGCCCTTGGGAATACGGCCGCCCAGCTTCTGGAACTTCTGGGCTTCGCGCAGAAATTCGATAATCTCGCGCAGTTCTTCCTTTGCCTCATCCACACCGGCCACGTCTTTGAACGTGACTTTCTTCTGCTGCATGGAGAGCAGGCGTGCCCGGCTCTTGCCGAACGACAACGCCTTGTTCCCGCCCGTCTGCATCTGGCGGATCATGAAAAACCATAACGCCGCCAAAAGAATGAGCGGGGCCCAGGTCCCCAGCAGCTGCAAAGGCCAGCTGCCGTTGGTTACGTCGCGGATGTTGATGTTCACACCCTTGTCCCGCAACGCCTTGATCATGTCGGGATAATTGACCGGAGCGGTCGTATGGAATAGCTTCTGATCTTTATACTTCCCGCGCACTTCCTGCGCGTTGATGGTCACTTCCTGGACGTTCCCCTGATCGACTTCCGCAAGGAATTGCGAGAAGGGAACCTCCGTCTCTTTCTGACCCGAACTGCCGGTCCGAACCACCTGCCATAGCAGGAACGCCGAAATCACTATTACCAGCCAGAAAATGACTGTCTTCACCGTCGAATTCACTCAGGACTCCTCTGAAAAGAACGTGTGGCCGTTTCAGGAAATCAAACGCGGGCCGTAGACTGTTCTAAGACAATTAGATGCCAGCCGCGGGTTTTCGATTTGGCCAAATACACGAACAAGCCATTCTACTCGTTCCGCTGATAAAAATGCGGGGCTTGTTTTTGTGACTTAAGTCATGCTCGCTGTTTGGCTTGCCGTCGCCAGGTAGGGAAGATTCCGGTTCGTTTGCTCTGGAGTGCCAAGGCCATAGCCGACCAGAAACGCCTCGTCGACCAGGAACCCGAAATAATCGGGTTGCAGCTGAACCCGCCGCGCCGATTGCCGGTCAAGCAGCGTCGCCAGCTTCACCGACGCCGCTCCTCGGGCCCGCAAATCGTTCATTAGAAATTCGCTGGTCACCCCCGAGTGCACCAGGCCCTCCACCAGCAGAATGTCTTTGCCTCGAATATCCAGTTCATGACTGAAGACGATTTCCAGGACGTCGGACGCCCCGCCGGCCGGCTGCTGTCGATAACGCGGCTTCACGAACGTGCAGGTCAACGGAGTCTCCAGCGCCCGCACCAGATCGGCCATGAAGATGAAGCTGTTTTCCAGCAAGCCCAGGACGTGGATCGTCTTTCCCTGATAATCGTCCGAAATCTGCCGGCCCATCTCGCGGACCCGCTTTTGAATCTGCTCCGCCGAGATGACCGATCGTAGAGCCTCTGGCTTCGAGCTGATAGTCATTTTGGTGGCGCGCCCCTCGCAGTTTCGCTATCACCGTTTCCATCAATCTTCGTCGATTGGCCAGTCACGGATCAGAATGGCCTCCTTCCCCTCTTTCGCCTGTAACGCGGCCGGCACGGAAAATCCGCGCAGCCAGATAATCTCGTCCCCACTTGCCAGGACCGGCCAATGCTTTCGAGATCCGCCTAGCACATGGCTTTCCTGCAGCAATTCCTTGATCTTCTTGGGAGCCTTGGTATGCGCTGGCCAGAATCGATCCCCGGGCCTCCAGTTTCGCACTACCAGCCGCGCCGGCAGTAGCGAGGGCTCGAGGAGTTGGTCGCGATTATATGCTTCGCCATCGTTCCCCAAGCTTACTGGCACCGCTTCTACCATAATCCCCGCCTCAGGCACCATAGCCCGGCCGGGCACGGGGAACACATATTCATAATCTGTCGGGATGCGCTCCTCATTCCTGAGGTCAGGTGTGAGAAACGTCAGAGCGGCAGGCTCCCGCTGTACTCGCCAGCCCAATGGCAGAGAGAGGCTCTTGCTATCGCTGTTCTCGTCGGCGGCGAAACGCAGAATCTCCTCGACGTGCTTGAACTCCAACGGAACCCGAGCCAACTCGCCAATCGCCTTCAAGGCACGCCTCTGCACGGCAACCGGCTCTGAAAGCAGCCACAGCAAATCAACCGTTGCGTTCATCACCAGCGGACCCGGCTGGCGCAGTCTTCCCTGCAGTTCTTCATTGACCGGCCGCAATTGCACCAGGCCCTGTGGCCCCGGGCTTGCCCACTCCGGTTCTGTCCAGTGGATTGCCGTGCCCATCCATCCCGCAATCTCGTTTTGCCAGTAGTCTTCTTCTGCCCGCGCCAGCTCAGCCAGATCGCTGAGCCCCCGGCTAACCGACGGATTGAAGTCACGTTCGAGCAACGGCAACAGGACCTGGCGAACACGGTTGCGCGTGAATCTCGGATCGCGATTGCTGGAATCTTCACGCCAGGGTTGGCCGATTTGCCGGAGATATTCCTCCAGCTCCCGGTGCCTGGTTTCAAGCAACGGCCGGATCACTTCCCCGATGACCTCGGCACCATCGTCGAGATCCACGACGGGATAAATTCCCCCCAGACCGCGCACGCCCGCCCCGCGAATGATCCGCATCAGCACCGTTTCGGCCTGATCGTCGAGTGTGTGCCCCGTGGCAATCTTGTCGAGCCGTGATTGCTTGTTGTCTTCTGGATCGATCAACTGCTGGAAAAACCCGTAGCGCAACTCTCGCGCCGCGGCCTCGATGCTCGTGCCCTCCGTCGAAGCCTCGGCTTTTACGTCGGCGCTCGCAGTATGAAATTCAAGGCGATGCTCGCGCGCCAATTGAGCAACGAACCGTTCGTCTTCCTCGGACTCGTTGCCCCGCAGCTTATGATTGAAGTGAACCACCGACAAGACGATGCCAAGTTCGGCCCGCAGCTGACGCAAAATTCGCAATAAGCCGACCGAATCCGCCCCGCCCGAGACCGCCACGCCCACACGATCTCCAGCCTTCACGAGCTCAACAAGGCGAATGTGCTCAAGGATTCTCTTGGCAAGAGGATGCACGAGGACCATAGTACAGTGGGTTGCACACAGGCCGCGCCGTGGCAGAACTCGCGTAGGGACAGCCGCCCTCGGCTGTCCGGCCGAGCGAAGCTCGGCTACAAGAAACCAGGCGCCGACATTCCAGAAAACCAAAGCCAACGATACTCCTGCGGGACCGACACCAGACCCCGACGCACAGGATTGTTCAAAACGTAAGTGACCTTCTCATCCAGCTTTTCCGAGGATCGCAGGACCCGATCAAAGGATTCGGTTTGCCACACCTTCCCCACGCATCCCAAAGCACGATTAATCTTGTGGGCAGAGACGCCTTTGATCGCATCCATGATTTCCGCGAGTGAATAAGTCTCGCGGGCCGCGTGGTTGATCAGGGGAGTGAATATCAGATGTACATGATCGGGCATGACTACTGCAGCGTGAAGATCGATCTTTGTGCTTTTGTCGTGAAGGCAACATTGCAGCGCGATCGCGCGAGCTTCCTCCGGAAGGATCCACCGGAGGTGGGTGCAGAAGGTCACAAAGTGTGGCTTATAGTCACGCTGCAAGTGCGGTAGCTTGCGTCGGTAGAAAGCTTTAGGCATAGAAAAAAGTCGCGGAGCGACAGCCGCCCCCGGCTGTCCGGCGGAGCAAAGCTCCGCTTAAAGTTGATTATCGTCTTCGAGAACGTGTAGAAGGCTTACGAATTGGGCTGGATACGACGCAACCGTTCCGGTTTGGGAAGGTATGAACCGAAGGGCTGCTGGGCTGGCACCCAGCTGGACAGCCGAGGGCGGCTGTCCCTACACGAGTCTCACGCGAGCGCCTGGGCTTCCATGATTCCTACAACCCCGGACTTTTCTCCGCAATCAGCTTCCTGATCTTCTCCACAAACTCTGGCGCCGCCATGTCCTCGGTCTTCTCTTTCCCGCGGGTGCGGACGTTCACTTTGCCCGCCTCCGCTTCCTTGTCGCCGACCACCAGCAGGAACGGCACTTTCTGCAGCGCGTGTTCGCGGATCTTCGCATTCATTTTCTCGTTGCGGGCATCCACATGGACGCGCACTCCCACAGCCTTCAATTGTGCTGCGACTTTGTTGGCATATTCGGCGTGGCGCTCAGAGATAGGAATCATCACCGCCTGCACCGGCGACAGCCACACCGGGAACGCGCCGGCGTAGTGCTCGATCAGCACCCCGAAGAAGCGCTCGATGGACCCATACAGCGCGCGATGCACCATCAGCGGCTGCTTGCGCGAGCCGTCTTCGGCGACGTATTCCAATCCGAAACGCTGCGGCAGGTTGAAATCGAACTGCACCGTCGAGAGCTGCCACAGCCGCCCGATCGCGTCGACCAGCTTGATGTCGATCTTGGGCCCGTAAAACGCCGCTTCACCGGGGATCGTCTTGTATTCGATGTTCAGTTCTTTCAGAACTTTTTCGAGCGAGTGCGTGGCCATGTTCCACTGGTCTTCGCTGCCCACGAAGCTCTTGCGGTCGTCGGGATTCCACGTCGAAAGCTCCGTCTGGAACTGCTCGAAGCCGAAATCCTTCAGTACGTCTTTCGCAAACTCGACGCAGGCCTCGATCTCGCTCTCAATCTGCTCCGGGGTGCAGAAAATGTGGGCATCGTCCTGGGTAAACCCGCGCACGCGCAACAACCCGTGCATTACACCCGACCTTTCATAGCGATACACCGTACCCAACTCGCCCAGCCGCACCGGCAGATCGCGGTACGACTTCAGCGAATCTTTGTAGATCAGGATATGGAACGGGCAGTTCATGGGTTTCATGCGGTATTCCGCGTCGTCGAGCTCCATGACGTCGAACATATTCTGCGCGTAATAACCCTCATGGCCCGAGGTTTGCCATAACTGTCGCCGGGCGACATGCGGGGTGTACACCAGCGAATAGCCGCGCTTGATGTACTCCGTGCGCATCCAGTCTTCCATCTCCTTGCGGATGATCCCGCCCTTCGGATGCCAGAAGATCAGTCCCGGCCCTGCCAGCTCCTGAATCGAGAACAAGTCGAGCTGCTGGCCCAGCACGCGATGATCGCGCTTCTTGGCCTCCTCGATTGAGTTGAGATAGGCGTCGAGATCTTTCTTTGAGAAGAACGACGTTCCGTAAATGCGCTGCAATTGCGGATTCTTCTCGTCGCCCAGCCAGTAGGCGCCGGCAATATTCAGCAGCTTGAACGCCTTGATCTTGCCCGTCGACGGAATATGTGGCCCGCGGCAGAAGTCGAGAAACTTGCCGGTCTTGTAAATCGAGATCTTTTCATCGGGCTGGGTGAATTGCTCGATGAAGTGGCACTTCATAAAGTCGCCTTCGGCCTTGAACTTCTCGAGCCCTTCCATGTGCGGAAGGAACTCCCGCGCATACGGAAGATTCTGCTGCACCAGCTCCTGCATCTTCTTTTCGATCTTCTCGAGGTCTTCCGGCGTAAACGGCGTCGGACGGTAGAAGTCGTAGAAGAATCCGCTCTCCGTCGCCGGACCGTGGCCGAGCTTGGTTTCCGGAAACAACTCGAGCACAGCCGCCGCCAACAAATGCGCCGACGAATGCCGGTACACCCCTAGCGACTCCGGGTCCTTCTCCGTCAGGATGCGTAACTCGGTGTCTTTTTCGAGCGGACGGGTCAGGTCGATCAAATCGCCATTGGTCTTGGCCACCAGGGCAGCGTCAGCGAGACGCGGGCTGATGGATTTGGCGACGTCGAGCGCGCTGGTGCCTTTAGGGAATTCTTTGCTGGATCCGTCCGGAAGATTGATATGAATGCTGTCGGCCATTGGGGAGTCGCTCGTAGAGTGCTGAAACATTTGAGTTTATCGGACCGTTCCGGGCGGGTCAATCGAGACACTCCCCGCCGGAACCGGTTTCGGGCTCGTATGGTCTCGGTCTTTGGTGACCTACTCGCCCCGCCCACCCGTTGCTACCGTGAACACCAAGGGAAAGGAAGGTTGGCTCGTCCCATGGCGAAATCCGCATTCAAGCTGAAAATTCTCTACGGGGAAGGCGACACTGAAGTGGCAAACTCTCAAGCCGGTTCGATGGAAAAGGCCGGCCACCATGTAACCACCGCCATCGACCGCAAAGGCGTCGAGGCAGCGCTGAAACAGGGCGCATTCGATCTGGTGATCCTCGGACCGACACTCACCCGCAACGATCGTCATCATTTGCCTTACATGGTGAAGAAGTCCCATCCGGGCACGCGGGTCCTCGTCCTGCATGCCGACGGCGGCCGCCATCCCTACGTTGATACGGCCACCGATACCGGTCGCACGATCGAGCAGATTCTCGAAACCATCGCTTCGATGATGGCGCAGCAGACCGCCACGGTTCGCTAGATCTAAGCTTGGTAGACTTTTGAGGCGGCCCAAGGCCGCCTCTCGTCGTCTGGGTCGTCGGGCAAAGGTTTCGCTCTCCAGCCCTCAGACTTCAAGCACAACGAGCTTTGCTGGAAACTGGAGACTAGCGACTGGAGACTGACCCGACAATTCGGTTACGATAATGAAAGCCCCGGGAGCAGCAACATCCCGCATCCCCCGCATCCAAGCTTATGGTGAAAAAGTTCGCATTTCTGGTGTTTGCCGTTCTTTGCTTGGGATCACTGGCGTTCTCTCAAGCGCAACCGCCCGTGCATCCGGCTCTACGTCCGCCCAAGGGCGCAACTGTCGCCATCGTGATCTTCGAGGACCTGGAGTGTCCGGACTGTGCCCGCGCGGCTCCGTTGCTGGAAGAAGCGTCTCGCACCTATAAGATCCCGGTGGTCCGGCATGACTATCCTCTGCCCATGCATCCCTGGGCCTACGATGCGGCCATCCTCGCGCGCTATTTCGACACCCATTCGAAGGCGATCGGCAACGAGTTCCGCGATAGCTGCTTCAAGCATCAGTTGGAAATCACCAAGGAGAACTTGCGATCCTTCGCCGAGAAATTCGCCGCCGCCCACAAGATCGACTTGCCTTTTGTTGTCGATCCCGACGGGAAACTGACTGCCCTGATCGAGGCCGACCGCGCCGCCGGGAACCAGCTCGGTCTGCAGCACACCCCGACCCTTTACGTTGTCAGCAACAAACACACTGGCACTCCCTTCGTTGAGGTCGTGGACCGAACCCAATTGTTTCAATTGATCGACGCCATGAAGAAGGAATAGCCGGGGAGGCGAATACCTTAGAAAGGCCCCCCCACGGTTCGTTCTGAACCCATCGCGTTCCCGCGAATAAAGCCTCTCAAATCAGCGGGTTAACGCTTGCGGCCTGCAAAGCAATAGCTATTTCTAGGGGATATAACGTATAATACACTAGCGTTTGATTTTTGCGGCTCTATGCACTCTGCAGTTTCTCCGCTTACCAGCGTGACCTGCCTGCCTGCACCAGTCCTGCGACATCAGCGCAACATCTGAAAAAAAGGAAACAAAGCATCACCATGGAAACAGGAACAGTAAAGTGGTTTAACGACGCCAAGGGTTACGGATTCATCAGCCGCCAGAACGGTGAGGACGTGTTCGTTCACTTCTCCGCCATTCAGGCCAATGGCTTCCGCAGCCTTCAGGAAGGGCAGCAAGTGCAGTTCGATGTGGTCAAAGGCCCCAAGGGCTGGCAGGCCGAGAACGTCAAGGGCGTCTAAACCGCTTTGCACGGAAAAATTGAATCAGGGGACGGCTGAAAAGCCGCCCTTTGTATTGCCCGAATCTCGTATTTTGGCTGCCATCGACATGCACTTCGAATCCTTACTCCGCCATCATTATCACTGTCATCCTGACCGACTGAGGCGCCAGCCGAAGGAGTGGAAGGACCCCGCGAGAGCATCGATCCCGGTTAACGTTTCGGACTTTTCCGCCACTGATCGGTAGCCTCGCCGCACTCGCCTCTAGCTCCACCACCCTCGCTTGCGACTTTCCCCCGTCCCATTCATCATGGAAGCATGGCTCGTTGTATCGCCGTCTTCTTTCTTCTGACCTCATTCGCGTTTGCCGGCATTATCGACGACGTTCGAACCTCGCTCGCGCAGAACAACCTCAGCGCCGCAGAATCGGAACTCGGCGCTTATAAAGCGCAGCGCGGCGTAACGCCCGAATACCTGGAAGCGCTCTCCTGGATGGCCCGCGCCGCCCTCACCAACCAGCAATATCCGCAAGCGGAGAGTTTCGCCAAGCAGACGCAGACCCTCGCTGCGCCCCTGTTGAAGGGCCGAACCTTAGATTCTGATGAGCATCTTTCCACCGCCATCGGCGCCGCCCTCGAAGTTCAATCCCAGACCATGGCTGCCCGTGGACAAAAAGCTCAGGGCATCGCCTTGCTCCGCCGCGCGCTGCAGACCTACGGCAACACCTCCATCGCGCCTCGCCTGCACAAGAATCTCAATCTGCTGACCTTCGTCGGCCAGCCCGCGCCCGCTCTTCAAACCTCCGAATCGCTCGGTACCCCGGCGCCCTCCCTTGCCAAATTCAAAGGCTCGCCCATGCTGCTGTTTTTCTGGGCGCATTGGTGTGTGGACTGCAAAGGCGAAGCGCCCATCCTGGCGCGCCTCCGCTCCGAGTACAAGGATCTCGTCTTCATCGCCCCCACCCAGCGCTATGGCTACGCCGCCCGCGGCGAAGACGCCACCCCGCAAGCCGAACTCGCTTATATCAAGACCGTCTGGCAGCAGTACTACTCCGGTTTGCAAGGCGTGCCCGTCCCGGTCAGCAAGAGCAATTTCACAGTGTATGGCTCCAGCACGACGCCAACCCTGGTGCTGATCGATCGCACAGGAAAGATCGCCTACTACCATCCCGGCGCGGTGCAATATGAGGAATTGCGCGCGGCGATTGAGAAGGTCACGCACGGTTAGGTGGGTGGATTCGGAACAGTTAGAGAGTCCAGGGAAAACGACCGCAACGCCTTGGTCCATTAAAATTCTAGTTGGTGATCCTCATTGCGGTTGCTGTTTCCTGACGAGTTTAGGCTTATATTAGTGTCCCGCTATCGCAAGGTAATCCGCGAATTGAGGGACGACCGAGCGCGCTGGTTCTGAACCAAGGTTCTCTAGAGCTGGAGGAATTCCGGTTCGATCGGTTTCCGTGGCAGTCAGGAGGAATGACGGCAATGCTGGAATACAAGATTCGTCAGAGCGGAGATGTCACGGTGCTTGACCTGAGCGGGCGCATCAGTGTGGGCGAAGCACTCGCCTTTGGCCCGGGAAGTGGGGTGGTTCTCGCTGACGTGATTGGCGAGTTGGCCAAGAAGGGTCAGAAAAAGATCCTGCTCAATCTCAAGGCTGTGAAGTACATCGACAGCTCCGGCATAGGGGACTTGGTTCGGAACTACACCAGCCTGCGACGGCAGGGTGGTGAACTCAAATTGCTGAGCCCGACCCCCACGGTTCTGGAGGCGCTGCGGATCACTCACCTGGACAGGATTCTCGACATCAAGGAAGACGAGCAATTGGCAGTGCAGTCCTTTTCCAAGCCCATATCTGCGGCGGGATAGTTAACTGTCGAGAACGCGCGATTACACTCGGAACCCCTTCGGACAGTTCAATGAGTGAGATCGCGACTTTTCGCCAATTGACCCCTTGCCAAGGGCCTAATCGTCTACATACAGGCTTGCCGCCACGTGTAGCGCTGAATCACGATCACCCATCCCACGAAGGCTCCATTCGTATTGTGGAGCGTCCGGTGTCTGTGAAAAACCACACCTCACCTTTTGGTGCTTTCGGCAACTCATCACGGAGCAAAGCAATGATTGCCCTACCAAGTTCGATTACGGGAGCTGTGCGTACTTCCTTGAGGCCGCGATGAAAGAGGCGCTTACCCTCGACAAACGGCCAGCCGACAATCTCTTCCATCGGGATGGAGTCTCTAGTCGCCAGCCTCGCACATACCTGCTCCGCGAAGCCTATGACGTTGTGGCGTTGGAGCGCCGTCCATGATTTCTCAAGATGGAATCCAAAATTTGCGATTGGCGCGAGACGCCAATGCTGTACAGCCTCGTTGAGGAATGGAGCATGTGAATATCCAGTTGCCTCGGCTACATCGATGAGGTATTTGAGGAATACCCCGAGCACAATGTCGTAGGCCCAGAAGCCACGATCGCCGAAATGGACAAACACGGTAGCGCTCACAAATGCCCTTCGTACTTCGGTGTGCCATCAGCCCCGATGCAAACACGAAATGATATGTCCCGCGTGAATTGCCAGCAAGATAGGTGTTGAAAGCAGCTGTGGGTGTTGAAAAAGTGGCTCAGCGTAAGGTCTTTTCGG
>Ga0210384_10002132_pt1 | contig 24812 bp, 36 predicted proteins | sample IncBWH2MmetaG_FD_160574 | JGI IMG/M metagenome (GOLD analysis project Ga0210384, IMG submission 160574) | Forest soil microbial communities from Barre Woods Harvard Forest LTER site, Petersham, Massachusetts, United States - Inc-BW-H-2-M | ecosystem: Environmental > Terrestrial > Soil >...
TTCCCAACCGCCGAGAGGCTTACGCGCTAGTCCGTTTTTGTCATCGATGCCAGCGGCGCGGAGAATGTCAGAATGAGAGCGAGTGTCCTGCGCGGACGGCGGCACCTGCGGTGCGGCTAGCGGAGAGTTTCGCAATCGTTCCGATTGCTCAACATCGCTACTAAACAGTACTGTTTGCGGATGCGGAAGATTCTCATTTAGCCGCACCGCAGGTGCAGCCTGCGCGGCTTTAGCGCGCTTCTCTCGTTTGCATGCGTCGCACGCACAATCCTCAAGCGGACACGGAAGGACCCATGTATCCGTGTCGCGAGGAATGGGCGGCTCTAGTTTCTCTCTCGTATAAACGCCATCGGTCGCAATCATCAAGAGATTGGACCAATCCTTATGCATGCCGAGCAAGTCAAGGATTTGCGCGCGCGTACCTGACGTGATGAGACTTGCCCATATCCACGATGCGAAGATCGCTCCTCCCACCGATTGAGCGAGCTTGCCATAGCACGCGTTATATCCCAACTTGAGAACGATTCCGGGGCCCTCCTTTCCGATGCGGATACGTTCCTTATAGAATTCAGGAATGCGCTTGAACGGCTGACAGTCGCAATCGCACTTGTAAATCCAAGCTTCGTTGAACACTACATGAGGGAACAATCGCTCTCCCGCTAGATACTCTTCCTTTCCGACCCATCCTCCGCCGGACTCGATAGGGAAACAAATCGAGCCGTCCGAAGTGCGGAATGGGAATGGGCCCCACGATCCAAAGCGCTTATCAAGCGGAGCGCCGGTAAGTCCGTAGCGAACGAACGCGGTACGACAATCGTCCAGCTTCTTTCGCTTGAGCGTGTGTTCCCAACGTCCGTGCACGAGACACGGGAGGAACGTAATCTGATACGGATAGGCAGACGAGATATCGTAATTGTATACGGTGCCGTCAATCTGCCCAATCACGGAGTTTTCGAAGCGACCGCCAAAGAACGCGCGCGCGATGGCGTCACGCATTTCTGGTGGGAAACCTCGGATTTGATCCCGTATGTTCATCGCGCCGAGCATCGCGGACGCTGAGGAACCGGCTCCGTAAAAGCTTTTGAGGTTGAGTCCTACTTTTTCGTGAGCTTCGACTAGCTTCCGGCTCAGCGTCGCCATACAGGCGCATTCTTCGAAGCAATACGATCGGACTTGCTCCTTTGGGAGCTTGTCAAACTCACTGCGCTTGTCTTTCATCGCTTGCATACGCGCGTGTAGCTCGGGATTGCCTACCTTCCAATCTTTCAACGCGTTGACGAATTTTGACTGATAGAACTTGAAAATATCCCAAAGAACGATGCTCTTACGTTCTCCGTGATACACCGTAGAAAGAGAGAACTTACTCCCCTGTAGGTTGATGGTGTAGCCGCGCCAGCTAATCGGCTTCGGTTCTTGATACTTCTTGCCGTTCGGCATGATGATGGTGTGTATCCGCTCATCCGGCCGGAACAGGCTGTAAATCTTCTCGTCGGGAATATCGACTAGAATTTTCGTCAAGTCGTATCCAAAGCTGTAAGCAAAGCACATGGTCTGTTCTGTTGGTACCGTCTTTAGCAAGAAGTCAAAGCAAGTCTCCGTATCTAGTCCGCTATCGTTTTCGACGTGCCAGTGATTGTCATACTCCGATGCGGCAGCGAGGAAGACATACCGATGGTCTCCCATGTGATGCGTACCGCGTCCTACTGTTTGCCCTTCTCCGTCTATCCCAATGTACACGCGCGGCTCCGCGAGACGCGGAACGCGCTTGAGTGTCTTTTTTGCGATAGGGTAGACGTTCATTGGCAAACAGTACTGTTTACAGAAGTCCGCAGGGACACTCGCCTATCGCGTGAAGCGGGAGTGAGTCGCGGGCGCATTGGGCGCCCTTTTTTGCGTTGTACGTAAACACTTCCCAATCTTCGAGTAAGCATTTCGCTCCGCAGTACGGACGCGATGCTATGAGTACGTTTCCGATGAGCATGGTAGTAGGTACCGCGCCAGGATTGCTGCATACTGCGCATTCACTCATTGATTTACCTCCGCGCTCCTTCGTGGCCATTGTCCGCTCCTTCCTCCCGAAGTCGAGGTGACATCCGGGCGCATGCCCGACCTTGACGGGGTCGCGTTCACAACCTGCACATGTCCACCGCATTGTCCCTGTCCTCCTTGGCTCCGCGCGCATTAGCGTGAGTTGTTTGCCTGGCGTTCGCGGTCGAATCGTGAGCGCTCTTGAGCGTCCGAACGGAGGTCATCCAGTGCCTCCGACGCGTTGATATAGGCACGCTGCGCCTCGGGCGACATGGTCTCGCGTGCGAATTGGACACACTTTCCCGCAGCGATACTGAGACCTCGCAGGACTCCCTCCGCCTTCCCTCGCTCGTAGGCATTCGTGACGTCCCGCTCAGTGATCCGTTTGACCTCGTCCGTCATGTTTCCTCCGTCGCGCGCATATGCGTGAGTTTCGTTCCGTCATTTCACGCGGCGCCGCGGACCCACGTGTGGGCCGGATTCCCCGAGCGCCACACCTTGCCGATGACCGGCACGCGCCGCCAACCGTGTTGCATACACGTAATGAGTTTTGTATCGGGATAGCCAAGAGAAGGAGACAGCGCAGCAATGCGCGCAGCCTGAACAACGGGATCGGGCGCTAGCGTCGCAATGCGAGCCGCTTCAAGCACCTTGTTCATGGCTAGCCGCTCCGTTGGAGTCGAACACGTCGCCTAGTTGTTCCTCCACCGCGAGCGTGATTGCGTCTTCGATCACTTCGGACGCGTGTTGAACGAGTAGCGATGCCGCCTTCTGCTTGGCGCGTGAAACGAGATCCTTTTTGCCGATGCTCACGGCGTAAGCTTGCATCGCGAGCGCACACGCGCGCGCTTCCTTGAGTTGCTCAACGTCATTGAAACCGCACTTTGCACGGAGAGCGATCCACGCAAGCACGATGAGCGGTGCAGTCGCGTCGCGCCCAAGCAAAAGAAAGTAAGGCTCGTCCGGCTTGGCGTTAGCGTAGCAGTCGAATTTCCCGGGGTTGTTCTTTGTAGCCATTGTTTTCCTCCCAATTCGTAAACAGTACTGTTTTAGCGATTGTCGAGTAGAGCCTCTACCCGGTTCTTTAGAGTTTCCGTTTCGAGTCTAAGTACGTTCCCAACGAGAACGTAGGAGCCATAAGGCACCTTGGCATCGCGCCATGCCGCAATATAAGCAAAGTTAGCTTTCTCTTCTGTTGGAAACGAAATCGACGGCCAATCCTTAGACGCATTGTCCCAGGAACCGTCATAATCGAGACTTGGATCGTTTTGCGAAAGCGGCATTTGACCTTCTCCTTTGTCTTTGTTCAGAGCTTGATATCCGTTCCGCGCTCGTCCGATACCTTGTTGAACTTGCCGCGCACGTACGTTTCCAATGATCCGCTTGTCGGATGCAGCGCTGACGCGATGAGATCCACGTAAGTCACCACGTCCGCTAGTTCGAACATGGCAAGCTCCGTCAGTCGCGCACGCTCCTCTGACGTGTCCTTCGACTTGTCTGCTTTGTCGAGCCGACGAATCTTCTTGAGCACGTTGCACGCTTCTCCCGCTTCGCCAGCCATGGCGCAACCCCATTCCGGGAGAGTCCAATCGTTGATGGGATGAAACACCGCTTCGCAGCGGGCGAGGTTCGTCTCGCTCAAGCGTGCGAATGTAAGTGGAGCGCGCCTTTCCGCAAGCACTTCTCCGTTTGGTCCACATTCCGTGATGAGCGTTTGTGAGCGCTTGCCATCCGAATCGTACCGCCCATCGATGTAGAAATACTCCGGCTCTACGTTCGCGCGCGAGTGTACCGGAATGCAGAAAGCCGCAGCTTGCGGCTCGCGCTCTGCCATTTGTGGATCTGCAACTGCATAGCAACACCATACGCGCCCATCGATTGCACGATAGAACTTCCCCGGTTCGAGACGAATCGCCATGATTGCACCTGCGGTGCGGCTAAAGTGCGCTTGAGTTAGATCGCTGCCGCATGAGACGATCTGCGCCTGTCAACTCACCTGCGGTTCATCGCTAGCCGCACCGCAGGTGCTTACCATCCCTTTTGTTTCAGTTGCTCTAGTCGCTTATCCAAGTCGTCTTGCTTTTGAAGTTTGAGTGAATTCGTGGAATTCGGAAGCCGTCCGCAAGTGCAATTCTCCCAACGCTTCGTTTTCTTGTTACGGAAAATAGCGCGTCCAAAGCACTTGTTGCAAAACGGTCTATTTCCCATGCACCTGCGGTGCGGCTAGCGATGAAGCTTAGCCGGGGTGGAAGGTTTATTGATCGGGTCCTAGCCCACGCTCGAAAAACACGATTATCGCGGTCGCTACGATGAATAGCCCAATAAGCAGTAGCCAGCCTAGTAGGCTCATCGCTTGACTATCGCTTTCGTAGCGGCTTTGGCTGCTTTGGCTTGTTCGCGCAAATGCCGATCCTGCATGCTTTCTCCCGCGCGTCCGCCGTTGTCTCCTAGCGCGTAGTATTCTTGCGTCTCGGCTCGAACCGTGTCGAGGATGTTCGCTTTGCGTTCCAACTCGGCTATGTCTTCCTTCGTTGGGGCGAGTTGGATTGTAGTCACTTCGCCGGACTCCGCTTTCGCATACGTCCCTAGCGAGACTTGGATCACTTTCGTTACCGCGTCTCGTTGTACGGTAAGAAAAAACCCTCCGTCACGAGGGTTGTTGTGATGCCCAATGATGTTCCACATACGGCGCATGACTTCCCCTAAACAGTACTGTTTGCCTATACGTGGAAGATCGTTATCCGTCCCGAAGCGAACAACACTGCCCATCCCGCAATGTTGCCGATGAAGTATCCGAGAGCATCGATCGTTGAGCTTAGGACCGTCTCTCCCGATTCTTCTGCGAGATCGATTATGTACTCTTTCGCAAGCACGATAAGCGTGAATATCCCTTGCGTAACTAGAAGCGGCTCCACCGTACGCGCGAATACGCATGCCGTCAGAATGACAGCATAACCGGCGAGAAAGTGTCCGATGTTCGCGAGCCATACGGGAGACTTCATCCAATCGCCAGGCTTTGTCATGGGCTCCACCATAGAGAGTAAACTTCTTTGACCGCTACCCCGTTCTCCCGCGCTATCTTCCGTGCCAGTTTCTTGAATTCGGGAGAGTCCGGGTCCGAATGCCCTAGCATGTTGAGTTGCCGTCTCCACTCGGCAGCCTCTATCATGTGGCGAAGAATCGAAGGATGGCGAGCCGGGCTAGAATCCTGCCGCAGCCATCGGAGCGCATCGTATAGCGCGCTCTCGTCTCGTCCGAAGCCGCCAGCGACTTCCGCTGTTTCGGCTTGGATGGCTGCGCGTTCTGCGGCTTCAAACTCACGTTGCTTGGATTCCTCTAGTTCTTGTTTGACTCGCGCTAGTTCGGTTTCGAGTCTGACAGTTTCGCGCTTTTGCTCTACGAATTTCGCGTAATAAACTGCCGCCTGTCCGAAAGCCACTGCGTGGCGGCTAGTAAGCGGGATAGGCTGATATGCTTTGCGTTTCGGTTGGCGTCGCTTGGCGGCTTTTTGCTTTGCTGCCTTTGGGAGTTTCGGAAGACGTGATTTTGCTTTGGCGGAAACAGTACTCTTTAGCCGCTTCGCAGGGACCTTTTTGGCAATGGGAGGCTTAGCAGCCTTCCTCTTATGAGGAGCCTTCTTGGATACTGCACGCGTTGCAGCTGCGGCTTTCTTCTTTAGCCGCACCGCAGGTGCTACGCGCTTACGGCGTTTATTCGCCATCGCGCGCTAGCCTCGCACAACCTTGACTAGTCCTGAATCCGATCTGAATTCAGCACTAGCCGCACCGCAGGTGCTTGACAATGCGACGGAAAGTGGCTACATTACATGGCAGAGTCGACGCCATGATTCGGCCGCGGGCCGGCACTCTCTTCCCCCTCCCGGAGAGTGACCGGCCCGCGGTTTTTGCACCTGCGGTGCGGCTAGCGATGAAGCGTAGCCGGACCACAAGCGGAATCGCGGGTTAGCTAGGTTGACGTGTGCTGAGCGTGAGCGATGGCGCCCACTGCCAACCTTGCCCAAACGGGTCCCTGCCGTCTCTGCGAAGCGCCTGCGCTACTAGCTGGAATTGCAAGCCGCGGAGCCAAACGAGTTTGATTACAGTACATGAACGGCTTAGCGGATCTTCCACCGCTGCGCTGTCAATGTTCATCACCCGTCCCTCGTTCCTCGGCCTCACTCATCGCCAGCCGCACCGCAGGTGCCTCGGAAGCCTCTTTCTGTCGCTTGAGCGTGGCGAGAGTCACTAGGAGCGCATCGATCTGCCGAAGGGACGTCTCCGTCGTATCGGCATTGAGTCCGGTATCGGTTATGATACCGTTACGGACTCTGCCAAGCATAGCCATTGCGTCAGTGTATCGACGCGAGCCGAGTTGCTTGGTAGGAGCGCTCATAGTGACTTCGCCTTGCTCGTTGTGGGTTGTGCGGACTAGGCGCGCTGCACCTGCGGCACGGCTTGCGGAGAAGCTTGCTGCGCGTTGCCCTGCGCCAGCTGAGGAGCGTTGAACGGATCGCCCATGCGTTCCGCGGTGCGCCCTTCGAGAAACTCGTAATCCGTGCCTGGATTGCGCGGCACGGTTGTGGGGTTGACGATCTTGTCGAAAAGCATCATGCGGAATCCGCCGCCGAGAGCAAGCTCCGTGGTCGGCTTGATGCGGACTTCGAAGCAACGCCGAGGATCGTCCGCGCGAAGGTGGAGACTCGCGAGATCGGCGCCGCCCACGAGACACTGAGTGCCGGGCGGATAGTCGCGAAAGTCCTTCTCCGGCGAGCGGAGTTTGCACGTCTTCGTGAGAAGGAACACGACGGCAATCCAGTACTGATCCTCCAACGGAAGATCCTTCTTGAGATTCTTCGCGGACGGATTCATTTCCACTGTCCCGAGCATGTACCCCTGGATTGCCTGCATGCCGGTGTCCTTCGGCATGTACATTGGGCGATGGTCTTGGACTTTGATCCATCCCTCGTAATTGTCGCCTTCCTGTTGCGTGCCCTGAGCTTCGGGAGCCGGATTCTTCGGATTCGCCATGATCGTTTTCTCTTGTGGCCCTGCGGGCCGGCTTGTGGTGACTAAGTTACGTGTCCCATCCCAAGTAAAGAGTACTGTTTAGAGTTTGCCGGTTTCGATCGTAGACGGAGGGTTGTAGCCCTCTGGCCAGCGATGGGCGATCCAATTGTATTGGAGCGCGGCCATCGTACGATCTCGTTCGTTCGTCGCGGCGTGATACCTCGCTAACGCTTGCTTCGTGGCGCGCGGTCGCCATACGAAGCGGTTCATTAGCGGATCGATGATTTTTCGCCCGATCTCGTTCCCGAGGTAGGCGACTCCTCCAACCGTTCCGAGGTACGTTGCCCAATCTGGTAGGTGCGGAGGGAAGTCCACGAGTCAACCGTCCTGCGGGATGTCGAAGAATCCCGGCGGATAGTTCTCCGCAGGGCATCCTTCCCCATGCGCGCCACTGCCGCGAATCGCGGGCGGACATGTGCACATAGGGCGCGGTAGTGCCGCAGGCGCCTTCGGAACCGGCGCGGTACCGTCCGGCGCATCGTTGCGCGGTGTGTTGGGCGGCGGAGGTTCGGTATCGTCTACTGCGCCGGCTTCGATGTCTTCGCTCAACTTCGCAAAGAAGTCGTCCGCGATGCCCTTCGCTTTCGCGACTTCCTTGGACAGTTGCGACCGTGCGCCTTGAGGGCTCGCAACGGACGTTGGAACTTCGGAAGGCACAAGATCGGGCGAGGCAGCAATCGCAGCCTGTAGGCCCATATTGGGCCCATTCATCGCTAGCCGCACCGCAGGTGCCAAGTGGCGGAGTCCGCGCGCGACGGGCGGAGGGACCGGGGGAGGCTTCGGCGGAGGGTTGAACGGCATTTCACGAGTGCGACCGCATGCCTTGTCCAAGCTCTCGTGAAAGCACTCTCCTACGTCAACCTCGCGACCGGGCGGCACCACGACACTGATGCTTCCCGGGATGCCCTGTTCCAAGCCGACCATGATACGTCCGCCCATGTCGGTTCCTGGCGCCATCCACACGCGAATGTCATCAGGGAACTTGAGTACCCATTCGACAACGCCGATCCCGAGAGGATGTTCCGGCTTGATCCATTTCGGGAATTGTCGTCCGCCGAGTGCACCGGGAAACGTATTCCGGCGGGACGAGTCTTCGTAGACTCCAATCCAATCACGTAGCCACTTCTCTACGTGCGCCTCCAACCCCTTTTGAAAGACGATGAGCAACCCGCGCGTATGCAGCTGAAAGGTTGCTCCGGGCGGCGGAAGAAACGTCCACGGAAAAACATGCTTCATGACGGGAGAGCCTTTCAGGAGAAGCGTCCTACTCGGACGGAGGCAACTGCGTTGCGGCTAGTTGAGAATCTCGCGATTCTTCGAATCACTCGATATTCCGCGAAAGAGTACTGTTTCATTCTCTCGCGTAATCAAGTGACGAACGCCCCTAACTTGCGTTTCATTTCCGCAAGCTCCGAGGATACACACAATAATATCCTTTCATTTATGCATTGTCAAGTGTTTTTTTGTGTGTTATAAGGCATTTATCGATGCGTTGTGATCGTTGCCAAACGTTCATCCCTAAGAAGATGAATCAGTGTCCGTCGTGCGGATATTGGCAATTTCGAGGCGAAGCCGCATCGGATGATGATGCGCTTATCCCTCTATCGGAGGTTGACGAGTCCGCACTAGAGACGCGTTATCAAACTGGACGATGGGATCGAGTATGGGGCGGCTCCGTTGAGCCGGGTATCTCTCGGATAGGCGTGTATTTCATCGGAGGTTATCCCGGTAGCGGAAAGAGTACTCTTTCGTTGCAGACTCTAGCGCCCATCGTTGAAGTGGAGGAGCGTCCAGCGCTCTACCTAGGTAACGAGCAAGGTGGCGCAGAGATCAAGAAAATGGCGCGACGAATCGGGATGAAACGTTTCGATCTCGTATACGTGCCAAAGATACGCGGCGGAATCACGTATCCGCTGAGCAATAGCATTCTGTCCTGCAATCCGTGCTGTATCATCCAAGACAGCTTGCCAGGCAACGAAGGCGCGTCCCTAGTGGAGAGCGCTTCGATCCTCTCAGGTTTGAAGGATATCGCGGATACAGAGTGTCCCGTTATCGTTGTCAATCACGTAAACAGCGAGGGAGAAATGGCGGGTTGGATGCAGCTTGAACACCTTGTTACAGGGGTGTACATGCTCGAACCTACGCACCGTCGCGATGATCCCTGGCGACGATTTCGCGCAATGAAAAACCGTATGGGACGCACCGAATCGATGATTCTCGAAATGGGGGATAAGGGTCTCTTCGCGCATCCCGACGCGTGTCCGTGCCATGTTTGCAAGAAAGAAGCGTTGCACGCTGGCAAGCGATGAAGCGAAGCCGGTATAAGCGTTTTGCCTGCTCTCATTGTCCAAAGAACTTCCGAACGCAATACGGACTTAGACTTCATAAACAGTACTGTTTCTCAACCCAACAAGCGCAGATCGCCATATGCGGCAGCGATCAACCTAACGCGCTATCTAGCCGCACCGCAGGTGCAATCATGGCTGTTGACAAGAACGAGTGTCGTTTGTGTGCAGCAACGCAGTCAATTCCGGAGACGGATCTCGTGAAAGCCGTGCTCGAAAAGCGCGAGTTGACGCTCGAAACCCTGATGATGGGTATGCGAGATTCGATCGTGCTCGGATGGGGGTTGCGCGGCATTCAGCCGGAAGGCATGCGAGATCAAGACGTGCTCTGCGAGGAACATATCGAGCACGTTCGCGCGCTTTCCGAAGACGATCCCGCGGCTCGCTAGCGCCTGCGGTGCGGCTAGCGATGAACCGTAGGTGAAATGATGGCTAGTCGAGAAACAGGTATGCTATCGCTTGATGACGTGCGTACGCTCATCGTGCGCGCACGCGTGGACGAGCAACGTGCGCGCAAGCGCGCGAAGCAATCGATCAAGGCTCGTGATTACCACGGCGCAATTGCGTGTCTCGTGGACGCAAGTGCTAGTCAATCGTTCGTAGAAGCGCTCACCTGCGGTGTAGCTAGCGATGAAAAGAGAAATCGCTAATACGCGCTAAAAATAACGCTTGACAAGCGCGCAGTACTATGGCACACTTGACGTGGAGCATTGGATTTCGTGTATCGTTTGGCCGAAGGCTAAACAGTACTGTTTCCCAACTCAACCTCAAGGAAAAAGCCATGGCCGAATCCGTTCTCGCTCACGTCGCCCATTCGAATCTGCCGCGCGCGGAGAAGTCCGCGATCATGCGGTTCGTGTCGCGTGCCGGGAGCGGCATTCGGCATTACGGACACCGCGCAGGAAGCTACGGCTTCTCGCTCGCGCGTTCGGGACACCGCTCCGCGCCGGTTGCAACCGGACTCGGGATGCTCACGGGAGGCGTGCTCGGCGCGCTTCACGTGAAGTTGCCGCAAGGTCTCGACATCAAGGGCAAGGCGCCAGCCGACTTGATCGCGTCTCTCGCTTCCACCGCGGTCGCGATGGGCGCAGGTCACATGGGACAGGGAACGATCGGACACCACGCGAAGACGGTCGCAATCGCAACCGGCTCCGTCTTCCTGTTCCGCAAGACAGTGGATCTCATGTCCGAATTGGAGCGGCGCAAGGGTCGCCCTCCGGGCGGTACCGTGGGTCTCAAGCGCATGGGCGCGGCTCCCGCGGCAACGCATCACGGCGACGGAAGCGAGGATCCGCTCGCGGCATTCGCGAAAACCCTCTAGGCACCTGCGGTGCGGCTAGATGCCGCATTCAGGTAGGATGGTGAGTAGCGATGCGATCTGCGGCTGCTCAGATTCTCTCCGGGTCTCCCAAGTACCGGAGTGAAACGTTGACCCTGGCGTGACGCTACATCGGTGTAGCGCGCGACCGGGGTAAACGTGTTTGTGTTTCTTCCCGTTTCAAACAGTACTGTTAGCCTGCTAGGCTTCATTGCTAGCCGGCACGCAGTGCCAAGGAGAACAAAGCAACATGCGACCCAACGCAACGCAGCTGGCGGCGCGGAATCCCGCGCTCGCTTCGCTCGTCGGAGCGCTCCCCTCGCGGGGTGCGGACTTCGGCGGTTCCCGCGGCACCGCTCCCGGTTTCCGGGCGGCGGTCCGTTCGCAGGCCCGTCCCGCGCAGCGTGGACAGGCCACGTTCGGCTACGAACACCACCAGGAACGCCCGGTGTTCGGAGACGACTTCGGCGCGGAAGGCGCGCCCGCGGCTGCCATGCAGCAAGGCGTTTCGCACCTTCGGCACGGGATGCACCCCGATCATCCGATGCATCCCGACAACTGGAATCGCTCGATGGCGGTTCTCGAACGTCACCACCACCGCGAGCACTTCACGCGTCATCGCGAGTTGGTCCTCGAACCGAACAAGGGCAGCGATGTCAAGATCGAGCGGTACTCGTTCCCGCTCGCTCAGGCTCTCGTGCTCGGCACGCCGGCTGCGTTCACCACGCTGACCGGCACTCCGTCCGTGTACATCCGCTCTCAGCGGGTGACTACGAACGCTCCCGCGTACAACTTCGCGTTCCTGACCGGCATCCAGACCGGCAACGTCAACGCGATCGTGGGCGCGGCGGGAGAGGATGCGGCCGGCTACAACGCGGGCGCGTTCGATTCTCACCTCGATCTCCCGACGCTCGCTCCCGGCATTCCGCTGGTGGTGTCCGGGAATTACACCGGCTTCGTGCCGGCGACGTACACGGGAGGCAACCCCTTCCTGTTTACGATCTCGTTCAAGGGTCCCGCCAGCATGACTGCGTAGCACCTGCGGTGCGGCTAGAGTGCGTGGGACGGAGGTAACTTCGTAGAACGCAATCGCCGCTCGCAAGGTGGATGAACGGCAACTACTGAGCCTAAAACAGTACTCTTACACCTTGCACCTTATGGCTTATGTGACCGACCCTTCCGACGCTACCAAAGTCAAATGATCATCCCCTTTGACATGGGTTACGTGTTTCGCCCGGACTCAAACTCCGTTGACGATTCACAAGCGTTGGAAGCGTTGTTGGAATTGATGGTGCTTCTCAACCGTCGATTTCTTCGGCGCTATGGCGGCACCGTTCCGAGTCTATATCGGAGCGGTGTCCGCTACGGCCGGACGCAAGAGTGGCTCCCGCTTCCGATGTTGCTGCGCTACAAGGTTGGAGACTGCAAATCCCTTGCTACGGCGCGCGCTGCGGAACTTCGGGAGCAGGGAATTCCCGTGATGATGGTGCATCGTTGGCTGATTCGCCGTGACGGAGGAAAGGACTTTCATATCCTCCTAATGGTGAAAGACGCTGGCGGAGTGCCCAAAGTCTTTGAGGATCCGAGCAAGGTTTGCGGGATGGGCGACGATGAGAACGCCGGCAGCGGTCCCTACTTCGGGCGCGATCCTGGCGGCAGCTTTCAGAATTACTACGTGGCAGCCTGAGTATCATAATGAAAGCTCCTCACGGCGCAGTATTGACTTTCAATACGTGTTCGGCTCCTCATCTAGCCGCACGGCTTCATGCTCCTGACTGTCCAATGGTCAACATGGCAAAAAACAGTCGTGGGCGAGTTACGATGATTCCTAGTGTTGATGAGGAAGAGATCGCGGATTTGAACGAGCGCGGTTTTCCAGTCAAAGCTTGCAAGTGTCTCAAGAAATAAAGAGTACTGTTTGCCATGTACTACGATGACGATCGCGATTATGACGCTCTCCCGCTCTCAACAGGGTTGGATTTCGAGCGCGGTCGCGAATTGCCAGAATCAATTGTCATCGCACGGCCCGCAAGGCCTTTCCCCTGGATTGAGTGTGGCGTAGGCGCGCTAGCGCTTGCCGCTGTCATTCGCAAAGCACAACCGAAAGAGAAGAAAATGGCAGAGCGAGGCGAGAAGACGAACGAGCGCGAAGCGATGTACATTTCTGCCATGCGCGTCCTTGACGTGCCGGAGAAGCTCCGCGCGCTTGCCGCGAAATTCGAGGAACAGGGTTGCACGTCCTGGCATGACGTTGCAGGACACCGGCTCAATCCGGTAAACCCGGCCGAAATGCTTCGCAAGCGCGCTGCCCTCAAGGAGTTGCCGGAAGACGTCAAGGAGAAGCGCCGCGAAGCGCTACGGCGCGGTTTGGCCAGCGTCAACAAGCCTGGCGTCTACCAGCTTTCGGACATGTTCGAAGGGACGGGCGCTCTCAAGGCTGCGGAGAGACTCCGCGAACACGCCGCAGGACTGCCGGACGTTCCGCTTGCAACGCAGCCGGCAGCGCCGGTTGCTTCGCATGCCGGCGATTCGGACTTGACGGACATCGGAGACGCGATCTCTCCGGCAGGCGGACGCTACGGGCACATGCTGTCAGAGGAGCGAGGAGATCAGATTTCCTCGACTCCGTTCTACGCTGGACAGAGTGCGGACTTCGGAGCCGTTTCACGTCCACGCCGCTCGCAACGTCACCTTACCGGACCGTCCGGGCGACGTAGTGGCGCGCTTCATCCTATCCCGCGCTCCGCTCGTCCTGGCGCGCCGTCAAACGTCGCTCAGCCTACGGGTCAAGACAGCGGCGGAGGTAGCAGCGGCGGAGGAAGCGGGGGCGGAGACAGCGGAGGGGGAGATAGCGGCGGAGGAGCTTCTCCGGCACAACCCATTTCGGATAGCGACGATGGGAGCGGAGACGGCGACTTCGGTGGTGGATATCGCCTACACGGCGGAGTCCAGCTTCCACGGTTCGGATTGAGCGCTCCGACGGCGCCTCATGGCGCTTCGTCCCGCTATGTTCCGCACACGGCACCTTCTCACTCTCCCTCATCGCCGCAGGGCCATCCGATGGGACCGCGGCAGCCTCGCACGCCGGGACGGACTCTCGGCGCGGGTCCGGCTTCGCCTCACTCATCGCCAGCCGCACCGCAAGCACCGCAGGTACGTCCTGGCGCTCCCGATCCTGGCAACGTGTTTCAGCAAATGGGAAGGATGATACAAAAGAACCTTTCACAAGCCAATGCGCCGATGCCTGGCGCGGTGGGACCGCGGCCGGCTCCTCCCGGCTTGAGCGGTTACGTACCGTCCGGCTTCCGCCCCGCTCCACCGGGCTCGGTATCGCGTCCGGCTCCCCCCTCGGGACAATCTTATGACGGATTCGGTTCGTTCTCTCGCTCGCGCCGTCAATTCGTGGACGACCAATTCCCGAATCTCTCGTCAGGGTCCTACGATCCGTCGAGCTACTCTCCGTCTCCGCCAGCGCCGCCCGCGCCTCCCGCGCAACAGTCAACGTCTTCGGCTGGTACGGCAACGCAAGGATCGGCCGTGTCTTCTAGCACTGACGGCACGGCGGACGTTGCCGCGCAAGCGCTGCAAGCGGCACAAGCGGCAACCGGCGCAGCGAGCACGGTTGCTACTGCGGCGTCTACTCTCGCCTCAACCCTGAGTGACGGAGGAGATCCGCATCAGGCGGCTACGTCCACGTCCGAGGATGACGGGACGGCGACTCCCGAGGATGCCAGCGTGGGACTCGATCCCATGAACGGTAAGCCTCTCAAGGGACCGCACGCGATCCGAGGGGATTACGCAGTCGAGGGCAAGCCGGGAGTCCGGGAAGGCATGATGCGCGGTTAGCACCTGCGGTGCGGCTAGCGATGAACCGTAGGTGACCCAAAGAGTACTGTTTGGGAGGTTGCAATGTCTAACGAGCGCGGACTAATTGACATGACGGGTCGGAAGATCGAGCGTTATTCGCTCTCGACCGATCCTATCGTGCTCGTTCTTGGCGAGGCGAAGAATTTCGAGCTTGTCAAGTCAACGGAAGTTCCCTTTCAGGCGGAGTGTCTCTCAATCAACGTCCCATCGTGGAACTTTGTAAAGCTCCGTTCCGCAATCGTGGACGGGAAAGAAGTGCTAGGAGATTCGTCATTCGTTGACGCTCGCTTGCACGCTCCCGATTCAACTCCGATCTTGCTCAAGGTCCGCCCGCTCTGCCGCCGCGGATTTTCCGTACGCGGAGAATACACGGGTTACATCCCAATTGGCTACAAGTCGGGAGCGCGCTATCCGCTCATCATTTCGGTGCGCGGTCCGGCCGGCAAAAGCCTGGCAAACAGTACTCTTTAGCGAACGCTGAGCAATCGAAGATTGCGAAGCTATCTAGCCGCACCGCAGGTGCCTCCGTCCGAGTAGGACACTCTCCGGGAAAGCGACAATGGGCGAACTAGAACAAGCCGCTATGGATCTCGTTGATCGCGCGAATGCGGGCGATGAAAACGCCATGGCAACGCTGCACCTTGTAGGCGAGAATGCGCGGAAGGGTCGACCTTTCCGCGCGTGCGTCGTTTACGAGTTGGCTGTCAAGTACGCACTCGGCAAGGCGCAGCGTGACTATGCGGATCTCGCTGGCGAGCCGCGGTGCGTTCCTCAAGAAGTCTACGAAGGACTTTGGAGAGCGTGTCAACGTGGCGACGTTGGACCGCGCGTCGAGTCCTTCGGCAAACTCAAAGAATGCAGCCATGGCCGCGAAGCTGTTATTACAGCCTTTGCATTGGGCCCGCGCCTCACGGATGCACGCCTAGCCGGTCTACTTCGTTCCTTTCGCGATGACGCCGTGGGACAGAAGTTGGCTGCAAAAGGCATGGCCGATCCGAACGAGCGTCAACTCGCCCCCATGTTGGAGGCTGCCGGGGAAGACGCGTGGATCGTCGAAGCCTGTTACTTCCTCGGGGCGTGCATCATGCTTGCGCGTTTCCGTCAGTGCATCGTAAGCGGCAACTTCGGAGTTGACCCGGAGTTGTCTTGGGAACTTGGCAATCCGATGGCGAGGAGAATGCGCCGATGAGTAACGCAATCATTGCCGCACTTGCTCGTCTCGTTGACCGCGAAATGCGGCTCGGCTCGACGCTGCCGGAAGGTGACATCCTCGAACGTGCGGTTACCAAAGCCAAGCGTGGAAGTGGCAACTCCGGCAAGTTGACGCTGAGCGGATCAACCGCAGCAAATAACTTTTTCGGGGTAGCGTCGATTTTCCCGAGTCCGACGGGCAACGTTTCGTTTCAAATCGAAAACCTACCGCCGGACGTCTACACGATTCATCTTGCCGTGGTGAATCCGCCTGCCCTCTCTACTGCAACTCCGTTTGTTCTCAGCACGATTGCGGATGCAGTTTTCGCGGTTGACGGGCGGCAAAATCGAAGACTCGTCAGCGTGAATCAGGGTATCCGAATCTGCGGTCAAGCAGACGCTATCTCCGTCAACATCAAAGACAATTCCGTGCCAGCAATTGCGGCGCGCATTCCGGTGTGTTTCGAGTATCAAGTATCGATCGCGATCTCGCGCGGTCTACGTCCCGATCTCTCGCAACCTCCGACCCTCGCGCCGTTCGACGCTAACGGACTGGTCTTTCCTCCGTTTGAAATGGATCTAGCGGCTGGTACGTCGCTATCGATTCCGGTACCGCAAGGCGTAGGGATCATTTCGACCAATACAACGGTATGGGTTACCCCTGGCGGCGGAGTAATTCCCGAAGGCGCGGCCGAAGTCGCATACCGCAACAATGGCACGATCCTACGCGTATTCGATCCGCGTGTGGCGCCATGGGTCCCGATCGTTCCCGGTACAAATGAAGTGTTCATCAAGAACAACACCGGAGCGCAAGACATACAGTTTTCCGTACTTTTCGGTATTGACGGATGACAAGGCAAACAGTACTCTTTAGTCAAGAGGGTACATCACATGAAACTTTCACTCATCGCTACCTTGTCACTCTGCGCCGCATGCGGCGGGACTCCTTTTGCATTGGAGGCTTCCCATGGCGGATCACAAGACGGAAGCGCAGCGGATGGCGAAGCGTTGGGCGAAGACGCTTCTACGGATTCGGCAGGAAATGCAAGTGACGGAGGAACTAGCGACGCGGGATCAAAACTGGACGCTGCGAAGAGTGACGGCGGAAGCGAAAGCGGCGTGTCAGCTGACAGCGGAGCTAACGGATCTGATTCTTCTGCTTTGAATTTGTGTTGTTTCGTATGCTTTCACCCGGGACCCGCGACCGTGGAGTTATGCAACCCTGGCGCGAACGTCACGTGTTCAAAGCTTGGCAGCTGGTGTGAAATCGGAAGCGACGGAAGCGGTTACGGCAGCGTCGACAATTGTTCCGCGTCGGAAAACTGCCTCTAGCGCAAACAGTACTGTTTGGAGAAGTAGATGGGCGACGAAATCGCTAAGTGGTCGGAACACTGGATGAAAGTGAACGCCGCGGCGGCTCAGGCTGCCGGCTTCGGCGCAGATCCGTCCAGCACGTTCGCGGCTCTCGTCGCGTTCGCCAAGAAGTACGGACAGAAGTGGTATCAGGCTGACGGTATCGCGCCAGGCTTCAAAGCTACGCGCGCGTCCGTTGTCAAATCGTTTGTTGATTGGTCGACCGCGTTCGAAGGGTACATCAATTATCCTTACACGGATGCGGAAGGACTCGTCACTACCGGGATGGGCGATCTCATCGATGCCATGGCTCCCGGACAGAAAATGCACGTCAACTGCGGACACGGAACGAATGTGCCTTGCGGCTCGACAACGCCAACGGGAACGGCGCGCGCTCTCCCGTGGACAGGCGGAAGCTTGGATGCAGATTGGGCGAAACTCAAGGCGTCTTGGCCGCACATTCAATCCACCGCATGCAAGGGCATCACGTCCGCGCGCCTTTCGCCGGAAGCCGTGTCAACGCTCGTTGCTGGGAAGATGAAACAGAATGAGGATTACATCCTTGCTCATCTTCCGAGCTATGCCGTCGCTCCGGCGGATGCTCAACTAGGCGTGCATTCGATGTCATGGGCGGAGGGCCCCGGATTCACGGGAACGTGGACGCTGTTTCGCAACGCGTTCAACGCCGGAGACTACGCGGGCGCTGCCGCGCAATCGCACATGCGAGGCGTTGGCATCGATATGCGGAATCTCGCAAACAAGCTCTTGTTTCTCAATGCCGCGGCAGTCAAGTCGCTTGGCGCAAATCCCGATCACTTGTATTACATCGATGGCTTGACTCAGCTGGTATCGGGCGCAGCCATCGCAACCGCGAAAGCCGCAGGTGCCGCTAGTCAAACCGTGTTGGCGCAATTGGTCGAAACCGTCAAGGCTAACCCCGGCAAGTCTGCCGCGGTTGGCGTTGGGATCGCAGCGGCAATCGCTGCCATCCTCTCGCGTTTGTAAACAGTACTGTTTGAGGGAGCTATGGGAAAGAACGCCAGGCGCATTCGTAAAGAGGAATCGGTGTTTTACCCTCAATACACCGGAGCAAAAAAGTCAGCTTGGCGCAAAGCAAGCAAAGAAGCTGACAAAATCGCGCATTCGGCTGACCGTCAACGATTCCTTGATACAGAATACAAACGAATTTTCGGTTAGTATCGAGCGATTCGCAGAATCGCGAGATTCACAACTAGCCGCACCGCAGGTGCCTCCGTCCGAGTAGGACACTCTCCCATGTCGCAAGCGCAGCTAATCGAGCAATGGTCGCAACACTGGCGCGGACAGAATCCGCGTTACAGGGTCGCGCACGCATCGTTCGGAGTTGACTTCGGCGCTGAAGGTGACGATCGAATCAAGCGCCCAACGCGCAAGGTTGCTATTGCGACCATGGCGAAAGCGCTGCGCGCGAGCGCTGCCAAGCAAGGCAAATCGATCAACGATACACTACTCCGTCTCATGCTTGGCCAGAAACTAGGCGCAGAAGGCGCCATGCCTGGACTCATGGGCACCACGTTTGCCGGTACGAACAACAGTGGAGCGGCGCAAGTTCCCGGCGGACGTGGCGGAGAGTCGTGGGCAAACCTCAAGCGCCTACTTCACGGTTGGGGCGCGTTCGCTCACAAAGACACGAATCCTCCCGGTCCGGCTGGCGGTCCCTATATCGGATGGTACTTCATCGCTCCGACCGTACAGGACTCCGCCGATCAATGGCTGACGGGGTATGCCGGAACACGCGCTGTTCTCGCGCACAACCCGCAAACGCCGGAAGACTACGCGCGTATTATGCGTGATTCAGGGTACTATACTGGATTCACGAATGATCGCGAAAAGGAGATATCAAACTACGCTTCCGCCGTTCGACGTGGCATGCCATCGATCGAAGACATCAACGGACCGTCGAACGATCCTAATGCGTTTTCCGTTGACCCATCCCAATTCCGCAGCATTCGCGATCGAAAGATTACGGAAGACTTGTTCAACGCTGCCAAGCACGGAAAGCAAGGCTCAGCGTGGGCGTTTCTTCTGCCGGATTCGTGGGCGGATATGGTGAAGTCAAACGGTGTCGTGTGGCTAGGCAAGCCTGTAACCGAGGCTTTCCACGCTCAGGCGCAAGTGACCACGACGATTGTTGACACTCTCATGGCTCATCCCGTGGAGACAGTCATGGGCGCGCTTGGACTTGCCGGCTTGGCTGCGGTTCTCTGGCCGAAGCATGGGGAGAGCAAATGAAGTTGATAGCTATATTGATGGTGCTTTGCGCGTGCGGCTCTAGCGCTGTACCTACGTCAACTCCCGCAACGCCGCGCGTCTCGGATTGCGAACAAGCCATCAACGAGCGCAATATCGCCATTCAAACAGAGGTTGATGTTTGCGCCAAGCTTGGCGGTCCGAAGTCGGATCCCACGGGAGCCTGTCAACGTCTCATTGATGCAGGAAGGGACGCGCAACTACACTCTGCATGCGTGTGCATGGGCAATTGTACGGGGCAGCCGTAAACAGTACTGTTTGGAGGCTATCGTGTTCTTAGGACAGTACACAATCTCCGATCTGAAAGCGCTTCTTGCTGCCAAGACGCATGACGTCAATGCGTTGTCTGACGCGTTCAAGGCGTTTCACGCTGAATGGGCGCGTAAGGACGGAGCCGCTCTCGCCAATTGGCTAACGGATTGGGGTGCGTTCTGGAATCGCTGGCAAACCGCGCTCTCCAACGCAAAGACGATCATCGCAACAAGCAACGTGAGTCCGATACCGGCAAGCCAATTCCTTGCCGATGGTGCGTACAAGTCCGTTCTGCGCGCGCTCACGCGCACGCAAGGGCAAATCCAGAAAGGCGACTTTCAGGACTTGTATTCGCGCCTATCGCGCGCGGGCGCGCAAGTCGACATGACAGGCGCTCCGCAGACAAGCACACGCGATCTCGATCTCGACATGTACAACGCCACTAACAAGGCAGCACATGCGATCGAAAAGGTTCCGCTCGTTGGACCGCTACTCGGTTCGGCAATGCAGGATCTAGGACTCGGGCGCGAGACTGCGGATCGTCCCACGGAAGCGGACGTGTCCAAAGCAAAATGGGGAGTGGTCGCAATCGTCGGAGGGATCTTCGGCGCGATCCTTCTCATTCTCAGAATCGAAAAGTAGCACCTGCGGTGCGGCTAGCGATGAAACCGTAGGTAACAGGAAGGCTAAAGCGATGAGCGAGTTTCGACACAAGCCAAGCCGCGGGATGGGTGGAGATTCGTCCACTCGCAATACGGTGCACTTCGGCGCCGAAGCTCAGGACGTGTACGAAGCGGCTCACGCGCTCGCGAACGCGATAGGCGCGCACGGGCACGCGCCGGCAGCCGAGACGCGCGCCTTTCAACGCGCATTCAACGCTTCGGGACTCACGTTCTTTGCGCAGCTGCCAAAGCTCAAAGTGGATGGGATCTATGGTCCCAAGACGGAGCGCGCCGCGCAAGAAGTCAACTACCGCAAAGCGCTTCAATCGGGCGGCGGAAGCGGAGACGCTAACGCATGACTTCCGAGACAAAACGAGAGAAGTACTATCTTCGATGCTTGAAAGAGCTTGAAGCGATGTACTTTAGTGGAACAGGAGGGCAGGATTTGCATTGGAGAGCTACCGTTGGCTCCCAACAGTCCAAAGACAAAGCCGTCTCGTTCTTTCAGAATCACGCAGTTGAATTTTCTAGCGCATTCGAAGCTGGTACTAGCGCGACGAAAGCCGCGCGTTCAATCGGCGGACGTCACGGTATCTTCCACTTTCGCGGACGCTAAACAGTACTGTTTGCTAAAAGGTGTGTGATGTCTAACGCCATGTCTCGCGGTCCGATGCTCGGAATTTCACTTTCGCAGGCTGACGCTTACGAAGTGCAAACGCTCGACGCGTGGATCGATGAAGTCATGGGAGAAAAGAAAAACGATCGAGCGTGCACGAAAATCGCTCTCGTTCACTGTCGGAATGGCGAGGAAGGACGGGAAGTGTGGACCGCTCCCGTCAACGGCAAACGTGCAATTGAGCTTGCCGAAATCTTTACTCGCAAGGCGCGCAGCGTCGCTCAGGAATTGGGGTTGTTCGGTTCCGGCGTTCAAATGTTCGAGCTTTGGGCATTCTTCGGAGATCGGAACGTGCCGGAAGCTTGGCATCCGCTGCCCATCAAATCGAAAATTCCGCGTGACGGATTCGGCTCGGAAGGCCCGTCCGGTAACGGTCCCGAAGCGCAGCGGATGCGCCAGCATGAACAAGTGTTTCAAGCGACGTACGCCAAGCAAGCGCATTTGGATCAACAACACTTCATGCTGATTACGTTTCTTGGCAACTCCCTGGCAAGTGCCATGGGAGAAAACGCGCGCCTTGCACGTGAATCGATCGAAGCCATGGCGCGCGAGCGTGACCGGAGTCACGAGTATCGCATGCGCGAGATCGAAGCCATTTCCGGTAACGCGATGAAGGAAATGCTCCTCCGCTATGCACCGGCTCTCGTCAATACGGCGTTTGGCAAGGAAGTGTTTCCGCAATCTACCGCGGACTCGTCTTTGCTCAAAACGCTTGTGGAGTCTGTTGCGGACGAGAATCCCGCAATGATCGAAATGCTCGTCGGAGCGTTCAAAGACAAGCCGGAGATCGGCGGTCCACTCGCGGCGCGCGTCGCGGAGATCCTCAAGGAAAAGAGCGACCGCGAAGACGAGCGCAAGAAAGCGCTTGATGGGTTGCCTAGCGGTCCCTCCGCGGAGGAAGACGCCGCAGGCGGTCCCGTTCTCAAACTCGTTGAGGGAGACAAGAAGGGGGGCAAGTGATGAAAGAGGAAGTGAATAACCGCGGACGCATCATCGGTGGAGTGGATCTCGGTACCGGCGAAGTCGGCCGCAAAGGCGGAGTCGTACGCAAGAAGACGCGTCCCGATGGGCGCACCGTCTTTTGCAACGCGTACGTGGAAGACCCAACGCGGCTGATTCTCGTGGTCTACAATCCAGTACAGAAACACTGGACGCTCCCGGGAGGCGTTGTTCACGAGCACGAGAATCCACAAGAGGCGTGCGTGCGTGCGTTGCTTTCGGAGTGCGGAGTAGGCACGAAACAGCTACTCCCGCTCTACGAAGACGATGCGGGACGAGACGGATACGTCATCGCATACCATGCCGTGATCGATGGCATGCCGAGAGTCACACACGAGGGCGCCGAGGTTAGCGCCATGACTCCCGAAACGTTCCTCACGATGACGCCGTTTCCGAAGTTCTACTCACGTCTTTTCGCGGTCGCGACTACGCACAAGCTCTATTGTGTCGTGGTGGAGCGATGCACGGATGGCGTGTGGGATCTCGAAAAGCATCACTTACATTCATTCAGCAGGGAAGCCGCCCAACGCGATTTCATGTTGGGCGAAGTCGAAGCCGTACAAGCCGGTATGCTCCGCTTTGTCGAGTGCGCCGAAGCCATCGGATACAAGGTCGAAGACAGCAAAGGCGAGAAGCTTTCCGCCTGAGAACGAAACAGTACTGTTTGCAACTGGCTAAGCTTCATCGCTAGCCGCACCGCAGGTGCAAGGAGAAGACAATGGGACTCGGACTCTACGCAGCCGCCGCAGCGGCAATCGGAATCGGCGGTTATCTGTTATGGCCCAGCAAGCACGACACGGGAGATCCCGATACCACACCGCAGCCTCCCGACAAAGGCGAAGGGGATACTCCCGAAGCTCCCGAACAAGACGCGGAACAGTCAACGAGCGCGGTGGATGTTCCGGGAAGTCCCGCGCCGCACACTCCGACGTCTTCCAACTTCCACCCCGGTCCGTACATCCTTCCCGCCGCAAACGAAGCGGTAGCGCTCAAAGGACACGCGTCGAAAGCAGCGCGCGATCTCTACGCGTTCCTTTCGCAACAGGGAACAGACGCAACGGACGATCTGCAAACGATCGTCCTGCGTTTTCAGCGGGCACACAACTCCGATCCTCTCGCGATTCGTCTCGCCGGACGTCTCCCGCGTACTGGCGTGTACGATCCGCGAACGTCCGCAACGCTGACGATGTACACGCAACGTCCGATTCCGTCCGTGGTGAGCGTTCCTCCGCCGCCACCATCGTTCCGCCACGTTCTCAATCCCAACATTCCAGGTAACGCGGCAATGATGGGATACAACCTCGGGATCGATCTTCGACGTCGCGGCGTGATCCACGATGAGCGACAACGCCGGCTGATTCGCGAGTATCAGCGAGCGATCAATCGCGATCCGAAGTTCCCTGGACCCGCATGGGCGCGCGGCTCGCGTCCGGTGTTCGCGAATCGCATCAAGGAAGACGGACGCTATCGCCCCGAAGTCGCGCACGCGCTCAGCCTGCAAACGCACGGCGCGCCTCTCGCTCATCCTCCGATCGGCCGCAGGATATAAGAGCGCTCAAGCCGCGCGGCTGGCACTGCGTGCCGGCTAGCGGTGAGTCTCGCAATGCTTCGCATTACTCGACATAGCCAAAACAGTACTCTTTAGGAGCTATGTTGAGCATTCCGCAGGAATGCGAAACGATCTAGCCGCACCGCAGGTGCCTCCGCCCGAGTAGGGCATTCTCTCTAATCGAAAGGTCTACTCAAATGCCCATGCGCCCTCCCGCTCCCCCGTCTCTCCCACGTCCGATGCCTCCCGCTCAGCGTGCGCCGATTCGCCCCGCTCCTCCGACCGGGCGACTTTACGGCGCCCCACGTCGCGCCGGCTTCGATTGGCTGCGCGCGAGCGCGGATCCGTACGGCAGCGGGCGCAACCCGTTCGGGCCGGGCGGATTCGTAACTCAAGCCGAATTGGGGAACCTCTCCTACGGCTACACGGGGCCCGTAGGAAGGGGAGGGGGAGTCACGACCATCGTCGAAGACGTTTACGACGATGACGACGATTCGGACATGGGTTGCGATACGTCGCTCCCGGAAGCACTGCCTGCAAACATGGGGCGCGATTCGGTGCACACGGACAAGAAGTCGGGACGTACCACGGGAGTCAATTTCGGTTGGGAACCGTGGGAGGGACGCGAGTGGAGCGCGCGTCGATACGGACGAGAGCGCATTCCAAGCGCTCCTGTTGCTCCTCCGTCTCCTCCCGCGGCGCCTTTCGGATTCGGAAACCTAACAAGCTTTCTGCGACCGTCCGCGCCAACCGGATACGGCTATCGTCCGCCCCCTCCGTCAGACAACCCGCTGGCCATGTGGTCTCACATGGTCAATCAGCTTGCGGGTATCTCTGGCGAAGTCGGGCAAGACGCCTCTTTCGGTTGGATGATGCCAACGCTTCCGGGAGCAATCTCGGAATCGCCTCTCCGCGGTCGCTTCGCGCCGGATTCCGATCTCACCGGCAGCATGGGACTCGGCGGGATCTCCTAGCACCTGCGGTGCGGCTAGCGATGAACCGAAGGTGAACCGATGGCAAAGGTAAACTGGAAAGGCATTCTTTCGGACTTCCTGCAAGCTGGCGCGGAAGCGGTAGCTCCGAAAGAGGACACGCGCGACGCTGGAGAAAGGGCGGTTCGCAGTGTCATCGCTGGCGCTGCGGACTTCATGAAAGACGAGATCAATACTCCGCATTGCGTCGCGCGGACGCGCCGTAGCATAGGACACGATCTCGCT
>Ga0210384_10002133_pt1 | contig 24809 bp, 21 predicted proteins | sample IncBWH2MmetaG_FD_160574 | JGI IMG/M metagenome (GOLD analysis project Ga0210384, IMG submission 160574) | Forest soil microbial communities from Barre Woods Harvard Forest LTER site, Petersham, Massachusetts, United States - Inc-BW-H-2-M | ecosystem: Environmental > Terrestrial > Soil >...
GAACCAGCCACAAGCTCGCTGATCGATCAGCACCTTTATATTGCGTTTTTATGCTGTCACATCCTATAATTGATAATTCCAGAGATACAAAATATCCGTCGCTGGCTTCCGCGTCCGAACAAGGGCAGCTGGAGTTGAGCACACTTGCAAGGGGGACAGCATGACACTCAAGGCTGGATTCCAACTCGCAGAGGCGCAACTTCTGCTCGAGATGGCGCAGCATGCCTACGCCGGCACGCCATCGCTGAGCGAAGCGGCGGCAACCTGCGGCGTCCCTGCCGTGCCTGACCCAAGCTCAAATTGGGCGATCGTTAAGGACCTCACCCCGACCGGTGCCACGCTATTGGATAACTACTGGCAGGTCTGGCAGAACCAGAGTGACACCAGCCAATACGCGATCGCAGTGCGTGGCACCGTCGAAAGTGCGGCCAGCGTTTTGGCCGACCTGCTGTTTCCCCTGATCAACGCGCGCTTTGACGTGAAGCTCGGTCCGATCTCGCTGCCGTTCTACCTCGCCCGGGATGAGGGTGACAGTGCCGTGAAAGCCGGTGTGCATTCGGGCTTCGCGCTGAGCTTGCTGCTCATGCTGTTTACCACCGATCACCCACTGTACGTGACCTTGGGGCTGCTCGCGCAACCGGGCAACGACGTCTACATCACCGGGCACAGCCAGGGTGCCTCGATTGCTACGCTGCTCACCTCGCTGGTCCGGCACTCGACGCTTCTTTTCAAGGGGCCGGACTACAAGACCTATACCTTCGCGCCTGCCAAAGCCGGCAACGACCATTACGCCTACGATTACGCGCGGCTTGCCGCGGTCGACGGCTACGGTTGGGCCGTGACGTCGACGCAGGACTGGGTGCCGCAGGCGCCGTTTTCCCTGGAGTGGATATCAGACCTCAACACGCCAAATCCGCTGCGCGGGTTCGGCAGCACTCCCGATCCTCAGGCAATGATCGCGCTCGGCGGCGTGGTCGCCGACGGTGAGAGCGCCGTCAATCGCGTTCGCGATGACTCGGTGAAGCGGCTCCAACAGCGGGTCGAGTCTCTTTCTCGGAGACTGACGTCGGAGACGATCCATTTGAATGCCGCCGATCTCGGCGCGGCATCCGCCGCACCGATCACCGGTTCGACGATCTCGGACATGATCCAACAGATCCTCGACCAGATTCAGGCCTCGCTGAACTATGCCGACGTCGGCTCGCTGCTGCCGTTGTTCGCCAACCCGGGCGGCAACCCGACCGATGGGACGCCAGGCTGCCAGAAGCTGGACTATTTCTGGCAGCACCACCTCGGCAACTATCTGAAATACATGAACCAGCAGTATGGCGGCTGAGCCTCCCGTTCGATTGGGCCGGTGCTGCGACGCAAGCGCGTAAGTCGGCGTCAGACTGCTGTCGCGTGGGCGGCCGGCTGGTCGAGCGGGGCCGACCAGGCATCGTAGCCATACAGCCAGCTCGTGTCGCCGCTTCCTTCGCGCATCCACGTGTTGGCGCTGGAGATGGCCTGGATGACCGTGGTGCGCGGCTTGCGGTGCGCTTCGTAACGCTCAAAGGCGCCTTCGATGTCTTCGCCGTCAGTGGCCTGGAGACAGCGCGCGAGCACGGCTGCGTCCTCAATCGAGGTGGCGGCGCCTTGTGCCATGTAGGGTGTCATCGGATGGCAGGCATCGCCGAGCAGCGCCACCCTGCCGTCGCTCCATCGCGGCAGCGGCTCGCGCTCGAGGATCGCCCATTTGTGGCAATCGGGACAAGCCGCGAGCACTGCGCGTACATCTTCGTGGAAGCCCTCGTAGGCGGCTCGCAATTGATGCACATCGCCTTTCGCAGACCATGATTCGCGCGTCAGGCCTTGAAAGGATTCGGGCACGCTGGTGACGAAGTAGACTTCGCTCTTCGCTCTCGTCGTGTAGTAGATGACGATATGTCGGTCGGTGCCCCACCATTTGGTGCGTGACCGGCCGATGTCCTTGCCGTTCATGAGTGCCGTGGGAAACACCGCACGATAGGCGATGCGGCCTTTGTGCACCGGATCGTCGCGGCCGATGATCAAGTCACGTACCGTCGAATGCACGCCGTCCGCGCCGATGACCGCGTCTGCCGTCGTGTGTGAGCCGTCCGCAAAGGTGAGCGTGACGCGGCCATTCGCCTGATCCAGTCCGACGAGCTTCCTGGCCGTGTGGATGCTGTCGGCGGGAATGGTCGATAGCAGCGCGTCGTGCAGATCGCCCCGGTGCATGCAGAGATAGGGCGCGTCGTAGAGAGCTTCGGGCATAGGCAATTCGCGCGTGATTTCGCCGGAGTCGCCGACCCGGTTGAGGTGCGAATAGGGCGCGAACGAAAACTCGCGCAACCGTGGCTCGATGCCGATGCCGCGCAGCACCTTCATTGAGTTCGGCATCATCTGGATGCCGGCGCCGATACGCGAGAAACGCGCCGCCTGCTCGTAAATCTGCACGTCGATACCGATTTGCCGCAGGGTGGCCGCGCACGCGAGGCCTCCAAGGCCAGCACCGACGATTGCGATTGATAATGGACGGCTGGGCATTTCCATGAACTCCCGCTTATTTTTTATTTCTTTTCGATACCGGCGCTGACGATGACGTCGCCCCATTTCTTGACGTCGGCCTTGAACAGCACCATCAGTTGCTCGGGACTGCTCGGCTGCGCCTCGATGCCCAGTTCAAGCAATTGCTGTTTAACGTCGGACCGCGCCAGCACCTCCGTCAGCGTCGCATTGATCAAGGCGACGATGGCCGACGGCGTGCCGTGCGGCGCGAACAGGCCGTTCCATGATGTCACTTCATAACCGTTCACGCCGCCTTCCGCGACGGTAACCAGGTTCGGCATCGAGGGCGAGCGCTTCGGGCCGGAGGTCGCGAGCAGCCTTAGCTTGCGGTCGTCGACCTGTCCTTTCAGCGCAGCCGGAAAGTCCACCATCATCTGCACGTCGTTGCGCAGCAGTCCGACCATGATGTCAGGTGAATTGCGGAACGGGACGATCTGCACGTCGATGCCGGCCGCCGATTTGAACAGCTCGGCACCGAGGTTTTGCGTGCCCCCGACATTGACCGTACCGATGTTGAGCTTGCCCGGCGAAGCCTTGGCGGCCGTGACGAAATCGGCAAGCGTCTTGTACGGTGAAGTCGCGTCGACCGCGAAAACGAGGTCGAACGTGCCAAGCGTCGAGATCATTTCGAAGTCCGCCGTCGGATCGAACGGCAGGCGGTTGAAGAGTGCCGCGGTGATCGCGGTTCCGTTGGTCACGAGGCCAAGGGTATAGCCGTCCGGCGGTGCTGATAGCACAGCCTTGGCCGCGCTGATTCCACCGGCGCCCGGCATGTTTTCGATTACGAAGCGCTGGCCGAGCCGTTCGCGGAGCTTATCGGCAATGATGCGTGAGCTGACATCCGCAACGCCGCCGGGCCCGAAGGGCAGCACAATCTTGACCGGGCGGTCGGGATAAGTTCCGGCCTTTGCCTGCATCGCCGCCAGTGCGGCAACCAGCGCGACCACAATCCGCAGCGTATTCGGTCCCCTCATCGGCGGCTCCAGGCTCGCTTCATTTGCTGTTGGCTGCTTGCCCGCGCATTTGCAAGAGTTGATGACTGAACCTCGCGGCTGAGCCGCTATTGATCTTCCACAGCTGCGCGCCATGCGCGAGCCTTGGTTGTTGTCTCTTCGACGAAATTATCCTTGCCGGTTCGATAGGCTTCGATGTTGTCGTTCGCGGAGGCGGCGAGGGCCCGCTTGATATCGGCGTAGGCGCGGGCTGCCTCAGCGTGCGCGCGCAGATAATCGCGAAACACCAGACGAGCTTCCCAACGAGGATGGGACGGCTCCATCAAATGCACATGGTGGGTCCACGGACCCGGAGGTCCCTTACGGAAGAACATCTCGCCGGGGAGCCATGACGCGTACTCCGGTAGATAAATGTAGCCCAGTGCCTCCATCGGCTTGATGCATCGTTCCTTTGCCTCTTCAAGGCTGGGCACTCCAACCAGCAGGTCGATGATGGGCTTCGACGGGAGACCTGGAACGGCCGTGCTGCCCACGTGCTCAACGGCCAAAGCGAACGAGCCGAGAGCTTTCTTGATCTGCGTGCGCTCCTGCTCGAACAATATCGGCCAGTTGGGGTCATGGTCGGAGACGACAATAGACCCGGCTCCGTATTTCTCCACGCTCATCCCCTGATCGGCTATCGACGATGTCGGACCTTACCACGTCCGGTTGCGACCTGGTCGCCTATCGCCTTCTTGCGCCAGACGGCTGCTGGGGGTTCGGCCTGACTGCTCCGCCGCATTAGCTGGTCGATGCCGAGCCGATCGGGTAAGGTGGCCGAGGAAGCCGCAAGGTCGGCCGTATTGATTTGAATCAATAACGGTGCAGTTTTGGGCACCGACGCTTGCGGAGGGGGAAATCCAGCCCGTTCCATGCGACGGACGCGCGGCACTGGGCGGGAGGGTATGCCCGCCAGGCGAAACAAGGCGAGGCATGCATGAGCAAGGGCAGCCAGGCCGCGAAGTCCGAAATCCTGCTGTTCCCGCAGCCGGCGCTGCAGCTCATCTATGACACGGCACCGATCGGGCTTGCCTGCCTGTCGCCGGACTGCCGCTATCTGCAGATCAACCAGCGTCTCACCGAAATCTGCGGCATCTCGGTCGAGGATCATCTCGGCAATTCGGTCCGCGATTGCGTGCCGGCGCTGGCCGATTCCGTCGAAGCGATCGTCCGATCCATCATGGAAACAGGCGAGCCCGTCACCGGCATTGAGGTCGCGGGGCAGCGCGCCGATCAAAGCGAGGAGCGGTCCTGGATCACCTATTGGCATCCGCTGCGGGCCCCGAGCGGCGAGATCGTCGCCGTCAATGTGGCTGCGGAGGAGATCACCGAACGCAAACGCAGCGAGCAGGAGATGCGGCGCGCCCGCGAGGCGGCCGAGCAGGCGCTGGAACATCTGCGCGAGACCCAGGCTTCGCTGATCGAGGCGGAGAAGCTCGCGGCCCTCGGACGGCTGGTGGCAGGTGTCGCGCATGAGATCAACAGTCCGGTCGGCTCCAGCCTGACGGTGGCGTCCTCGCTGCAGCGCCGCTACGAGACTTTCGCCGCCGAAGTCGGGCGCGGCGACATCAGGCGATCGACCCTGAACGAATTCCTCGACGGCGTCCGCAATGCTTCGGTGCAGCTTGTCGCCAATCTCAATCGCGCTTCCGAGCTGGTGCAGTCATTCAAACAGGTGGCGGCCGATCGCTCCAATCTGCAGCGACGCTGCTTTGATCTTGCCGAGCTCACCGAGCAGGTGTTCGTCGGGCTGTGGCCGGAGCTGCGCAAGCGAGGGCTGGCGCTCGATCTCGTCTGCGAACCTGATCTGTTGATGGATAGTCTGCCCGGGCCGTATGGATTGGTGCTGAGCAATCTCGTGCTCAATTCGGTCGTTCATGCGTTTCCGGACGGCAGGGGAGGAACGATCAGCTTCCGCGCCCGCGCGTCAGGACCCGATGAGGTCGAGATCGTGCTCGCCGATGATGGCTGCGGCATGAGCCCGCAGATCCGGCGTCAGGCGTTCGATCCCTTCTTCACCACCCGCCGCCATGAGGGCGCGACCGGCCTTGGCCTGCACATCGTGCACAGCATGGTGGTGGACCGCCTCGAAGGGCACCTGACGCTGACGAGCGAGCCGGGGGCGGGCACGACCGCCCACCTGATCCTGCCGCGCCTGCTCAAGCTGGAGTCGAAGCAGGAAACTTCGAAGCCGTAGCCTAACACTTTCATTGCTCACGTCTTTTCCAAGAGCGCGCCGGCTGCTCCTTGCGCCATGTGGTGACTTGTCAGGTCGCCAACTGAATGACGTTGCTGCGTTTTGCAGGTGGATTCGACAAAAGCCGTGCGGTCCCACCGCATCGGAAATTTCAGAAAAATTTTTTGAATCCCGGCGCCGCCCGGTCATGACATCTCGATGCGCGCATGAGAAATGGGTGCGGGAAGTTTCCGTCAGTCCGACCTGACCAGGTCCTGGACTGCGTCCCCATCGAGCTGCAACGACGACCGAATACCATGGCGATGACGGCAGACGAGATCTTGGTTCATCCCACGCTCGAGCAATGCGTCCGCGGCCAGGCGCAAGCGCTGCTGTCGATACAAGGATCGGCGCCGCGGATCTCGTCGGTGTTTGCGAGCCAGCAACGCTGGCTGATGGGACACGCGGCGCTCGCTTTGTATTTCCGCGGCACAGCCGAGGAGCCGGGTGGAGGCCTGATGACGGAGCGCTTCCTCGAAACGGTCGCCCAGCACGACATCGCAAGCCGGAACACCGCCTCGTCTTTTTTGAAGGAAATGTTGAAATACGACATTGTCCGTGTTGTCCCGGACAGCGCCGGCCGTCGTCAGCGTACGCTCGAGCCTGCGCCGGCAGCGCTCTCGGCCCTGTTCGGCTGGCACGTCCTGCATCTTGCGACCCTCGATCGCCTTGACGGCGGTGCGAGAGTGGCAAAGTTCAACGCCCAGCCGGCATTGCTCCGTACCATCCAGCCCATCATCGCCGATGGTTTGATCGGCTCGATCGAAGTTCGCGAGCCCGAAGGGACGTTCTCTCTCTTCACCTGGGTGAATGAAGGAGGGATCGTGATGGACCGGCTCATCGTCGGTTGCCTTGAGGCATCTTCCGACGGCCGCATTCTGACCGACGTGACCTCGGTTTCCACCTTGGCGCAGCGTCTCAAGCTGTCGCGGACTCAGCTCGGGCGTAAATTCGCCGAGGCCGAGGCGATGGGAAGCCTGGGTTGGTCCGGCGCGCGCGGGAAGTCTCGGTTGTGGGTCTCGGAAGATTTTCGACGACAGTATCTTTCTGCGCAAGCCGTGAAGCTTGCAATCATCGATGCCGCTTTCGAGGCCTGAGCGGCGAGCTCCGGCGCGCCCGCCCGACTGTGAAGTCCGGCTTCACACCCCATCAACATTGTCACCAGTAGTCCCCGCCGGAAGCAGCCGTATATGTTTTCGCGCTCGTCAACCTGATGCAGGTCAGGTGTGCGCGCAGAAACATTGCCACGAGGAGCCGACGACCATGACAACCGCAGTCGTTCACGCCGATACCGGCTCGCCGCGCCAGGGATGGCGCATCTTGCTGTGGCTTACGCCGCTGACGGCGCTGTGGACGTTGTTGATCTATGTGCAGCCGGCGATCCAGACCAGCGGCGTTCCGACCTCGGGACATCAGTTGATCGCGCATGCGTTTATCGCGCTTGGTCTTTGGCTCGGCCTCGAAGGCACCGAACTGACGCCGGAGCAACGCTGGACAACCTGGCTCGCGATCATCATCCCATACACGCTTTGGTTCGCGCTCGCCTGGAGCGGAGCGATCAATGGTGTCTTCCGCACCGGCGTTACACGCTTTCCGGCGCTGCCCTCGGCGATCCTCATGCCTGTCATTATCGGTGTGCCGCTGTTGCTGATATCGAAGCGCGTCGGGCAGGTGCTGGATGCGATGCCAAGGAGCTGGCTCATCGCGCTGCAGCTTTACCGGATATTCGGCATCTGGGCGGTCGCTGCCGGACTGCGTGGGGCGATGCCCGGCATTCTCTCGTGGCCCGCCGGATTTGGCGATGTGCTGACCGGCCTGTTCGCCTTGCCGGCAGCGCTCGCGGTGGCGAGCGGCACAGTTGAGGGGCGACGGGCGGCGATCATCTGGAATATTTTCGGCCTTGCCGACTTCGTCGTGGCGGTCACCCTGGGGCTGATCACCTTTCCCGGCCGGTTTCAGTTGATCGTGCCGGAAGTGAGCGCAGTCGCCGGCATTTATCCCGACGTGCTGACGCCGGCTTTCGTGGTGCCGAGCTCGATCCTGTTGCACGCGCTGTCGCTACGGCAGCTGTTCCGGTCAGCCAGGCCTCGCGTCTAGATCGCGAGCGAGGCCGAGCCGCTTTTCGCGCGCTTGCGAGAAGGTTGTTCAAGGCAGGGCCACAGGTTCGGCAATCGGCGCCTGGCGTGCAAAAATTTGCACTTTGGGTCTTCAATCTAAGTAGCTGTATTAACGGCACTATCATCCTCTGACCGGATTGGCTCCGGTTTGGCACATCCTCTGCAAAAGGGGTGTGGATCAGGGGACGCGAGATCGCGTCCCATCTTCCGGAGCCAGGATGCAGCAACTCGCCACCCCACCGCTTTCCGATCTCGAAGCCCGCGTGTTGTCAGGCATCACCGAGGAGCGGTGGCTCGCTCTCGCGACCGAGTTGATCCGTACCGGTCAACCGCGCTCCGGCAATCCGCTCGATCCCGATCTGCCTCCGGCGGAGGAAGAGGCGATATCGATGCTGGTGGCGGGCAAGCTCGAGGCCATGGGAATGCAGGTCTCCAAGCACAGCGCTCAGCCGCATCGTCCCAACGTGTTGGGCGTGCTCAGGGGGCGTGAGGGCGCACCATCGCTGATCCTCAATGATCACCTCGACACCTATCCAGCGGTTGAGCCGGAGAAGTGGCACATGACGGATTTCGATCCGTTCAAGGCCACACGGCACGGCGACTTGCTGTATGCGCGCGGGACGTCAGACACGCGCGGCAATCTCGCTGCCTCGCTTCTGGCGGTGCAGGCGTTGGTCGAATCCGGCGTCGAGCTCGATGGCACGTTGATGTGTTGCTACACCGTGGACGAGGAGCGCAACGGCTCCAACGGCTCGATCTACATGCTCAACGAGGTAGGTCTGACCGCCGACTACGAGATCACCGCCGAACCTACCGCGTGGGGCGATGTCTCCAAGACCGATACCTCCAAGACCGATACCTTCAAGACCGATACCTGCAAGACCTGGGGAATGAATCTCTCGATCGCCAATTCGGGCCACTGCCTGGTCGAGGTCACGGTGAGGGGCGTGAAATCGCACATCTGGCGTCCTGACATCAGCATCAACGCCATCATGGAAGCTGCAAAGCTGTTGCCGAATCTGCAGGCGATGGCGTTTTCCCACACGCCCTCGGAGTTCATGGGACACACGCCTCCCTGCTGCTCGGTGGTGCGCATCCGCGGCGGACTGCCCGGAGAGATGCAGTTTTCGCCGGACACCTGCGTCATCACACTTGCGGTCGTTGGGATCGTGCCGGGCATGACGCTTGCCGGCATCGTCTGCGATATCGAACGTGTCGGACACCAGACGTTTGCGGGCTCGAACAACCTCGGAATTGATGTCCGTCAAGTTCCCGGCTCGTTGTTCGTCAATGCCACCGAGCCGGTATCGGTAGAGGAGGAGCCCTGCCGGTCGTTGCGCGCCGTATATCGGCGTCTGATGGGCTGCGAGCCCGGTGTGAATCGCAAGAACGCGTTCAACGACACCATTCGATTCCGGGAGGCCGGCATCAAGGCCGTCACGTTTGGCCCGGGCGAGGACGGCTGGGCGGTGGACAACGAAAACATCTCGATCACCAAGGCGGTCATGGCGACGCGAATCTACGCGTTGACGATCATGCAGATCCTGGGACTTCGCCGATGAGCGCCGAGGTCGCCGATATGGGAATCTCGATCGGAGTGCGACGCAAGACCAGGCTGAGGCTGCCGCGACCGCCGCGCTCGCTGCTGTTATCGTGTCTTACGGTCGTGCTCGTGCTCGCCGCATGGGTGCTGGTGACGGAAATGGGGTGGGCCAACGAGCTCTTCTTGCCCAAACCCCAGGCGGTCTGGGCCGCTTTCGTCAAGACCATGACGAAGGGTTACCAGGGCGCAACCCTGCTGCAACATGTCGGCGCCAGCCTCTACCGGATTTTGACGGCATTCGCGCTCGCGTGTCTCGTTGGTATTCCGCTCGGCGTGCTGATGGGGGTGTCGCGCGATGCGCGCTCGATCTTCAACCCGTTGATCGAGTTCTATCGGCCGCTGCCGCCGCTCGGCCTTTATACGCTGCTCGTCATGTGGCTGGGCATCGGCGAAAGCTCCAAACTGGCGCTCTTGTTTCTGGCAGGCTTGCCCGGAATCGTCATCTCCACGATCCAGGCCGTCTCCAGTATCGATCCCATCTATGTGCGCGCGGCGCAGTCGCTGGGCGCAAAGCCACGCGATCTCGTGCTCTACGTCTACCTGCCTGCGGCGGGGCCTTTGATCCTCGCCGGCATGCGAATTTCTCTCGGCTTCACCTACACCGTGCTGGTGGCGGCCGAGATCGTGGCGGCGTCCTCCGGCATCGGCTGGATGATCTGGGATGCCGCGAAGTTTCTTCTGTCCGACGTGGTGATCATGGGGCTGATCGTTCTTGGACTGACAGGTGTCCTGCTCGATCTGGCGATGCGTGCGATCGCCAAGCTGCTGATGCCATGGTCGTAACATTCACGCGTTGTCGAGGAGGGATCAAATCATGCGGAAACTGATTGCGTCATTCGCACTGGTCATGCTGGGGCTCGCCAGTCCGGCGGGGGCCGAAGAAACGCCGGCCAAGATCACGGTAGGCTATCTCAACCTGGTTAATGCGCAGTTGGTCACCAAGCATCTTGGCCTGCTCGCCAAAGAAATGCCAGGTGTCGAGATCAAATACGTCAAAGTCGGCGGAGGCGGCGACATGCTGCGTGCGATTGCCGGCAGCGATGTCGATTTCGGCGGGATCGGCAATCCGCCGACCGCGATCGGCGTGACGCGAGGCTTGCCGATCAAGGGCATCTTCGTCATCAACATGCTCGACTATGTCGAGGCAATGGCGGTGCGCACGTCGAAGAGCATCACCTCCTTCAAGGACCTGAAGGGCAAGACCGTGGCAGCTCCCTTCGGTTCCACGACGCACTATCTGCTCCTGCAGGCCCTGAAGGACGAGGGCGTCGATCCCGCCTCTATGAAGATCATCGATCTTGCGCCTTCCGATATTGCCGCGGCTTGGGCACGGGGTGACATCGATGCGGCGTGGTTCTGGGAGCCAAACCTCGACAAGGCGGTGAAGGACGGCGGCCATATCATGATAACGTCAGGTGAAATGGCCAAGCGCGGCTATCCGACCTGGGATATCGGCGTCGTGATGAATGCGTTTGCCGAAAAGTATCCGACCTATGTCGAGAAGTTCATCAAGGCCGAATGCGATGGCATCGAGTTCTGGCTCAAGAATCCCGACAAGACCGCCGAAATCATTGCGGAAGAGCTGACGCTGCCGCTCGCCGATGCGACGCGGATGATGAACGGCACGGCCATGGTGCCTTGCGACCAGCAACTCACCGGCCAGTACCTTGGTACGTCGGCGAAGAAAGGGCAGTTCGTGGATGCGTTGGTCTCGACCGCGGATTTTCTTGTCAAGCAGGAACGCTTGCCAAAGCTCCTGTCCCGCTCCGAGTTCGAAGCCTTTATCCAGCCTGCCTATCTGGAGAAGGTCGTGGGCCACTGAGCCCAATCAGTCGTCAGTCAGATTCAACGGTTAAGTCATCAATGGACATCACACCACACCGGCTGCGTGCTGCCTATCGCAGCGGTCTGCTGAAGCCTTCCGATGTCGTCGCGCATGTGTTGTCGCGCCTGCGCGATCCCGACCAGAGCGGTGTATGGATCTCGACCGCTTCACCGGAAAGTGTCAGTGCCGCCGCGCGTGCCCTCGACGATCGGATCGGCGAGCTCGAGGAGCTGCCGCTCTATGGCCTCGTTTTTTCGGTGAAGGATTGCATTGATGTCGAGGGCGAGCCGACGACATCGGCGTGCCCCGAATTTGCCTATGTCGCGGAACGGTCGAGCACGGTCGTCGCCGACGCGATCGCGGCCGGCGCGATCTATATCGGCAAGACCAACATGGATCAGTTCGCGACCGGCCTGGTCGGCGTTCGCTCGCCCTATGGTATCGCCCGCAACCCGTACAATGCCTATTTTATTCCGGGCGGATCGAGCTCTGGCGCCGCCGTCTCGGTAGCGACCGGTACATCCTCGTTTGGCTTCGGTACCGATACCGGTGGGTCGGGCAGGGTGCCGGCCTCCTATTGCGGAGTGACCGGCTTCAAGCCGGCGCCTGGCGCGTTCAGCCAGCGCGGCATGGTGTATGCCTGCCGCAGCTTCGATACCATCTCGCTCTACACCAGGGAGCCGCGCGACGGCTACGACATCTACCGCGTCCTGGCGCGTCATGATCCGGAAGACTGCTTCGCACCAGCCGACTTTTCCGGCTGGCGCGAGCAGGCGCCGCCGGAGAGATCGTTGCGATTGGCGGTGCCACGGGACGGTCAGCTCAATTTCTTCGGCAACCGGGAGACCGAAGCCCTATTCGGTGCTGCCTTGCAACGGCTGAGCGAAGTGGCGCACATCGACGCGATCGATTTCTCGCTGTTCACCTCGATCAACGAGTTGATGTTTTTCGGGCCGCTCCTTGCCGAACGGGATGTGTCGGTCGGCTCCTTTCTCGACGCGAATCCGGACGCTGGCGTCGCGATCGTGCGCGACTTGATCATCGGCAGCCGCAAGTTCACGGCGGCGGATGCGTACCGGGCCTTCTACCGGGTCAAGCAGGTGCAGCATCTTGCCGGCGCGTTCTGGCGCGATCACGACGTGTTGGTGGTCCCGACCGTCGGAACCGTCCTGACCATTGCCGAGGTCGAGCGCGATCCGCTGACGTCCAACTTCAACAACGGCTATTACACCAACTTTGCCAACCCACTCGGACTTGCCGCGATCGCAGCTCCCTGGGCGGTGACGGAAGCCGGCGTGCCCTATGGCGTCACATTCCTGGCGCCGGCCGGGCGCGAACGCTGGCTGGCTGATCTCGCCGAGACTTTCGTGGCCATGGCCCGTCCGCCGGCGTGACGGCAGAGCATTGCAATGTGACCCGACGTCTTTTAGCTTTCCCGGGTGCCTCTGATGGAGAAAGCCTTTGGGGCGCAGCGTGACGGGAACGACGGTCGGAACCGGGGAGGCGGACACCGAGCTGCGAGAGGCCGGTGCCGAACGCTATCTGCTGAAAGGGTTGGGCAAGGCCGACCTCGAACTGGTGATGGCGGCCGGATGCACGTCGATTTATCAAAATCGCGCGTACTTGTTGCGCGAGGGTGAGCCGGCCGACGGCATCCACGTCATTCTCAGCGGGCTTGTCGAAAGCACCCATGTCGACGCGCAGGGGCGGGAGCTGATGCTTTCCACCTGGGAACCGGGCGACTTTGTCGGGGCGCCCTACGTTCTCGGCGACCATACCCATAGCTGGTCGGCGCGCGCGCTCGGTCGTGTCGAGGCGTTGCACCTCCGGCAAGATGCGATACGCCGGTTGATTGCCCTGTCGCCTTCGTTTGCGATCGCATTGATCGAATGTCTGGGTTTCAAGGGTGAGACCTATTCCGTGCTGGCGCAAACGCTGGCAGGGCAGAAGGTCGCAGAGCGTCTGTTCCTGCTCCTCGTCAAGTTTTGCGAAAACGCGACACAGGATGAGAATCATCCGGTTTCGCTCGGGCGCCTCACGCAAGCGAACCTGGCGCGCATGATCGGCGCCACACGTCAGTCGATCAGCCTCATTCTCAACCGACTTCAGGCCGAGGGCATCATCTCCATCAGTCCGACCAAGCTGGTCGTCAACGAGGTGGCGGCTCTTCGCCGCCAGGCTCGCGGATTTGACGTGGCGAAATGATTGAACTTGCTCGATGAAGGCGAGCCGAACGCGGCCGTTACTGTGACATTTGCCATATGGAGATTGTCGAATTCACTGGATAATCTGAGCTCCGACCAGGAGATTTCACATGAATTTATTTCAGAGAGCCTGGCTGCTGTTTTCGTTCGTCTTCGCCCTCAGCTGCGGTCCGGCATTGGCGGAGACGCGGGTCGCGCTGGTGATCGGCAACGGCGCCTATGTGCACGCGCCAAACCTGCCCAATCCGGCGCATGACGCGCAAGATGTGGTGGCCGCGCTCAAGCGCAGCCATTTCGAGGTCATCAGCGGGTCAGATGTGAACGAAGCTGACATGCAGGGCCTGGCGATCCGCTTTTCGCGCGCCGCGAGGACGGCCGATGTGGCGTTGTTCTACTACTCTGGCCACGCCATGCAGTTCAACGGCGTCAACTATTTGATGCCTGTTGATGCCGAGCTGAAGGATGAAGCCGATCTCAAGCGCTTCACCCGCGTCGACGATGTCCTCAACGATCTGCAGCAGGCCAAGAATTTGCGGATCCTGGTGCTCGACTCCTGCCGCGACAATCCGCTCGCTGAAAGCCTGAGGCGCTCGATCGGCCAGAGCAGGGGCGCCACGATCCGGCAGGGGCTGATCAAGATGGAGGCGCCGCTCGGCACCATCATCTCGTTCTCGACCCAGGCCGGCCAGACCGCCAATGACGGCGACGGCCGCAACAGCCCCTATACGGCCTCCTTCCTCAAGCGGATCGAGGAGCCGAAGGAGATCGGCGAGATCTTTCGCGAAGTCTCGACCGACGTCTACGAGACCAGCGGCAAGCAGCAATTGCCGGAATTGTCGCTCTCGATCGTTGGAAATTTCTATCTGAACGGCAACGTCAGCGTGACCGTCACGCCGTCTCAGCCAGCGGCCGACCCCTGCGCTTCGGCGGAGACGCATTGGAAGGCGGCCGTCTCTGTCGGCACCGTTGCGGCCTATGAGGATCACCTCGCGCGATTTCCGGGATGCGCCTTCAGCGATCTCGCCAAGGCCAAGATCGAAGAACTGAAGAAGACGGCGGCACTCGCGCCGGGGCCGATGCCGCGCGCAAACGAAGGGGCAAAGACGAACGCGTTCGACGGCAGTTGGGAGGTCAACATCGGTTGCCCGGCCGATGGCAAGGTCTTGGGTTATTCGCGATCGGTGCCGGCAACGATCAAGGACGGCACGCTTCACGGCGAGACGTTGAGGGACATGCCGAACGCCATCGTCATTGACGGCGACATAGGCGCGGACGGTAAGTCCACGCTCATTGTGCATGGCCTGACGGCCGATCCGCGCTACACGGTCGGCCAGGTGAAGTCTGGCACGCCCTATAGCTATACGGTCAACGCGCAGTTCAGCGGCTCATCGGGCTCGGGCAAGCGCGTCGAACTGCGGCCGTGCACGTTGACTTTCGTGAAGCGCTAAGGGATTTGCTCGGACCAGCAGTCGCGGTTCAGGCGAAGTCGGAATCGATGAGCTGGAAGCGGTCGAAGTGGATGTTGCGGGCGTCGGTGCTGGTGTCGCGCAGCTGCACCAGGATCGGCCGCCGCAATCGGGCGGGCAGCGGCGTGTCGGGCAGTTTGGGCAGGCGGCTGTTGGCGCCGGCATAGACGAACGCCGGCAGCTTCCATAGACGGCAGGCGGCGCGGACCAGTTCGTCGACCTCATCTTCGCCCGGTTTGGTCAAGGACCGGGCAAAGAACGCGCAAAGCGCAGCGTAGCTCACGCCCCTGGTCTTGCGGCGCGAGGAGACCAGACGCAGGTTTTTGCTCGCGTGCACGGCGTAGTCGCGGGTCGGGTCATCGAGCCGGTCGAACAGGGTGTTGGCGTCCCAATGCGAGCCGTTCTCGTCGGCGGGGCAGGTGAAGGGCGCAAACAAGTCCATGGCCTGGCCTCGCGACATCGATTTCAACAGGCCGGTATGAGCGATGGTGCCTGAGGTCGGCTGTCGCAGCGATACACCGGCGCGGATCGGCATCCACAACACCGGGCTCAGCTTCAGGAAGCGGGCATTGAGCATCACCGACTTCTCGTTCGGCAGTGCGACGATGTAGCGGATGTTGTGCCTGGCGCAGAACGTCTCCACTTCCTTGTAGAGCTTGCGCACGAGCTGGCCCGACCGATAGGCCTGCAGGATGAAGAGATCGACGAGCTGGACGGCCGGATGAACTTCGCCGGCGATGCAGATGCTCTGGCCGATCAGCGCGATCTGCCCGACCTTCCGGCCATCGTCCATGGCGGCGAGCACGGTGGTGCCGCGGCCGAAGCTGCGCTCATAGAGCCATTTGATACGTTCAGCGGAAAACTGCACGTCGGAGAGGGCAAACGCCTCGGTGGCAATCTTTGCGGTCAGCTCGTAGTCAACCGCCGTCTCTTCCGAAACCGTGACCATGGATCTGCCCTGCCGTCCTCAGCGGGCAGAATGTCGCACGCGCGCGGCAAGGCAACTTCAAATTCTATTCAATCCCGACAGGATTTTGCTTGCGGCCAATGGAATCGGGCAGCGCTTAGCCATATTCGTCGCTGCTGATGCCATAGGCCCGGTAGATCTCGAGCCGGTCGAGATCGGGAAACAGCCGGCACTTGGCCTGCGCCAGATGCAGGCTGACGGCGGCGGGCTCGCGCCCATTGGCGAGCAGCTTGCGGATGTCTTCCATGTGGGCCTGCGGCTGGTGCTTTGGCGGAAGCTGCTCGAGGGCGACGAGCGCCGTCGCCAACGCTTCCGTGACGACCCAGCCGTCGTGGCCGGTCACTCCCTTCTTCGGCATCAGCACACCCCACATCCGTGGCGAGACATATCCTAACTCGATCTCGCGGCTGCCGCTATCGAGCCTTTGGCCGAAAGTGCCTTAACCTCTGGCTACTCAACTTTGAGGCCGGCCAGCTTCACGACCTTTGCCCACTTCTCGGTTTCGTCGGCCATCAACGTCCCGAATTGGGCAGGCGTTCCCTCGATCGGCTCACCACTGATGGCGGCAAATCGCGCCTTCATTGCGGCGTCGGCAAAGGCGGCGTTGGTCTCTTTGTTCAACCGCTCGATGATATCCACCGGCGTCTTGGCCGGTGCGGCGAGGCCGTACCACTGGCTTGCCTCGTAACCGGGCAGGGCGCTTGCCACCGTCGGCAGCTCCTTCAGCACCTCGGCTTGCGTCGGGCTGGTCACGCCAAGCGGGCGCAGCCTCTCGCTTTTGATGAAGTCGACGGTTCCGGGCGCGGCCGCGAACAGGATCTGCACCTGGCCGCCGATAAGATCGGTCAAGGCCGGTCCCTGGCCGCGATAAGGGACGTGCACCATGTTGACGCCGGCCATGACGTTGAACAGCTCGCCCGCCATGTGCGGGGCGCTGCCGGTGCCGGCCGAGGCCATGTTGATCTTGCCGGGATTTTCCTTGGCATAGGCGATCAGCTCGGCAAGGGATTTCACCGGCAGTGCGGGATGCACCAGCACCACCATCGGCACCCGGATCACGCCGGCAACCGGCGCCATGTCGCGCAGGAACACGAAGTTCAGCTTGGGATAGAGCGAGGCATTGACGGCGTTCGGCAGCGTCGCGAGCAGCAGCGTGTAGCCGTCCGCAGCCGCCTTGATGACCGTTTCGGTTGCGATGTTGCCGTCGGCGCCGGTCCGGTTCTCGACGACGAAGGGCTGGCCAAGCCGCGCGTTGAACCATTGACCCATCAGACGCGCGGTGATGTCGACGCCGCCACCGGCAGCGAAGCCGGCAACGATGCGCGCCGGCCGGCCAGGATAGACCTCTTGCGCCGAGGCCTGACGAGGCAACGCGGCGAGGCCCGCCGCCCCCGTGATGCATCGCAAGAATTCACGCCGTTTCATGATCGCGCCCCGAAATTGTCGTAGCCATCGTAATGGCAACGACACCGCGCCGGAAGAGCCGACGCCAACCTCGTCCTGGAAGATCGGGGTTGAAACGCAAGCCGCGCACGTCTAAAGGGGCTAAGCCATTTGCGGATCGAAGCGCTGTGCAATGCGGCGCAACCGTTGCCTTCCTGTTACAACGTTGGCGTACATCACAGGCCTGCCGACCTGCCGTGGCACCCTCGGGCCTGTGTGGGCCGGAAATCCGAAATACGCGTTCGATCTCAACAAGGCCTGAGCAGGCCAGCAATCGACACGGGCACACGCATGAGATTCCTGAGCTTCGCCTACCGCTTCCTCACCAACTTCGGTTTCCTGGCGATGGTCTATCTCAGCCTCAGCTACATCGAGAAGTACAACAATCGCGCGATCCTCGCGATCGCGGTCCTGGTCTATGCCGGCATGCGCGCGGCGTCCGCGTTGCGCACGTTCTATTTCTTCCAGCGCATCGAGCGGCTCGAGATCGAATCGCGGCGCGTGATCGCGTTGGTCACGCAAGGCGGCGCGCAATCGCCGATCAAGACCAGGACCGTCGCCGACGTCACCCTGTTGCGCAAAGACGGCGAGATCAAATCCTATATCGATCTGTTCTTTCTCGCGGCCGTCGTGCTGCTCTGCGTCGCCAAGATCGTGAACGACTAGCGACTGCACTTAAGTCTCACATTCGCTCTCGGAATTGTGCAGTCCTCAAGCTGAGGCGGAGTTCCGCTTCGCAGTGCGATGCGGCCTTTCAGTATCGAACCAGTATCCGGAGTATTACGGAGAAGTGTTCGATCGGCGCAGGCATTTCACAGTAAAGTTCCTGATCTGCGACGAAAAAACCTCGCCACAATGTGAAACTTTCGTCGTTCTTTGCTTGTTGCCGAACAGTTACATTAAGACGGAAACCGTAAGGAGCTTCGCGGATCGCACAGAAATTCAACAAAATGCACAGTTATCGTCCACACGATGCCTGCGCTGCACATTGCGTACACAGGTTGACCTGGTGCCCAATGGTCTACATGCCGCCGCTGATTCGCCTGCACGGCCCGGACTTTGCAGCCTGTCGTGCATTGCATTCAGCTTAGCCGAGGAGATGGGGGAGCTGCATCATGTACAATGACTCTCTGTTCAACGCGTTCGCACGGTCCTTCGAGGCCCGCAGCGAAACTGACATGTCGATGACGGAGTACCTCGAATCCTGTCGAGGCGACCCGATGCGATATGCCAATGCCGCCGAACGACTGCTAGCAGCGATCGGCGAACCTCAGATGATCGATACGGCCAAGGATGCCCGCCTTGGCCGTATTTTTTTCAACCGGACCATGCGCGCCTATCCGGCCTTCTCCGGATTCCACGGCATGGAGGACACAATCGAGCGGATCGTCGGCTTCTTCCGCCACGCCGCACAGGGGTTGGAGGAGCGCAAGCAAATTCTCTATTTGCTTGGGCCCGTCGGCGGCGGAAAATCCTCGCTCGCCGAACGGCTGAAGTCGTTGATGGAAGTCCATCCGATCTACGTGCTGAAAGCCGGCGACGAGCTCAGCCCGGTGTTCGAAAGCCCGCTCAGTCTGTTCGATCCCGAAACCTTCGGGCCGATGCTCGAAGAGAAGTACGGCATTCCGCGCCGTCGCCTGACCGGTCTGATGAGCCCGTGGTGCTACAAGCGGCTCGAAGCCTTCGGCGGCGATATCTCGCGGTTTAGAGTCGCGAAGATCCAGCCGTCGCGATTGCGCCAGATCGCCGTCGCGAAGACCGAGCCCGGCGACGAGAACAACCAGGACATCTCCTCGCTGGTCGGCAAGGTCGATATCCGTAAGCTCGAGGTCTTCGCTCAGAACGATCCCGATGCTTACAGCTATTCCGGCGGTCTGAACCGCGCCAACCAGGGCATCCTCGAGTTCGTCGAGATGTTCAAGGCGCCGATCAAGATGCTGCACCCCTTGCTCACGGCGACGCAGGAAGGCAACTACATCGGCACCGAGAATATCGGCGCTATACCGTTCACCGGCGTCATCCTCGCGCATTCGAACGAATCCGAATGGCAGAGCTTCAAGGCCAACAAGAACAACGAAGCCTTCATCGACCGAATCTGCGTCATCAAGGTGCCGTACTGCTTGCGGGTCACCGAGGAGCAGAAGATCTACACCAAGCTGATCCAGGGCTCGGAGCTTGCTTCCGCGCCTTGCGCGCCGGCTACCTTGGAGACGCTCGCGCGCTTCTCGGTCATGTCGCGCCTGCGCAAGCACGAGAACTCGACCGTGTTTGCGAAGATGCGGGTCTATGACGGCGAAAGCCTCAAGGAATCCGATCCCAAGGCCCGCAGCGTGCAGGAATACCGTGATGCGGCCGGAGTCGATGAAGGCATGGATGGCGCCTCGACGCGCTTTGCGTTCAAGGTGCTGGCCTCGACCTATAATCATGACACCGCCGAGATTGGTGCGGACGCGGTCCACCTGATGTATGTCCTTGAACTCGCGATCCGGCGCGAGCAGTTGCCCGAGGAAGTCGAGAAGCGCTATCTCGAATTCATCAAGGCTGAGCTCGCGCCGCGCTACGCGGAATTCATCGGTAATGAAATCCAGAAAGCCTATCTCGAATCCTATTCGGATTACGGTCAGAACCTGTTCGATCGCTACGTCGACTACGCCGACGCCTGGATCGAGGATCAGGACTTCAAGGATCCCGACACCGGCCAATTGATGAATCGCGAGCTTCTCAATCAGGAGCTCACGAAGATCGAGAAGCCGGCGGGCATCGCCAATCCGAAGGACTTCCGCAACGAGGTCGTCAAGTTCTCGCTTCGCTCGCGGGCTCACAATAACGGCAAGAATCCGACCTGGACCAGCTACGAAAAGATCCGCGAGGTAATCGAAAAGCGGATATTCTCGCAAGTGGAGGACCTGCTGCCGGTGATCTCGTTCGGATCGAAGAAGGATGGCGACACCGAGAAGAAGCATGGCGAGTTCGTCGAGCGAATGGTGGAGCGCGGTTACACCGAGCGTCAGGTTCGCAGGCTCGTCGAATGGTACATGCGCGTGAAGCAGGCCGGCTGAAGCTGACGTAAAGGTGGCCATGCATATCGTCGATAGGCGTTTGAATCCGGGCAGCAAGAGCCTGGAAAATCGACAAAGGTTCCTGCGCCGCGCAAAGGCGCTGGTGCAGGATGCGGTCAAGAGGATGTCCAAGGACCGCGACGTCAAGGACGTCCTCGAAGGCGGCGAGATCAGCATCCCGCTCGACGGGATGGAGGAACCGCGCTTCCACCGCCAGGGCGGCATTCGTGATATCGTGCTGCCCGGCAACAAGAAGTTCGTCGAAGGCGATATCCTGCCGCGGTCCGGAGGGGGCGAGGGAAAAGGCAAGGCATCGGGGGCCGGCGAGGGCGACAGCGAGGACGCGTTCAGGTTCGTTCTCAGTCGCGATGAGTTCGTCGATCTGTTTCTTGACGATCTCGAACTGCCCGACCTCGCCAAACGAAGATTGGCGAGCGCAGAGAGCGAGAGCATTACGCGTGCCGGCTATACCAATTCAGGTTCGCCGGCGAACCTCTCGGTCAGCCGAACCGTGCGCCTGGCCATGGCCCGGCGCGTCGCCTTGCGGCGTCCGCGGCCGGAAGTCATCGCCCAACTCGAAGCCGAGCTCGCCGAATGCGAGGAGGAAGAGCGCCGCATCGAGCTTGCCGCGGAGATCGAAGCGCTGAAGGGGAGGCTTCGCCGGATACCCTTCATCGATCCGATCGACATCCGTTACCGGCGTTTCGAAACCGTTCCGAAGCCGGTCACGCAAGCCGTCATGTTCTGTCTGATGGACGTGTCCGGCTCGATGTCCGAGCACATGAAGGATCTCGCCAAGCGCTTCTACATGCTGCTCTACGTGTTCCTCAATCGCCGCTATCGTCACGTCGAGATCGTGTTCATCCGCCACACCGACCGGGCCGAGGAGGTAGACGAAGACACCTTCTTCCATGGCCCGGCATCGGGCGGCACCCTGGTCTCGAGCGCGCTGAAGGAGATGCACGACATCGTTCGGGCACGTTTTCGCCCCGCCGACTGGAATATCTATGCGGCCCAGGCTTCCGATGGTGACAACTCCCATGCGGACGCAGAGGAAGTCAGCCGGCTGCTGACCGGGATGATCCTGCCGGTCAGCCAGTTCTTTGCCTATCTCGAGGTGGGCGAGGCCAACGGTAGCAGTTTCGAGATGCCTGATTCATCGCTATGGACGCTGTACCAGCGGCTGCATGACAACGGGGCGCCGCTGTCGATGCGCAAGGTCACCAGCCGTTCCGAGATATTCCCGGTCTTTCGCGATCTGTTTCATCGTCGCCAAAGCCATGTAAAGGCCGCGCCATGAGTGACAGACGCCTGTTCAAGGGATCGGACTGGGACTTCGCGACGATACAGCGCATTCACGATGCCTGCGAGGAGATTGCGCGAGGCGAGCTGGGGCTTAGCACCTATCCCAATCAGATCGAGATCATCACATCCGAGCAGATGCTGGACGCCTACGCCTCCGGCGGCCTGCCGCTGATGTACAAGCACTGGTCGTACGGCAAGCATTTCGCGCATGAGGAGGCCTCCTACCGCAAGGGTTTGAAGGGCCTCGCCTATGAAATCGTCATCAACTCCTCGCCGTGCATCTCATACCTGATGGAAGAGAACAGCGCGACGATGCAGACGCTGGTGATCGCGCACGCAGCGTTCGGCCACAATCACTTCTTCAAGAACAATTATCTCTTCAGGCAATGGACGGATGCCGCAGGCATTCTCGATTACCTCGAATTCGCCAAGGGCTATGTCACGCAGTGCGAGGAGCGGCACGGCAGGGCCCTGGTCGAGCACACGCTGGATGCAGCGCACGCCCTGATGTCGCATGGGGTCGATCGCTATCCCGGCAAGAAGTCGCTCGACCTTCGCGCGGAAGAGCGGCGGGCGGAGGAGCGCCGGTCCTATGAAGAACGTGCCTTCAACGATCTCTGGCGAACGGTGCCAAGCGGGCCGAACAAGAGCGCGGCAACGCTAACCGGCGAACGGCGCCGGGCCTTGCTCATGCTGCCGCAGGAAAACCTGCTGTATTTCCTCGAAAAGACCGCGCCCCGGCTCCAGCCCTGGCAGCGCGAGCTGCTGCGCATCGTGCGTAACCTCGCGCAGTATTTCTACCCGCAGCGGCAGACCAAGGTCATGAACGAGGGCACCGCGACCTACGTGCACTACCGCATCATGTCGCGTCTGCACGAACAGGGGCAGATTTCCGACGGCAACTTCCTCGAATTCCTGCAGTCGCACACCAACGTGGTGTTCCAGCCCGATTTCGATAGTCCGTATTTCTCGGGCTTCAATCCCTACGCGTTGGGTTTTGCGGTGATGCAGGACATCGAGCGCATCGTCACCAATCCGGATGACGAGGATAAAGAGTGGTTTCCCGACATCGCCGGAAAGGGCGACGCCATCGGCGTGTTGCGCGATGTCTGGGCCAATTATCGCGACGAGAGTTTTCTCAGCCAGTTTGTCAGCCCCCGGCTGATCAGGCAGATGCGGCTATTCCACATCCACGACGATCCCAAGGAGACTGTCGGCGTCAGGGTCGATGCCATTCACGACGAACGCGGCTATCGCCGTATCCGGCGCGAGCTGTCGCGGCAGTTCGACGTCGGCTTCCTTGACGCCAATATCGAGGTCGTGGACGTCGATCTCGCCGGCGACCGCCGCCTGATGCTGCAGCATAAGGTCGTGGGCGGAGCCCAGCTCCACGAAGCCGACACGAGACATGTCATTCAACACCTCGCTGATCTCTGGGGCTATGACGTTTCGCTTGCGGAAGTCGATGCGTCGAACGCGCTGCTGAAGGAATATCTGGTCAAGCCGCGGTCGATCGCTGCCGTCGCGTAGTCAGCGGCGGCTTCAGGGCAGCAGACGCTTCGAAAGTTCCTCGAACAGCATCCGGTTGCCGGCGGCGGAAAAATGATCGTCGCCGAGGATGTAGAGGTGCTCATACCAATCCTTGTCGCGGTCGGCGGCGGCGAAGAACACCGGAAACAGATCGATGAAGGCCTTGCAGCGGCCCGGGCAGAAATCCCGCCATAGCCGCTCCTGACGGCTGTCGCGGTCGCCCTGCGCGATCTGCTGCGCCCACGGATAGACCACGATGGTCAGGGGAATGCCTCGGCTTGCGAGCAGGTCCGACAGCTTGCCCATATTCTCCAGCGACCGCGCGATGCCGCCGTCCACGCCGAGCGGCTTGTAATGTTCGGGGTCGGGATTGCTGGTGGTCCAGCCGATCCGGTTGTGATCATTGTTGATGGCGGCGCGCCGGTTGCCGCTCCTGATCTGAAACCATCTCGAGATGGCGACGCGGACGCGGTTGGTGATGACGAAATGGTCGATGAAGTAGTCGCGCTTGATGTCGGGCACAGGTATCTCTCCCGGCCGCCGCTTGCAGTACTGGTGGTATTTCGGATCGTCATCGATGCAGAAATAGGCGGTCGCCTCGTCCTCGACATCTGAACTGTCCGAGAGCAGCACGACCTCGTCGAATTTCAATCCGAGATCCAGGAGATATTTGATCTTCTTGTAGTAGATGCTGGGCGAATAGGAGGCGACGCCGGCGTCCAGGAACTCCACCTTCTCGGCCCGCGACTGTCCGGCTTCGTTGAGGAGGCCGGCAAACGTCCGCTCGAAGGGAAAGCCGATGCCTTCGGCGAAAGAATCTCCGATCAGCAGGATGCGGTGCATGTCGGATTGCAACGGCACGTCGCGGGTCGAGGCGTCCTTGAAGCCGAGACTGTCGGTAATCAGCCGGTAACGCACGCCGCCCCAGATATCGTCGCCGTCGAATTTGGTGGCAAAGCCGTGGTCATAGACGGGATCATAGATGCGCGCGGGCCGCTCCTGGCCTCGGGTGAGCTTCGAATAGACAAAATCGAAGACCGCAAACAGCGCGACGCAATAGACGACCATCAGCGCATTGAGCAGGACCCGCCGTGGCGCAAAGGCGGCCTTCCAGAAGCCGGCCTTGTGTTCTCCCTTGGGCTCCTGACCCGGCTGGTCCGGCATCATTTCCTGCATGAATCAACGCTCTTCTGCATGACTGTCGGGTGCGAAAAAGGTCAAAAAAAGCGGGACCTTGCCGCTCTCATTTGATAAAGCACCCCAGCTTTGGACGGGGTCTTGTCGACACTTGTGATGAACCAGTCAACCCACGAGAATTTTAATCGGGATGAGGCCACTTCGCCCGGTTCGGACCGGACGTTTGGCCTTGTCATGGCCGCGGCGCTGGCGCTGGTCAGCGCCGTCAATTTCCACCATTCCGGGCGGTTATGGCCGTGGGAGCTGGTTTTGGCCGTGTTGTTTCTGGCGGCCGCCTTGCTGAAGGCTTCGCTCCTC
>Ga0210384_10002134_pt1 | contig 24797 bp, 18 predicted proteins | sample IncBWH2MmetaG_FD_160574 | JGI IMG/M metagenome (GOLD analysis project Ga0210384, IMG submission 160574) | Forest soil microbial communities from Barre Woods Harvard Forest LTER site, Petersham, Massachusetts, United States - Inc-BW-H-2-M | ecosystem: Environmental > Terrestrial > Soil >...
GCGCCGTTCGCTTGCGCTTCGATGGAATACCCAAGCTTCGTCAGCAAATCGACCAGTTCGTCGAAACATCCATGGACGTCGCCGACGATGTCGAACGGACCGTGCTCCTGCTTTAGGTTGTTCCACAGCGGCTCCCGTACGATTTCAGCGGCGTCCACCTCTTCGGGCGAGCGCAAAACGTGAACTCTACGGAAACCTTCACGTTCCAGGCCTCGCAATGACCGCCGCAACTGCTGGGATTGTTGGCGGATCACATGCGGACCGAAGTCCCGATCGGGGCGAGTCCGATTGCGCTCCTGGCACAGTTTTTCGGGTAGATCGAAGACAATCGCGACCGGAAGACAGTGATACTCGCGCCCGAGCGCTATGATGGGTTTTCGGGCTTCCGGCTGAACATTCGTGGCGTCAATGACAACGAGTTTCCCGGCTGCCAGGCGTTTCGAAGCGATGAAATGAAGGACCTCAAACGCATCGTTCGTTGCAGCTTGGCTGTTTTCATCGTCCGAGACGAGGCCGCGGCAAAAGTCGGAAGACAGAATCTCGGTCCCCCGAAAGTGTTCTCGCGCAAAGCTCGACTTGCCTGACCCGGAAGGGCCGACCAGGGCGACAATCGCGAGTTCGGGAATCGTAAGTTTCATTGGCAAGTGAAGATTCCCATCTGGGTGGGGCTCCCGACCACCGGGTCTTCAGGCCCGATGGGCAAGAACCGAACCGCGTAGCCGAATCGCGTAGCCATACTTGTTGCCCAAGATTGAAACTCAGCGCGTGTCCACTCGAAGCGATGGTCTTTGTGACGCATTTTGCCTGCCGGCAGAGTTTCAAATTTGACGTTGTATTCAACGTTGGGTGTTGTCACTACAACCGTTTGCGGGTGCGCGAATTCGAACAGAACTCTCTCGAAGGCGGCAAGGCGCGGCGCGTCTTGATGCTCGATTACCTCGACAACAGTTGCGGCGTCGTAGCCGGCGAGGCGAGCATCCCGATAGGTCAAGGAACCATGAAGCAGCCGAATGCGCTCTTTTTGCATTGTCGGCAAATTGTCAAGATGCAGTCTCTGAGCCGCGATCTCCAGAACGCGGTGCGAAACATCCAGACCCACAATTTCTGCGAACGTCCTGTCCTTCAGAAGCTCGCGCAGGAGTCTCCCCTCGCCACAGCCAAGATCGAGGACCCGCTTCGCGCCGGCGCTTCGAAGGGCAGCCATGACGGCTCCCATGCGTTGTTCGGCCAGGCTGATGGGCTTTTCAATGGCTTCTTCTTCACGCGTGTGAATTTCTGCCATCTCTTCTGCTTCGGGCTCTTCTTCGCCAATGAGCCGCGTCAATGCTTCGCGCCCCAGCCGCTTCTGATGCTTCAAATAGCGATTGGTAATGAGCTCTCGTTCAGGGTGTGCACGCAGCCAACCCTCGCCGTGACGAAGTAACTTCTCCACTTCCGCATCGCCAACCCAATAGTGCTTGTCGTCATCCAAGACGGGAATCAGGACGTAGAGATGCGTCAGTAAATCGCTCAATCGAACGGTGGCTTTCAGGCTGACAGTAAAATAAGGGCTCTCGCCCCATTCCGAAAACTTCGTGTCGAGCGGGTGCCTGAGTGCTGTTACCTCGTAGGCGAGTGGCTCGAAGAGCCGGCGAAGCAAATTCTCTCCCCCGCGACAAGGAAGAACGGCAATGCGCGCTTCCAGAAGTAGCGGCGTCTCTGCGAGTTCCTGGCGTTCTTTGCTTCTTCCGGTAATCGCTGTTCCAAAGGTCCGGGCAATGGCTACGCTTAGAAACGATGAGGCCGCGTAAGGCCGGTCGTTCACATACTGTTCGAGCCTATGCGCTTCGCCACTAGGTCCTCGCCGGTTACGCACAAGACCGATGGCGTCGATCTCCAACAGCAGTGCAGCCGTGCAGCGATCCGGGGATGTTTCCGGATAGAAGACGTGAGCCTTGCCAAAGACCTGTTCAAAGGAATGAACGCGGGATGGGCTTTTGTGCAGCAGGTAGCCCAAGTCCGTCGCCGGGTTTCCGGTGTAGGTAATGGTCAGCAGCATTGTTGTCTACTTTATCTCAAAGCAATGTTTGACTCATATTCAGGGGAGGGCGCGATCTGGTCACGCTCTCGCAATCTGAGTCCAATCAATCCCAAAGCGGCCCAGATATTTCCTCAGGCGGTCGGCATCATTGGTGCTGGTTTTCTTCGCTCGTGAAGCGCCGAACAATCTACGCCCTGCGTCTGACAGGGTGCGCGATTCCTGACAAATCTGAATGACCTGAGCCAATTGTGCTCGGTCAAATAAATCAATCTCTGCGAGTTGATCCCGATTCAGGAGCTGGGAAAGTATTTCCCCGGATGCTTCCGCTTCCAGCGACGCCCAGGAAGCATTCAAGCGTTCGATTTCCTCTTCGACGATTTCGGTGGAAATTCGCCCGCCTTGCGCGAGTGTCGCCATGCGAACGACCGCTGCGTTCAGGTCTCGAAAGTTCCTAGACCAGGAAGACGCCGGGGACAGCGCGAACTGCAAGAACCTCTCACGAGCCTCTTTGTTAAAGGTCACGTGGTGGCTGGTTCGAGTCTCGAATTGCTCCAACTCGAACTGCAGGTTCGGCTCTATGTCTTCTGGGCGTGAGCGCAGCCCCGGCAAGGAAAATGTCCAAAGATTGATCCGGGCCAGCAGGTCTTCCCGGAACCTGCCTTCCCGCACGGCGGCGAAGAGGTCCTGGTTGGTTCCAGCGATGAGTTGAAAATCACTATGAGCCTCGCGATCTGAACCTAGAGGCAAGAAAGTCTTTTCCTCAAGCGCTCGCAGGAGCATGGCCTGTTCGTCGATGCCAAGTTCACCGATCTCGTCCAGAAAGAGGACGCCCTTATCGGCGACTCGCAAGACACCCGCCCGGTCCCTTAGGGCTCCGGTAAAGGCACCTTTCACGTGGCCAAATAACGTCGACATCGCAGCGTCGCCCCGCACGGTTGCGCAGTTGACGTCAACAAAATCTCCGGTCACCGTGTGGCGAAGCTTTTTCAACTCGAATATACGGCGTGCGAGTTTTGACTTGCCGGCTCCGGTGGGCCCCATCAAGAGCAGGGGATCGCGCGTGGCGATGGCCACTTGTTCAATCCGGTCGATCAGTTGGTTGAATGCCGGATTACGCGTGTCGATGCCACCTTTCAGGTACGAGACGGCATAACTCTGTTCCTGACGGAAGCGCGACGCGATGCGGTCGTACTTGGAAAGATCGAGATCAATAACCTTTATCTGTCCGGGTGCGCCTCGGTCGCGCTCGGGAGAGGCTTGGAGCAATCTGCCTGGCAAGTATCTTGATTCCGTCAGAAGGAAGAGGCAAATCTGGGCGACGTGCGTTCCCGTGGTGATGTGGATCAGATACTCTTCCGCATCCGTATCGAACGGATAGGAACGAGCAAATTTGAAAAGCGTCTCGTAAACCCGCTCAAAATCCCAAGGGTCACCAAATTCGATCTCGTTGAGGCGCACCGTTGTTTCCGGCGAGACAGCCGCAATATCTTTGACAAGAAGCTGGGCGAGCGATTTGTCGCGGAGCCCGTGAAGGAGTTCCAGGCGCCTGACCACAAAATCGGGTTGTCGGCAGACAGCGACAGTGGGTCTCCAACTCTGCCAGCGGTCCTGATTTCGTCCCGCATCCAGGGTGGTCCCCAAAAGTCCAACGACAACATTGGCCTTTTCAGTCATATCTGTAAGTATACATCCTTATCCTATAAGATTGCTCATCACCTCCTGCGAATAGGCCACATCAGTCTAAGTATTGTGTTTATAATAGCTTGGCAGAACTAGCCGAGAGGTAATGGTCTTGCCTTATGTCATTGCAGAACGATCGAGAGAGAGAGAGAGGTTCCGCGAGCGAATTTGGAGTCGCGGACCAGTTGAGGCGTCAGCGCAGGTCATACTGACTGGCGCCTCTCCGAACTCGGAAAAGTGCTGAGCCCAGATGAAGGAGGATGACATGGCGGAGCCGACCTATAACGTAATCGTTCCGGAGAAGGGCGCACCCATTAAGGCGTGGACGAAGGGAGTGCAGCTCGAAGACCAGGCGCGTCAGCAGCTGTTGAATGTCGCGCAGCTTCCTTTCATTTTCAAATGGGTTGCCGCCATGCCGGATGTGCACTGGGGCGTAGGCGCTACGGTAGGCAGCGTCATTCCAACGAAGGGTGCCATTATTCCGGCCGCTGTCGGTGTAGACATCGGTTGCGGCATGATGGCCGTGCAGACCGACCTCAACGCACGCGACTTACCGGATAACCTTCACGCGATTCGTACCGCCATCGAAAAAGCCGTTCCGCACGGCCGAACCAATCATGGTGGTGCCGGTGACGTAGGCGCTTGGAATCAGATTCCGAGTCACAACGAGGAAGTCTGGCAGACGCTGAAGCCTCGTTATGACGCGATTCTCGAAAAGCACCCCAAGCTAGATCGTGGAAACCATTCGAATCACTTGGGCACTTTAGGAACGGGAAATCACTTCATCGAAGTATGCCTGGATGAAGCGGAAAACGTCTGGTTCATGCTGCATAGCGGTTCGCGCGGCGTTGGCAATCGCATGGGCAGCTACTTCATTGAGGTCGCGCGCAAGGACATGCAGAAGTTTTTCATCAACTTGCCCGACAAGGACCTGGCTTATTTCTCAGAAGGGACCGAGCACTTCGACGATTACGTTGAAGCGGTCGAATGGGCGCAGGATTTTGCCCGTTGGAATCGTCACCTGATGATGGAGCAGATCGTCGGTGCGGTTCGAGAGTCAGGTGAAGTCCGTCCTTTTGTTGCTGAACTGAAAGCCATCAATTGCCACCACAACTATGTGGCCCGCGAACGGCACTATGGCCAGAACATTCTGGTGACACGGAAAGGCGCAGTGCGCGCCCGCGAAGGCGATATGGGAATCATTCCCGGCAGCATGGGAGCGCGCTCCTACATCGTGCGCGGTAAAGGCAACATGGAAAGCTTCATGAGCTGCAGCCACGGCGCGGGCCGCGCCATGTCTCGCGGAGAAGCCAAGCGCCGTTTTACGGTTGAGGACCACATGCGCATGACTGCCGGCGTGGAGTGCCGGAAAGATGCGGACGTAATCGACGAGACTCCGGCCGCATACAAGTCGATCGAATCCGTCATGGCTGCTCAGGCAGACTTGGTGGAAATCGTTCACACGTTACGCCAGGTAGTGTGCGTGAAAGGATAGGCGGGATCTCTTGCGTAACCCGCATTAACGGAGCGGATGCATGATTCGCATAGACGGATCGACGGGCGAGGGCGGCGGACAGATGTTACGGTCCGCCCTTAGCCTTTCACTCGTGACCGGAAAAGCGTTCCGGATGGAGAACATCCGCGCCAAACGAGAAAAGCCTGGACTTCTTCGCCAGCATCTCACTGCGGTCCTTGCCGCGTGTGAAATCGCGAGCGCACAGGCCGAGGGCGCGACTCTGGGTTCAAAGACGCTTACATTCACTCCTGGCCCTGTGCAGCCCGGAAACTATCACTTTGCGATCGGGACTGCCGGGAGCGGAACTCTGGTTTTCCAGACCATCCTCCCGGCGCTGATGACGGCGTCCGGGCGGAGCGAGATCACAATCGAAGGTGGCACACACAATATGCAGGCGCCGCCCCTGGACTTCCTGCAGAAGGCTTTTTTGCCGGTGGTCAACAGACTCGGTCCCAAAATCGAGATTCGTCTTGAGAAGTACGGGTTCTATCCTGCTGGCGGTGGCCGTTTCATCGCAACGATTGAACCGTGCGAACGTCTTTCGTCGATTCAACTACTGGAGAGGGGCGAGATCGAACGCCGTAGCGCGGTGGCTATTGTCGCGAATCTGCCGCGCAGCATAGCCCAGCGTGAGACAGATACGATCGTGAAACTTCTGAATTGGGATGGGCAGATTACTCAGGTTGTTGAAACAAGGAACTCGGTAGGCCCTGGAAATATTATCCTGATCGAACTTGCAAGCAGCAATGTGACCGAAGTGTTCTGCGGTTTTGGGCGCATCGGCGCAAGTGCCGAGAGCGTAGCGTCCGAAGCCGCCGATGCTGCTCGCTCCTATCTCGTGTCAGGAGCAGTCGCGGGAGAGCATCTTACCGACCAACTCCTGCTTCCATTCGCGCTGGCTGGTGGGGGGGCTTTCACTGGCGAAAAACTGAATCTCCACTCCAGGACAAACATGGAGATCATCCGCCGTTTTCTAGCTGTGGATTTCGTGACTAGCCAAGAAGGAGCTCTTACGAGGGTTACAATCGAGACTTAAAAGAGATGAGAAATATGAAGCCCAGACATACGCTAACGTTCGAATCGGCCATGCGGTTGCCTTAAACCGCTCGTTGCCGGACGCGAAGATAGTTTTGATACTCTGAATCTTCACTTGGAGTAGCTCAGGGGTAGAGCAGCCGGCTCTGGACCGGCAGGGCGCAGGTTCGAATCCTGCCTCCAAGGCCAACTTCATACGAGGCGATTATGCGGGAGAGTGACGATACAAACCAAAAGCTGCAGGTGAATCCCGGATACGTCGTCGGCCAACTTCTTCGGGCAATTTCGACTTCGGCGACTCATCCGGACCCTTCGGCCCGCCAGCGCGCGCTTGAACGCGTAAAACGGTGGGAGCAGGTCTTCCAAGGAATGTTTGACGGAACGATCTCAATCGGTTCGCGCAACCCTGTTAGCGGAGTCCCTGCGTGGGTCACTCTGGACGTTGCGCACGGAGGGTTCGCAGTCGGAAGCCTCGCCGCGGGCGGACCTCTTCAAACACATGAAACTGACTTGCTGTCGCGATTAGGCCACAGCCCCGTTGGCCGCGAAAGAGCGACGCTGAACCTTTATTACATCAGTGAGTCAGGACGGCGTGAGCTCTGCCAGTTGCTCCGGGCAGGAAGCTACAAGATCACAGTCCCGGAGGAAGCGGCGCTGTTAGTGGTGGCTTGGCTTTTTGATCACAAAATGGATGAGCGTGCCCACGAACTTCTAGATTCAATTGTTCCTTTCTTTGATCGAGTCCGATTTTATCCAGTACCCGATACTCCTGCGATTGTCGCCGGTAATTCGGTGAGGCGAAATACGATCGCCGAAGTCAGCGAATCACTACGACAACGTCGCACGCAAGTTCAGGTGGCGCGAATGCGCGAAGCCTTGAGGATTTGGCTTCCTATGTATGACCAGGCGGTAGCCTTGTTTCTCGAAACGGTTGAGGATCAATGGCCCTGCCGAAAGTATCCGAACGAGTGGCGAACCAGGGCTCAGTCCCTTTTGAACGAGTATCAAAACGCTCGAAAGGTTCACAAGCTTTGTGGAAAACCAGAGCGTCCCAAAGAGAATTTTGCGAGATTACGGTCCTACATGAAGACCTGCGTCGAGAACCCTTCCAGGTTGTCAGGGCGGGATGTTGGCATGCTGCGCACGATTCTCACCTCCTATTTAAGACGCCATGGCGCTCCCGGGTCGGAAAAACTATTACGATGTCGCACCGCGCAGTCAGTAATTGTGGCTCTCCCAACTCATGATGAGTTGAACCAAGTCCTTTGTAGTCGGCTGGCGAGATTCCCCAAGGATGCCGGCGTCCAGGACATAACAGTCGTTGCTTCACCAGTGTCAATGGAAGAGTCGGCTCTATTCCACGTTCCACCAAACTCGGTTCTGCCGCAGAGTCTCTTGCTGAAGGCTCAAAGGTGCTGGGAAGCTCCGATCGAAGAGCTTTTGCGCGCGAAAGTCATCCCGTCCGGAGAGGTGCTTGCCCAGGTCCTTCCACAAATCACATCACAGGTCCAAGGGGCTGATATTCCAGATGAGGATCTTCGTCGACTATACCGTGCGTTGTATTCTGCGTTTCGGCGGCGGCGATCCCTTTTGCTTTTGAACCTGGAACATCAAGTTAGACTTGAAGAGCTACCGTGGGCTTCCGCCGTCGATAGTGTTAGGCGGGAAACTCTTGATAGAAAGGACCAGGGTCGTCAAACGCTCCAACAACTTAGCACCTTGGCAATTGTCGCTTTCCCCGAGAGCATCTTCCCCAATAAGCTGCTTAAGGAATTTACGGCCCTTTGCACGTCCGCGGGGATTCCCATCCCGATCGTAGATGAACTGGCAGCAGACATCTTTGTTGGCGAATTCTCGGTGAAATTCCTTCAAGCAGCGAAAATCGCCGCTCGCTTGCTCCAGAGTTCTTTATATGAGCGTTATTTCGGATTGTCTTACGAACAGGTTTTACGCATAGCCGGTCCTCCTGAGAGTCCAGGGGCGCGGGTTTCGCCCGAATTCGCCGGGCTTTGCGAGGAGCTCGCGGGGACGAACGACAAGGGCCGGTCTGTGGCCCGAAACGGTAAGATCATCGAGCAAGCCCAGATCATCACCACGCATAACCTGGCACCGTTATTTTCCATTCTTGACTTGCGAGGCATCCTGGGCGGTCGCCTCCGAAGTTTATCGGAGCGGTGTTTTTCTTGGATTTGCCGCCGTCTTGCGATTAAAACATCCTCGTGGAAGGCTAGTCTGCGGGTGATCAAAAAGAGCGCCTACGCGTGGAGACAAATGGTATTTTTCCTGTCCTTCATTCCTGACGACGAACTGTCCGTGTTTCTTACCTGGGCACAGCAACACCTGGAAGAGCAGACAGGCGCGATCCAAGAGAAACTGCTGCCTGCGCTTCGGGGTCTTGAACTGGTTGCGAGCGGGGGAGTGTTCGACGCAAATGGAATCGGCGGAAAAAACGGCGAGGCACGCAGATTTTTGGGCTGGACCATTGAACGACATTGGGTCATGGGGCAAGAACAAAGGCCCTGAACCCCAAGCCGTGAAACGCAATTTGCCTTTATCCCAATTTATCCCAATAACCTGCCAACCGTGCCCAAACCGTCCAGAGCGAGCCGAACGGCGCCTTGAGTTTTCATCAACTTACCAACGAGCCAGACGCAATCACCGTTTTGCTAAACCGTTTTAGGGAATAAACACCCTAACGGGGGTTCGAATCCCCCCCTCTCCGCCAGATTCTTGCCAGCATTGGAGTTAGGAAGAATCCGCTTGTTGGTTCAGGCGAGTAATTGAGCGGCTCTTTTATCCCAGTGTTATCCCCAACTATCCAAACTGCTGAAAATTTGAACCGTTTCACAACCCGAACGGTCAGTGGACCTCGCAGCCAATCGTACTGATTTACAAGAACTTCCAGAGCTCTTGCGACAGATTCGGTTCCAGTGCCATAAGCTCTTTCTTCGGAGCAACGGTCCGCGAAACCGTTGCAGCTCCTCTGAGCACGCGTTTTTCGTGCGACCTCTTGGCATTGCGCCAGAGGATCGCGCACCGGCACAAATCATCTCGGCATTTGTCGGCTTATTAACGCCTGTACTCGCAAAGGACAGCAAGCGATTATTTCCGGGTTGCTCGTCACTCGTCCAGAGCGTCGGAATTCCTACCGCAGATTTGGTGATTGAAACACAAGGCGACAACGCAGGAGTGATCTGCGAAGGTGTGAACCATCTTCCGGGAAGTCGACGTCTTCTCACCCACAGGCCCGTACCATATCCGCATCAAATATCAGAGTGGACCCCGGGCACGAAAAAATTCTTGACATTGTATATCTGCTACTGATATATCGGTGGTGGACATACTCATGCCTACTACCAATCGCGTTCCAGATGATCTGCAGCACCTGCTCCCCCTGACTCCTGCGGTCTTTTTTATTCTTTTCGCGTTGGCTGACGGGGAGAAGCACGGCTACGCCATTATGCAGAGTGTCTCCCGAATTTCTGACAACCAGTTCCGTATGGGCCCTGGCACGCTCTATACGACAATCCAGAGGCTACTGGATCTGGGCTTGATTGAAGAAACAGAGAGTGCCGGCGGTCAATCCGATCACGAAAGCCGAAGGAGGTACTACAAACTGACGCGCACGGGAAAGGCAATCCTTGGCGCCGACCTCAGCCGGATGGAATCTGTAGTGCACTTGGCACGCAACAAGAAGCTAGTGCCGAAGGCATCGGAGTGACGTTATGACTAGCGCTGTTCGAGCGAGCTGTGGCCTCTACAAAATGCTGTTGTTCATGTATCCGAGCGATTTTCGCCAGCGCTTCGGGAGCGAGATGGTGAGCACGTTTTCTGATCTGATCTGCGGCGAGTGGGAGCAGAAGAGTGTGCTGGGAGTCGCGCGAGTATGGCGGTCCGCTTTAGGGGAAGTGTTTTCTGTCGCTGTGCCACTTCACATACAAAGCCCAATTGTGGTTACGACCTCGCTGGCGCTGCTCTCGTCGTTTGCCTTGTTCACCGCGATATTTCACGCGATGACGCATGTGTGCGACGGCCAATAGTTAACTGATTCAGCTGGTCAAGAGGCGGAGAAATGAGCGTGAATCTTAGCTATTCAGCCAGAAAAAATGCCGGGCGCAATTTCGACCAGATTCTCTTTGTTTCAGAGCGCCTGTATTTCTGGTCTGCCAGAGCGAATTTGGCCATCAATTACAACTCGCAATTTCATTCTGAGGAGAACATCCATGAAAAAATCATACCTGTTTGTGGGCCTTCTGCTGGGCGCAATGCTTTCAGCGGTAGCCCTCAGCACGCCGAATGTCACTGGCAAGTGGTCGGGAACGTTGCAAATGGATGGAGAAAATGACGCCAAGCCTGCTTACTCCATCTTTAGACAAGACGGAAACGGATTGTCAGGAAGCGTCGGACCCAACGAGAGCGAGCAAGACTCGTTTGAAGGCGGGAAGGTGGATGGCGACAAACTAACGTTTGACGTTCCACAGGGCCCAAATGGTGAAGGCTCAATTCACGTTGAAATGCAGGTGAAAGGAGATCAGATGACAGGGCGAGCCACATGGAACGGACCTCATAGCGGGTCGGGGAAAATCTCCCTGAAACGCGTGGTCGAAAAGTAAAAGCGCGGAAAGCGACGCGGGAGGCTTTTGCGATTAGGACCAGCTCTGCACGTCAGTGGCAGATGACCCTCGCGAAGTGTTCGCTGCACTTGTACCCCTACTGTGAACCCGTCACGCCGCCGAACTCCTTGTAAGAGGGAAATACGCCCGGCGCGCGGGGGGCGAAAATCGCCATTCACTCACAACGCCAGAATCGGACCGGCCACCTGGAGGATTGTCGGCCACACGGAAGTTATCCAGAAAACGGGGTCGCGGACATCGGAACGCGAACTGTGCTCCGTAGCACCACATTTTCTCCAACGGCGACTTCAAGCCGCCGGAGCATCCTACCAAAATGTCAGCGAGCCAGAGTCTTCGCGTATATCAAGGGCAATCGTCAAGGACAAGATTCTATGCAATTTCGGGGGCTGAGGGCACCCTCGGACTATAGGATGCCGCGGTTGCAACGTCCATTGGGGACGGAACTGCATTATGCTAAACGCAATGCGAATCGATCCCAAGGGCACGATACAGGGATATCCACTCCTACAGGCTCGAAAGTTGTTGCGCGCGCTGAACAACCGCTTGTATTGGGATTTGAAAACCGTCCAGGCAGTGCTTTCCGTCGGTCCAGCGAAGGCCAGAGAAATAGTGGAAGCGCTCGAAGCAAACGGGCTCTCGAAGACCCGTAGAGAGAAAGGCTCAAAGACCTGGACGAAGACTCAAGCTGCGCAAACATTCGCCTCCGCTACCGCGGCGAAATCGATTACTCGCCAGACAGCGGAAAGAGCTTTGGCTGATTTCTTGACACGCGTCGATCGTCTTGCACTAGTCACGTGCTGGCGTCTTTTGAATTTTGCAAAGGACGAACGGGCCTACACTGCTTCAAAACGCTTCCTCCTCCCCGAGACGGGACTCTCTCCTTTCTTCTACTGGTAAGGGTTTAACAGCGCATATCGTCCCGAAGACGGGTCTCTCGTGCGTTCTGCGGCCACTTTCGGACCCAGCGCTGCTACTGGGGAACTTCTCCTGAGCTATAATCGCGCCACTAATGCCTCTCGCTCCGGGTACAAAGCTTGGTCCCTATGAGGTCGGCGTCCCGCTCGGCGCGGGCGGGATGGGAGAGGTGTACCGCGCCAAGGATACGCGGTTGGACCGCGCCGTCGCCATCAAGATTCTCCCCGCGCAGTTCTCCGCGGATCCCGTTCGCAAACAGCGCTTCGAGCGCGAAGCCAAAACCATCTCCAGCCTCAATCATCCCCACATCTGCGTGCTCTACGACGTAGGCAATCAAGATGGAACCGACTACCTTGTGATGGAGTGTGTCGAAGGCGAGACGTTAGCGAAGCGACTGGAGAAAGGGCCGCTGCCCTTCGAACAGGTTCTGAAATACGGTGCGCAAATTGCTGACGCGCTCGATAAGGCGCATCGCAGCGGCATCGTCCATCGCGATCTCAAGCCCGGGAACCTCATGCTGACCGCGATTGGGGCGAAGCTGCTGGATTTCGGATTAGCGAAACCGGTAAGCCCCTTGGCGAGTGGGATGACGCTGACGGCGGAGACGCCGAGAGCGGCGATGACTGAGGAAGGAACGATCGTCGGCACATTTCAGTACATGTCGCCGGAACAAGTGGAAGGAAAAGAGCTCGACGGGCGCAGCGATATGTTTTCGTTGGGCGCGGTGCTGTATGAGATGGTGACTGGGCAGCGGGCATTTGAGGGCAAGAGCCAGCTCAGTGTGGCCTCGGCGATTTTGGAAAAAGAGCCCTCGCCGATCACCGCCGTGAAGCCGATGACACCACTGGCGCTCGATCACGTCATCCGAAAATGTCTCGCAAAAGCACCGGACGATCGGTGGCAGAGCGCAAGTGATTTAGCGAGCGAGCTGAAATGGATCGGCGAAGGTGGGACGCAAACGGGTGATACGGCACTTGCGCGCACGACGACAGGATTCAGAGAAAGAACAGCCTGGGTCATCGTAGTTGTATCGGTAATTGCGCTGCTGCTTGTCACCATTTGGTGGAGAAGCTCAAAATCACAACGAGAGGCGATGTATTTTCCTCCTTCGCTATCGTTCCCTGTGAAGGACATCGCCGTCGCCCCTAACGGCCACACCGTTGCCGTAGTTGCATTTTTGGAGTCCGCGCAAAAGAATGCACTCTGGATTTACGAGGTCGGCGTGCAAGGGGCAAGGAGCCTCGCAAATACCGAGGGTGCTAGCTATCCGTTCTGGTCGGCGGACGGGCGCACGGTAGCGTTCTTCGCGGATGGGAAACTAAAGAAGGTTGAGGTGTCAGGTGGTCCGGTGCAGATAATTTGCGACGCACCCTCGGGCCGTGGAGGCACGTGGAACAAGGACGGCGTGATCGTTTTCACACCTGACGGGCGGCAGGGAGGAGGCCTGTATCGAGTTTCAGCTTCGGGCGAAACAACCAAGTCGATTAGTCAACCGGATAAGGCTCGCGGGGAAGACAGCCATCGCTGGCCCATGTTTCTGCCTGATGGAAAACATTACATCTATATGGCGGCGAATTTTTCTGGCCGAAATGATGCAGATGCCATTCTGGTGGGTTCGCTAGATTCGAATGAAAAGCACTTGGTCCTGAAATCTAGTGCCAATGCGGCCTATGCTGAACCGGGCTACCTGGTGTTTTACCGGGACAAGGCATTGCTTGCTCAGCGATTCGACTTGAAGCACTTCGTCGTGACAGGAGAGCCAAACGCCCTGCTGACGGACATTCAATATCTCTCAAGTGTGAAAAGGGCCGTGTTTGCTGCTTCCAATAATGACGTGCTGCTGGCTCAAGTTGGCAGCGGTGCAGCCATCTCGCAGCCCACGTGGTTCGACCGTAACGGGCGTGTAGTGGGTGCAGTGGGCCAGCCCGGAGTGTACGGAAATATCTCTTTGGCTCCAAATGGAAAATCTGTGTCTGTAAGTTTGACGGACATCGCAACCCAGAACACCGACATGTGGACTTATGACTTGGTGCGCGGCAGTGCCAAACGGCTCACGTTCGATCTCGCAGTTGACAGAGTCCCTGTTTGGAGCCCAGATGCCAAGCGAGTGGTGTTTACTTCGAATCATCAATCCAATATCGACCTGTACATGAAAAACGCCGATGGCACGGAAGAAGAAAAGAGCGTCGTGCACGATGACTTCAACAAGTATCCAAATGACTGGTCGAGAGACGGAAAATACATTCTTTACACCCGCGGCCCGGACTTATGGGTTGTGACGGTGCCAGACCTGACGAGCAGGCTGTACTTGAAAGCCGCGTCGGTTCTGAGGAATGGCCAATTTTCACCCGACGGGAAATGGGTCGCGTATGCCTCGAATGAAAGCGGCAAGTGGGAGATCTACGTCACCTCTTTTCCGCATCCACAGGGCAAATGGCAAGTCTCGACCGGGGGAGGAGAGCAGCCTCGCTGGCGAGGTGACGGGAAAGAGCTCTTCTATCTGTCTTCGGATAATAAGATGATGGTCGCGCCGGTGACGCCCGGTGCCAAGTTCGATTCCGGTACTCCCATCGCTCTTTTCCAAGCCAATCCGCGGGAGCAGGTGTCACTAAATGACGTGTTCGTATATGACGTTCGCCGGGACGGGAAAGAATTTCTGATCAACACGAAGGTACGGCGGGCAGAGACTGCACCCATGTCCGTCGTTCTGAACTGGGATGCAAAGGTGAACAAATGATGATCGCAGTCGGAAACAAACTGGGCCCTAGGAGAGTCACCGCTGCTCGCCGTCGGCGGCAATCTGCCTGAACCCCTGAGAATCCGCATGAGACTTCTCGTACCGTTCTTTGCGTTCCTTGCTGCTGGTATCTGCTCGTTGTTTGCTCAGTCTAAGCCCCCAGTCCTACTGCCGGGGCTGGGCCAACTTCACCACCCAATCTCCACGAGAAACCCTGAGGCGCAGCGATTTTTCGATCAGGGACTCGCACTGGTTTTCGCTTTCAACCACGAGGAAGCCGCACGATCCTTCCGGCGGGCATCCGAGCTGGACGCGGAGTCAGCGATGGCGTTTTGGGGCGTCGCATTAGCGTTAGGTCCATGCATCAATCTTGATGTTGATCCGCCGCACGAGAAGGGTGCTTATGAGGCCGTGCAGAAGGCGTTGTTACTTGCACCGAGCGCGACGGAGAGGGAGCGTGCCTATATTCAGGCTTTGTCAAAGCGCTATTCGTCTGACCCAAAGGTCGACTTGAGGAAGCTTGATGCGCAGTACGCCAATGCGATGCGAGAACTGCATAAGCATTACCCGGACGATCTCGATGCGGCCACTCTCTATGCGGAGAGCCTCATGGATCTCCATCCTTGGAAACAATGGACCCTAGACGGTCGTCCGACCGAAAGCACTGAGGAGATTATTGCGGTGTTGGAATCGGTCTTGCGTCGCGATCCGAATCACCTTGGCGCGAATCACTATTACATACATGCCACCGAATCGTCCCCCCATCCCCGGTGGGCCTTAGCCAGCGCAAAGCGTTTGGAAACGCTCGCCCCCGGTGCCGGGCATCTGGTGCACATGCCCGCGCACACCTATATGCGTGTGGGAGATTACGCTGCAGCGGCCCGTAGCAATGCGCTGGCGGCCGACGCTGACCGCGCCTATTTCCGGGAGAGCAACACCTCGGGCAGCATGTACGACATGATGTATTACTGTCACAATCTTCACTTCCTCGCGGCCAGCTACAGCATGGCCGGCGATTTCGCGCACGCTAAACAAGCCGCCGACGAAGTGGCTGCGCACGCCGCTCCGATGCTCCACGACATGCCTATGGCGGAGACCTATGTGCCCTACTCGATCTTCATGCTCGTTCGCTTCCATCGTTGGAATGACGTCCTTACGCTACAGGCACCGAACCCTGGCATGGCTATGACCAATGCATTCTGGCATTTCGCACGCGGCTCCGCATTTGCCGCGAAGGGCAAAATTGCCAATGCAGAAACGGAACGGCAGATTCTTGCTACAGCGCGCAAGGAAACACCTGCCGATGTGGAGTTCAGCTTCTATTTCAACAAGGCTCAAAGCTTTCTTGATCTCGCGGAGAATATCCTGGACGCTCGGATTGCTGCGGCGAAGGGCGACCATACGCAGGCGAGCAGCTATTGGGAGAAGGCAGTAGAAGTCCAAGATAGGCTGTACTATGGCGAGCCGCCCGAATGGTTTTATCCAGTCCGCGAGTCTCTGGGAGCCGCATTGCTGCTGAACGGCCAAGCGGACCGAGCAGAAGCAGTGTTTCGTGCCGATCTGGAACAGTACCCACGAAATCCACGCTCGCTTTTTGGCCTTTTGAAGAGCCTGGAAGCCCAGAATAAGACTGCCAACGTGGAGGAGGTTCGACGAGAATTTGCAGCGGCTTGGAAAAACGCTGACGTGCCACTTGAACTCGGGGATCTGTAAAGCCCATGCAGGCCCTACCTAACGCATCTCCCGTCATTTGCAAAATGCAAAAGATGCCGGTTCGTGGCAGATAGCGCCAGATCTCCACAGTGTCAACCTACCACCCATACAAAATACAACAACTTCCAGCGAATAGAGGACCGTTTTTCAGTTCGTTTGGCCTGCAATGCAGGTAAGAATTACAGGTTGCAAAGTACCCGCCTGAAGCATCGCGGGTCTCCTGACAGAATGGGCGGCAAGTATTTTCACAATTTACGGTGCTACAGCTGATCGGCAATTTTCTTGGCCGTCGCAATCAGGGCGTCCGCCGAAGGAGTCACGGGTTCGTGCCGGGTGGCAGCATGATCGCAATCGAGAAGATAGTGGCGCTTTTGCGTACGTCTATGGCCGCGTTTTCCGCTAGCTTTCCGTCGTTGGTGCGGCCGACGAGATAGGCTTCGTCGCCAATACCGCTGAGGACTTGAGTTTGATCCTTGTTGGCCGGGTCGCGAGCGCCGTTTGTGTCCTTCGTCCATGCCTTTTCCTTAGCTTGCGGATCTTTATATCTCTTAACGTTGAAAAACAGTGCACGGTCCAGGATTGGGGTTCCGTTCCTGGCGAATGACGGTGGCGCCAAGGCGTATATTCACAGTCTCGGGGAAGCGCTCCACTACGAGTTCAAGCCTCGGGGCGTCTACGTTACCGTCGTGCAGCCCCCGCTGACAAACACGCCGGTGCTGGCCAAGCTTGGGTTCGACCCGCGGACCATGCCGATGAAGCCGATGAGTGTGGAGCAGTGCGTATCCGAGGGCCTTAGCGCGCTGCGGGAAAACCGGTCCAGGATCCTTCCGGGCCGGATGAACCGCATCATGAACGCGTTGGTGCCCGCTTCCGTGAAACGGACGTTTACAGCCAAGATGCTCGGCAAATCGCTTGGGAACAGGACTGCCGCCGTGAGCGCTCGGGTCGAGGCCTGATCACCGACGGGCGACTGGTCGAGCCGCTCGAACCATGTAAGAGCGAATCTAGTCTTCTTAGGAGATTCCACACAGCGTTGTGCGCCAGGTTAGGTAAAAAGAGCCGACTGAGCGGGCCCATCTTCAGGGTCGCAAAAGTTGCTCAGGCCGACGCCAACCAGTCGAAATCGCTGGTGCGGTCGGAGGCCGACACGTTGTAGCAGCGATACGGCGATATTCGTCAGCTCCTCGCAAGAAGCAGGTGGAGAACTCGGCGTGTGGCTGCGAGTGAGAATCTTGAATTCGCTGGTTTTCAGTTTCAGTAGAACGGTGCGCGCGATTCGTGATTCCTTGCGCGAGGCAGCCCATGTGTGCTCCGCAAGTTTTCGGATCATCGGCTCCATCTCGGACAGCAAGACATCGTGTTCGAAGGTGTCCTCGGCGGATATGGATTGTGTTGGCCTGTCAGGGACTACCTCACTGTTATCGATTCCCCGAGCTAACTCGTAGAGACGAACACCATAGCGACCGAAGCGGCCTTCAAGCGTCGGCGCATCCATTCGCCGCAGGTCGGCAATCGTTTGTACCTCAAGCTGCTTCAGTTTTTCTTCCGTGACTTTGCCCACTCCGGGTAGACGACCCACGGGTAGGGGCAACAAAAATGAATCTATTTCTTCCGGTTGTATGACAAAGAGTCCATCCGGTTTTTTCCAGTCCGAAGCAATCTTCGCGAGGAATTTGTTCGGCGCTACTCCTGCCGATGCGGTCAAGCGCAGTTCTGATCGGATTTGGTCGCGAATCGTACGTGCCACTTGTGTCGCGGTCGGCAAACCCATTTTGTTCTCGGAGACGTCGAGATAGGCTTCGTCGAGGGACAACGGCTCAATCAAGTCGGTGTGCCGTTTGAAGATTTCGTGCGTCTGACGCGAGACAGCGCGATAGCGCGGGAAATCCGGTGGGAGAAACACGGCAGTAGGGCAAAGGCGTTCGGCTCGAACAGCCGGGATAGCCGAACGCACGCCGAACCTTCGCGCTTCATACGAAGCCGCGCACACTACGGAGCGATTCCCGCGCCATGCCACGATGACGGGCTTGCCTCGGAGTTGCGGATCATCCCGCTGCTCCACGGACGCATAAAACGCGTCCATGTCGATATGAACGATTTTCCGCACGGTCGTCTCGCGACCATCTTATTCCGAGGCCTGGGCGGGCGCGAGCGATTGCTTATTTGTGTGGCGTTTGTTTTCCTAAAGAACGCGATGGAAAGAGAAATGCGAGTACGCTTGGGCCTGTTACCCCGAACAAGAGCGTCATTTGTCGAGCCAATGGAGTGTTTATCGGTGTCAAAGCTGCCGGAGGGCGTGGATTTGGGAGATCTTATGTGGCGCTGACTTTGATAGGCGATCTAGCCAAGCGAAATTTTGCAGAAAAGCACCACATAATCTGAAACGTACCTCCAGTCTGATCCTTGTATTGGCATTGGTCTTCATTGCATTTGTGGCCCGATAAGTTATCTTTTCGCGGATGCAACTTTACCGGTTACGGCGTTAATCAGGCACTTGCCGAATAGCTGGTGATAACGCGTGTTAACAACAGGTAGCCTGGCCACCGAATTACGCTCCCTGTCTGCGACAACGGAGAGCACGTCATAATGGCCTCGATGTGGTACAGGTGTGCTGCTTGGTCTCTGATGGCAACCTGTTTCTTGAGCCTTACACTTCGTCCCGGCGGTGCCCAATCGAGCCATGAGCTACGTGTTTGGGTTGATTCCCACGGTTCGGTGCCTCCCATCCCTGATTGGTTTGCTTGTACTAGAGAACTTGATATATTGACAGTATTCTAGATTCCAGCCGACGATTAGTCTCTGACAAGCCTTCAGCTTGAGCGTGTAGTACGGCCTCAGCCCTCTCCACCAGCCCCAGCAGAACAAGTTCCGACATGCCACCGAGGGAGATTACAAACATGGGTCTATTTAACCCGAGCTATTTCCTGCACGCCGCAAACATCCTGCTGTTGGTAGCGTACAGCGTTCGCGACATTCTCTGGCTGAGGTTGTTTGCGGTGGCGGCCTCGCTGATATCGCTACCGTATTTCATATTGCAGCCGGAACCGCTTTGGGCGCCAATCATTTGGAGTAGCGTCTTTGCTGCCATCAATTCGTTCCAGTCTTGGCGTCTTTTTGTCGAGCGACGTCCCGTTAAATTGACGCCTGAAGAGGAGGAAATTCGCCGGCTCATCTTCCCGGATTTGCCGTCTCGGAAAGTCCTGCAGATTCTGAGTATCGGAGCGTGGACAACTGTGGAAATTGGTGAGCGAATGCTGGAGCGTGGCAAAAGTGTTGAGGCAATCTCGGTCATTGTTCGCGGGAAAGTGCGGGTCACGAGAAATGATCGTGTCTTCGGGGAGTTCGTCGCGGGCCACATTGTGGGCTCAGCGCTTCTCTTGAGTGGCGTCACAGCCGATGTAGATGCCGTGGTAGTAGAGCCTGTTCGGTGCATGCGATGGGAGGTTGAGCCGCTCGACCGTTACCTGGCCGCCAATCCCGAGACACGGATTGTCTTGCAAAAGTACCTCGCTCGTGATCTGGCCGGAAAAGTGTTGGCTGCTGCCAAACTTTAGACTCAAGCACTTCAAGTGTCGCGAGCTGTTTGCAAATACCTCTTGGGTGCAGGATTGGGTGCAGCTAAGAGGGTCAGAATGGCTTCCGATTTCATGTAAGCGACACCAGACGCGGCACTCAGATTTTTGACCACCTCGGCTGTTAACCGAAAGATTGGAACGCCAGCTGTGTAGCTATCCGCCATCCGGATTTCGGTCCTCTGACCCGCAGCCTAACAACCTTTATCCCAATTTATCCCAATAACCTGCCAACCGTGCCCAAACCATCCAGAGCCAGCCGGACGGCGTCTTTAGTTTTCAGCGGTTTACCAGCGAGCCAGCGCGCAATCACCCGTTTGCTAAACCGTTTTAGGGGCTAATACCCTTAACGGGGGATGGGATCCGGCTTGCCAGAATTCGTCTCTAGCGCGGCACTGATTGGGGCAGCAACACAAATGGCAGGCCGCGGCCCGCGTTCAACTGCATAGTCTTCTCAAAATCAATGCGCTCGAAGGGCAGGGAGTTTTGGCCTCCATAGGTGGTCGTGTAATGCAATTCCCCGTCTCTAACCCAATAGTCAGTGAGGCCGTACATGGATCCGTCGCGCAACTGCAACAAAGTGATCGGGCGCTCGGCTTTCATACCATTTGCTGATGGCGTGGTGTTGCTGTTGGAGTTCGGTGCCTCGTCCGTCTCGTTCGAATTTACGAGCGGATCCGCCGGGCTTGGTTCGCCTGGAGATTGGATCGTTGAGTCGGGTGCCGTCCCACCTTCAAACCATGTTGTGCCGCCAAATGCCGGGCCGTAGGCAAGCGGTCCGGAAAACCGGCCAGAGAAAAATGAATTGAAGGAGAAGCCATCGTTAGAACAGTTCCAATTGTCGCCGAAACGGAAATTATACTCGAACCATCCGTACGGGCATCCGCCAGAGCCAAAAGCTCTGCGCCGGGGGAAGAAACCGATGGGAGGCCGGAAAACGAACCGATTCCGCGGCTGACGGTCTAACACCCGCGGGACGGATTCCGGCGACGAAGTAACTTTCCCGTGCTCCGGTGGTGCTCCTGTTAGCGCCGCCGGGCTAGCTCCTTGGCCGTGATGTCCAAAGATATGAGCGAAAGAGTGCCCAATCGAATGACCTGAAGAGTGCCCTGAAGGAGATCCCCCCGACGAATGTCCACCGTGTCCGCCTGAGCCATGGCCACCGGATCCACCGTGTCCCCCGCCTGGCCCACCGGCACACACACAAGTTGATGTTATCGCCAAGAATCCTGCGAGGATGAGCGTCGATGCCCGAGCCGCGTATTTCATGACGAATCGCTCTAGCTATCAGGTGTGTATTTAGGAGTTCCTGACGACGGGGCGCTTCTGGCCCTTCGCGCCGCACAAACCGATTATAGTTGAGCTGAACGATTCTTCAGCCATCTTGTTGTCGCTCCTGAACTTCACAACGGCGTTTTTTATTGCATTGGTTAGTTTCTCTCAGGATGTGGAGACTCACGCTCTTAGCAAGCCAATCATTCGCATTTGGCGTCAGCAGAAGTGCAATCGTATGAAGCTTCTCGTTCAAGGCTGGCGCGAGTCCACGTGCAAGCTCTACGATTTCGTGTTGACTGAGATCGGAGACAACGAAGGCGAAGTATTGCCCGGATTCAAATCCAGCTATTTCCATCCCGTTAAGGTGATCTTCGTAGATGCTGAGTCCAGCCGACTCGGCACTCGCTAGGAATTTCCCCGCCGGGAGGCTGGCCCCGTTTCTTTCGGTGAGAATTACAGAGAGTACCGTGCCCTGGCCTCGGGTGATGAAGTGAACGAACTTGCGGTCGCTGCCTGGAATTGAACAGACGTGTCCTTCTAAAACTTCAAATCCTGGGAGCCGCCGCTGGACGACCTGAAGCAGAGGGGCATACCGGGGGCCGAGCTTTTCGCGGATCTGGTCTGGCGGATTGGCAAGCCCCGGATAGTTGTGGCCCTTAATGGCGCAAATCAGGTGATCGCTTACTCCAAGCTTCAGGATGCTGGCGATAAGCTGTTCTCCACGGCTCAGGTTGAACCATTGCGCTGCGAATAGGCTAAGAAGAACAACTGCGACGCATGCGAATCCAAGAACCCAACGTTTTACGCCTATGCGGGCGAAAGATCGAGGCTGAGACTCACGGAGTTTGCGCAGGACATCGACACGGAGGGAGTCAGGTGACGGGCGGTTGGCAACTGCTCGCTGCAACGCGTCGCGGAGCCGAATACGAGACTCCAGATCGCGCAAGCAGCTTTCGCAGCTTTCCAAGTGATGTACCACCTCGCTGGCGGTTTCTATCAGAAGCTCGTTGCTAAGATACGAATCGAGCTGCTGACAAATGCGCTCACATCGTTTGGAGTCAAAACTCAAGTTGTTCATGCCGTCTCAGCCGCACCGGCCTGCTTCGTACGTGGGTTGATACCATACGAGCGAGCCACTTCCGCCAACTGTTGGCGCAGCAGCTTCCTTCCTCGACTCAATCTCGACATTACTGTTCCCACGGGGATTTTGAGCGTTTCCGCAATCTCCTTGTAAGAGAACTCCTCAACATCCGCGAGTAGGACGATTTCGCGGAATTCCACGGCTACCTTCTCCAGTGCATTCAACACGTCTTCATCTCGAATTTCCTGAGGCACAACCGGCTCGGCCGCGAGTTCGTCTTGCCCTTCCGGAGCGTCGATCGTAATCACACGTGATGTTCTGAGAAGCCTTCGCCGTACGTGGTGCAGACGATGAAACATGATCTTGAATAACCACGCCCGGCAGTTTGTGCCCAGCTCGAAACGATGAAACGATTTCCACGCCTCCAAATAAGTTTCTTGGATCAGGTCTTCAGCTTCATGCGGGTCCCGCAGGAGGAACGAGGCGGTGCGATAGAGATCCGTCAGATGCGGCATCGCTGCAGCCTCGAAACTTTCGAGTTGAATCTTCGCACGAAAAAACAAACCATGCTCCAAACTAGCTTTTCGCAGAACCAAGGGAGCGGCGGCCCGGAATGGCAGTCCCAAGCCGCCGCCCACTCATACGCCGACTTCGATCAATTAAGACGTGCGGCGACGCCACACACGATAACCGGGCCAAAACTGCCGTAGGGGGCACCATTCGGTCCGGTGATGTATCCGTCTCTCGCCATTTTTAAGATGCGGAACTCCTCGGTCAGGAGACCGCGATAGCCCTTTTCGATGGCTTCTTCGGTCCACTCATAAACGTTGGCGTCCCAAACTGGGCTGTAATCGGTGGCCGTGGTGGGAATGCCACCGAATGTGTTGTTCGGACGGTGTCCGTCCAAGAGAGCGGCGCCCAAGCCCTGACGCTGCGGATTTTGGCAACCGCCTTTGGTCTCGCCGTTCGTGGCGATGAAGATCCGCTCTACGGCGCTACGACTGATGTCATCCACACCGGTTTCGATTCTGCGCAAACGGGGAGCAAACGTATTCCCCTCAATAGCTGACACAGTGGGATCACTGGACTCAGTGGAGATGTAGAAGACGGGCTTGCCAAAGCTGTATCCGTTAATCAGCGAGAGAGTGACGGTTCGGTTCGCCGGATTAATCGCGACTACCTGATCATGTACGAGGCCGTAGTTGGGATTTCCGTTCGGAAAATTTATGAATGCATCGTTTACAGCAGCGGCCACAACGGGCGCGTCGTAAATGATGCCGTCGACGAGCACCAGTGGGCTATAGTCCTCATCGCCGATCGAGCCAGGCTGCGCGACGCTGGGTGGGAAGGGCTTCTCCTGAGAGCCGGCCACAACCTCGCGGTTCGGACGGAAGTCCACGAGACCGCGGTCGAACAGAAACGTCCCGTCGGCGCGGCGCGTGGCGGTGCGAGCGGCATCGCCTGCGTTATGCAGTTTCTTGGAGAAGTTCACGCCCAGGCGTTCCGCTTCTGCTTGATCGCCTGCGTCAAGGATGATGTACCAGGCGGGTTTCAGGCCAGACGGTGTGTTCACCGCACCCTTGTAGAGGGGCAGGGTGATCGTCCCTCTGGGGTTGCCAGCGGGGACATTGATTCCTGTCAACTGCTCAATGGGAATGTCGAACTTACCGGATTTCAGGAGCTGGACAGGCCCTGCCAGAGCTGGATTCGTGAGCGAGTCGGGCGGCGGAAACTGTGAAATGTCGACCTTCGTTCCGATCGAGGCCAGCGGTGGGACGATGTTGCATCCGGGACCAGGCCCGTTCGCTGCTGGCCCGGGGCCATTCCCAGCACGCAACAGCCTGCCGTCTCCCCCCTCTTCTCTCTCCTGCGCCGATGCCGCGGCGGGCAGAAGCATGACTATGGCAAGGGCCGTTGCAAAGACGCCCGCCATCCTTCTTCGTAATAGGCCAGCTCCATCAAAACTTACGTGATCCATCAAACCCCCTCTTAGTCAGGAATAGAAGTGAAGATGTATGTGGGCGCCTCAGGCACCCGATACGCGCAAATTACGGCCGTAACTCGCTTGAGCGCACAGCCATAAGTCCTCACAAACTATGAATACCAATGTCGGGTTCATTTATTCCCGGGACGTCTTCGACCGACAGGATAGATCGACGCGGGGCTGATAGAACCAAGCGATGACATCACTCTTGAGGCGCTTGAGGGAGGCGGGACTTCTGGCCCGCTTGCGGTCTGACATTCCGACCGGTAGGCCCTTTCCTTTTAGGTCCAGGTAGGTTGTTTCCGAGTATGCCAGCGCCCGCCCGCACTAGGGCCGACTACGATTCGCACATTATTGGGCAACAATCGCCAAGATTGTTAGGAATGGGTGCATTTACAACAGGGGTGTTGCGGAGTCCGGATGCGCGACGTCCTGATAAGTAAGCGAAAAACGGTCTTATCTAATGCATAGGTAATTTACGGCGAGTATGTAATGGACTGTGCCGCGCTATGAAAAAAAAGACTTCGAGGAAATTCAAAAAGCCACCCACCAGTGTCGATTGTCGGAGGTGTGATTTGCCAAAACCCATGACCATGACCAATTCATCTGCTCTCGATGGCTTCGATGGCGGATAA
>Ga0210384_10002136_pt1 | contig 24780 bp, 17 predicted proteins | sample IncBWH2MmetaG_FD_160574 | JGI IMG/M metagenome (GOLD analysis project Ga0210384, IMG submission 160574) | Forest soil microbial communities from Barre Woods Harvard Forest LTER site, Petersham, Massachusetts, United States - Inc-BW-H-2-M | ecosystem: Environmental > Terrestrial > Soil >...
CCTGGTCGCCCATCGAGAGGTTGTTGTAGCAGTGCAGGCATTCCAGCGGGCACCGGCGGGTGACCTCGATAGACACCTCGGAGGGCACACGTTTTCCGGAGAATCGCTGATGAACGTCTGTGCTGAACCGGTTGTAGCTCGCGACTTCCACTCTCTTACCTCTCGTGCTGGCCGTCGTTCCCGGACTGATGAACCAGCCCTACCCGGCCCAATTCATCTACAAAAACTTGAATGTCTGCTAGAGCCTGCTGCGACGTCACTTCGTAGTGCTCGACGACCCACTCCCCCATTTCCTCGACCGAGGAGCCCACCTGCAACAGGTTCCACAGGTCCGAACCCAGGGGATTGAACGAAAAGATCGAGTCCAGGTCTCCGACACCGCCGCGGACCGGCACAACCAGCGTTTCACCGCCGATTTCCCGGCTGACCACGGTCGAGCTCCGGACATACTTGGCCGACGACAATAAAATTTGCGACATTTCCTGGCCTCTCCCTGTCTAGGGGTCGACTGCGGGGAAGGTTGGAGCTTCCTTATATAGAGGGTGGGTCAGGGAATGGTGTTTGTCATGGGCCTAGGGGGTAGCGTGTTGCGAATGTCGCAAGGGGACCGAAAGTACTACGCCAGTAGTACCGATGGGTGAGTTCCGTTCAAGTAACAGAAACTAGGGAAGTTCTTGGAGCGGTTGGGGACCGCCGTTAGCCTGAGGATGAAGGTTTTGGAGGTTCTAATGCGATTCCTCAGCAGAACTTGCGCCGGACTGGCATTCGTTGCCTATAATGTACTAGTACCACTAGCTCTAACTCAGGAACCCTCTGCCGGCGTCGTTATCCTAGCTAATCACGGCCAGCTTGGGGGCGTAAACGTCAGCTCGGGCGCCAGCGTTTTCTCAGGCGACCTGCTCCAGACTGACGAAGAAGGGCAGATTCAGATTCAGGCGGGACGCACCAAACTGGTGTTGCAGCCGAGCAGTGCGTTACGTTTGTTTCGTGTGGGTGGACACGCGGTTGTCGAGCTGGACCGGGGCACCATGAACTACTCCACGCCCGGAACCGGCGAGGAGTTGGTGATCTTCGGGTTGGATGTGCGACTGGTTCCCACGCACGGGACGGCCACCGCCGGGCAGGTGACGGTGGTCTCGCGGTGTGAAGTGCGCGCGACGAGCCAGACCGGTACCTTGGAAGTGACTTCCGGCAAGGAGACGAAAACGATCGAGGAGACCAAGAGCTACAGCGTGACCTCGGATTTTGGAGTCGAATATCACGACTCCTGGAAACCGATCCCCGACGAATATCCTGACTTTGATCCGAAGTCGAGGTATCACCGCTCGCACTCGCATGGACCCTGCGGCCTGGCCGCCGATCAACCGAGCAAGCCGCCAACGCCGGCCCTCGGAGGGCACTTTAAGCTTGCTGCAGCTATCGTCGGCGGTGGAGTCATCTGTTTGGCATTGTGCAGAGACTTCGAGAGCCCGGACAGACCCACAGCGCACTAAGAGTACATGCTCCAAGTGTTAAGAGCGCTCCCTGCCCAACTAGCTGTGCCATATGAACTTAGGGGTGAGCGACGTTCTGCATTCCTGCCTGCTGATTGCCAGGAATGCCGGTCCCCGCCGGATAGACAATAATTTCGACGGTTCCCCAACCCGAGTCTGCCCCTGCGCCATTCTTCTTGCCCATTCCCAGAGTCTTAAGCTGAGTATCATCGAAGCCGAAATTGCCAACCAGGTAGGCGCGCACCACTGAGGCGCGAGCCTGCGTTAGAACCAAATCTTTCTGAGCGTCTCCGATAGCGCCGCTATAGACGACCACAACCGCAATACCAAACCCATTGGCGGCAAGAAACCGCCCTGCGTCACCCAGAGAATCCTGGTTCTTCAGCTTGGCGGTGTCGATTTTGTCGAAAAGACGTTTTGGATCGTAGGTAAAAGTTTTCAGCGGAGTCCCTTCCGGCAAGCCCGGGATTACGTTTTTCGCCAGCTCGGCTGAATCTTCATAGCCGCGTTTCTTGAAGTAGCCGCGCAGCAGAAAATTTTGTTTCAGGGCTTCCATGTTTTCCTGGAAGTCCGCGACTCCGGCTTGCGCATGGGTCATGGTGTCGCGCATTCCGACCGAGGCTTGGTCCAGCTGGGTATACATTTTCTTGTCGTTGATCAAAGCCCCGATGGTTCCCTGACCCTTGTCGATCTTGCTGCTGATGGAACTCAAGTTCGCGGTGGCCACCGTGACGTTGTCCAGGGCTGCCTTACTGCTGTCCAGAATGGCGTCGGTTTTCTTGATCAGGTCCGCGATGACCAGCGGAGCTTCGCTGGCGATCATGTCGCCGTCCTGTACATTTAATCCCTGGGCGGTTCCAAAGGAGATCGCTACATATTCATTGCCGAGAAGGCCCTCGGTTTGGATGGCAGCAATCGAGTCCTGCTTGATGATATCGTGCGTCGAGCGCTTTAAATCCATCAGCACGGTGATTTTGCCGCTCGGCGTATCCGGCAAATCGATTCGTCGCACGCTGCCGCCATGCACTCCGCCGACTCGCACCTCCGCGCCCGCGTCGAGTCCAACCACGGTGTTGAATTGGGCCTTCAATCGATAGGTGGAGGTAAAGAGGTATTGCCGGTCACCGATGATGAAGATTCCTGCCGCGAGAATCGCCAGCGTCGCAATGATGAAAGCTCCCAGTCTGGCTGCTCTTGACATATATGCTCCCTATGAATCCCGCTTGAAGAATTCCGCGACAAATTCGTCGTCGCTTTTCTCCAGCTCCTCGAAGGTGCCTTCGATCACGACCTTCCCTTGGTGCAGCAGCACAATGCGGTCGGCAATGATCTTCGCGCTGTGCAAATCGTGGGTCACCACGATCGATGCCACGTCGCGTTCTTCCTGCAGCTTAAGAATCAATTCATCGATCTCGCGCGACGTGATCGGATCGAGCCCGGCGGTCGGTTCATCGAGCAGCAAGATGCCCGGCTCGAGCGCCAGCGCGCGCGCTAGTCCGACCCGCTTCTGCATGCCGCCCGAAAGATCGCTGGGCATTTTCTTGAGTTCCCTTTCCATGCCCACGCCAGCCAGCAATTCCTTGATGCGGTCGCCCCGCTCTGCTGTGGTCATTTTTGTATGGCGCCGCAAGGGAAACGCTACGTTTTCCTCGACGGTCAAAGAGTCGTACAGCGCTGCGTGCTGGAATAGAAACCCCATCGTCTTCCTGATCTCGTTCACTGCTTCGGTCCCGGCGCTGGTGATCTCCTGCTCGTGGACACGAATCGAGCCCGAGTCCGGCGTCTGCAACCCGATGATCAACTTCAGCAGCACGCTCTTGCCGGTTCCGCTGCGGCCCAGGACGGTTAGTGTCTTGCCGCTGCCAACCATGAGATCAATGCCGTCCAGGACCTTTTGCGCGCCGAAGGACTTGTGTAAGCCCGCCAGGATCACGGCTGGCGAGGCGCTGCCCCGCGCGGCAGGTTCAACTGCATGGGCGTAGCTGCTCGGTGTCTCTTGCAGCACCACTGCCTGGTTAGCGGGCATCATGGAAAAAACACCAATATCAATTTGACTAAAATGACGTCGGCCAGAATCACAAAGAGCGACGACAAAACCACCGAACTCGTCGCCGAACGGCCCACACCCTCGGTACCACCTTGACTGCGCATTCCCTGGAAGCTCGCGATCGTCCCGATAATCAGGCCGAACACCGCTGTTCTGAAGGTCGGCGCCAGAAAGTCGTTGAAGCTGGTGCCGGCAAATCCTGCCTGGATGAATTTGTGAAACGAAACCGGCTCGGCGATAGTATCGGCAATCCAACCGACCACTACGCCGCAGAAATCGGCGGCCAGCGTGAGCAGCGGGAGCATCAGGATACAAGCCAGGATGCGGGTGAAGGCCAACAGCTTGTAGGGATTTACGCCGGAAGCTTCTATAGCGTCGATCTGCTCCGTTACCTTCATGGACCCCAATTCCGCGCCGATCCCGGCACCCACCCGGCCGCTGATTACCAGGCCGGTGACCACCGGACCCGTTTCGTGAATGATCGAGAACACAATGGCGGCCGGAAGCATGGATTTGGCGCCGAATTGGATCAAGCTGTGACGGCTTTCCAAAGCCAGGACCGCACCGATGGCGGAACCTGCCAGCGCCACCAGCGGCAGCGATTTGGAACCAACCTCGTCGAGCTGCCGAATCAGTTCGCGACCTTCAAAGGGACGTCGTACCGCCGCCCGGATCACCTGCCAGACAAAAATGCCCAGCTCCCCAAACCATTCGAGGAAGCCGTTGAACGGCCTCCACAGGGAAGTGAAAGTAGATCGCGTGAGCGACGCAGCTTGCGGCGCGTCCGGACGGATCCAGCCGGGAACTGGTGAGTTGTCGTTCATGATTCAGGCTCAGGGGTTCGAGTTAGCTGCGCGTTCCGTTTCCGGAGACACGGAGGGATCCACATGGCTAAACAATGTGTGCGGTCCTCCGTAGATGAACTCCTTCGCGACATTTCCGGCGGCGAACGCTAGCAGCGCGTAGTTGCCCATGCGGAACCCGTCTTTGGCGCCATAGCGGCCCGGATACCATCCATATACGGCGGTCATCGAACCCGCGTACGGTGCAACGATTGCCGGGAACGACAAGCGGCGGTGGCCGTCTTCCCCGCGCCGCGCCGTCACCGTCGAAATCAGCGCATGACCCATTCGCCGGAGCACGCCTTTGCACTCGCAGCGGTAATAGATGGTGTCTTCCCGGAATGCTTTCGCCATCGCGTACCGCGTCGTCGTGGTCACCATCGCGATTCCGAAGTCCGACCCAACTCGCTCGCCGTAGGGCTTGAATCCCTGACCCCACTCCGGCGGCGTATGATTTCCCTGATTCACAGCTCCCAGGATCGCCGCGCCCACGATCGGATACGGGCCGAAAGTATCGAAGAAGTAGTTTTTCAGTTTCGTTTTATCGGTCGGACGCCGATAGGTCAGATCCAGCTTTGTGTGCGTTCCATGTGAGCGCGAGTTTGTGCTAGCGGACGACGATTCGCCGTTGCCGGAAGAAGTTCCTGCGCCAACGGCGGATTGGGCCTTTCCAACAGGGGCAATCGCTCCCAGGCTAGCTATGGCAATCAACAAAAAGACAACCCGGAACCTCTTCATGTGTAAATTCTCCTTGCCTGGAATTCATCTTGCGATTGAGGATGCCTGTAGCAACGCGTCAGAGAGGGCCCCGAGTCCCTCAATCAGAAATAGCATCTGCAGACTGGAGCCGTCTGTTCCAAACGGCACACGATCCTCCGTCGGTTCCAGGGGGTTACAAACTTTGCGGACATCAGACAGACCGAATCGGCAACTAATTGCAGTAGTAGGCAGGTGGTTGGTGGACGTGACCGGGATCGAACCGGTGACCCCCTGCTTGCAAAGCAGGTGCTCTCCCAGCTGAGCTACACGCCCACAGCTACATTCATTTTAGACGAGTTTCCGCATGCGTGCAGCCCGCTTTTTTTCGCCAACGTCGCTAGTTCTCGGCTTCGTCGTCCGCGATCTTCAGCGCCTCATCGAGGGCCGCAACTCCCGTGTCGATTTCTTCCTTGGTGATGATCAAGGGCGGTGCGATCACGAAGTGGCTCATCCACGCCTGGATGAAGACTCCATTGCCCATCATCCGCGCGGCAATCCTGTCGACTACCAGAGGCTTACCCGCGACTTTCTCGCTCGCAGTATTGAACGGCGCCTTGCTTGTTCGGTCCCTCACCAGATCGACCGCCCAAAACAGCCCGATGCCTCGAACATCCCCTATCGAAACGTGCCTCGACTTCAATTCGTTCAGCTTCTGTCCCAGATGCGCTCCCAGTTCGACAGCCCGCTCGCACAAGCTCATCCGCTTCATCTCGTTGATCGAAGCGATCGCTGGAGCCAGCGTCAACGGGTGCGCTTCATACGTGTGCCCATGCGAAAAGAAATGATCCTCGAAATAGGACGCAATCTTGCCTGTCGTCGCACACAAGCCCAGCGGTATCGCCGCATTGGTGATGCCCTTGGCGGTCGTCAGAATATCCGGCGCCACTCCCCAATGATCCATCGCGAACCACTTTCCCGTTCGGCACCATCCGGTCATCACTTCGTCCGCAATCAGCAGCACCTCATGCGTATCGCAAATCTTCCGCAACTTGGGCATGTACTCTTTCGGCGGCACCAGTACGCCGTTCGTGCCCACCACCGGCTCGACGATCACCGCCGCAACATCACTTTCGTTCTCGATCATGTGCTCCAGATACTGCGCGCAAGCAATGTCGCAGCTCGGATAGGTATGCAAGATCGGACATTTGTAGCAATTCACCTCGGGTGCGAAGATCACCCCGGGGATTTTGCCCGCGGGCTCCATGGCCCAGCGCCGCGCGTCGCCTGTTGCGGCGATCGAGCCCATCGTCGAACCGTGATACGACCGGTAGCGCGAGATGATTTTGGTTTTGCCGGTAGCCATCCGCGCAATCTTGAATGCAGCCTCGTTGGCTTCCGTGCCGGACGTGGTAAAGAAAAACTTCTCCAGCCCTTTTGGCAAGACCTCCAGCAGCACCTTGGTCAGCTGCGCCCGCACGTCCGTCGCGTAGCCGGGAGCCACATACGCCAGCTGCCTTGCCTGCTCCGCAATGGCCTCGACCACCGCCGCATTCTTGTGCCCCAGCGTCACGCACATCAGTTGCGCCGAAAAATCCAGGTATCTTCTTCCTGCAGCGTCGACGAAGTAGCAGCCTTCCGCGTCGATCAAGTGCAGCGGGTTCCAGCTTCTTTGCCGTCTCCACGTTCCGTAGGTATATTTGCGCGTCAGTTCTGTAACTTCCGCGGATGCCATTGGTTCCGTCATAAGTGCGGCCTCGGTTGCCAGTTTGTCCGGCAAACAGCGCTTCGTTGGCAAATTACACCATTTCCGCGCACAGAACCAATCTATCGGTTTGCGCATCCTGCGATGAATCTGCCTTGGACTTCTTGCTCAGCGCTCGCTCTTTTGTCGGGGGCGCCATGCGCTTCCAACAATGTCACACAGCCGTAGCCCGCAGTTCACACCGGTGTAAACTGCCCCGTTTCCCTTGTTGATGTTATTTCCGGGCTTTGCAACGGACCATCGATTACCTCTATATTGGACGGCGTCCCTTCGACGGTGGAAACATTTGTCCGGAATACCGGGTGCAACGAGAGCAGGGAGGTTGCGTGCTGCGCTTTTTGCCACGTCGGTACCCGGTTTTCGACTAACCGTGATCTCCCCGTTGAATCCGGCCATTGCGCATGAGGGTATCCAATGAAGCGTCGCGGTCTTCGAGCTTGCGCATCTTGCTGTTTTCTCTGGTGCCTGGCGGCAGTCGGCTGCGGCGACGCCAAGCACGACGACAATGCTGGGGCTCCCCCGCCACTAAAGGTCGAGCGCGTCGAAGACCGCAACCTCTTTCAGGTCGACCATCCCGAACAGTTTCCTCTCACCACAGCCGTCCCCCGCGTCACCACTTCCCAGTTGCGCGCCACCGGCACCGTCAGCCCCGACATTTCCAGAAACGTTCCGGTCATTTCCGTGGCTTCCGGCCGCGTCGTCGAAATCGCCGCGCGTCTGGGAGACACCGTTAAGAAGGGCCAGCTCCTCCTGCGCGTGCAAAGCGCCGACGTCGCCCTCGCCTTTTCCGACTACCAGAAAGCCGTCGCCGACGAGCAACTTACCCGCGTGCAGCTCGAGCGCGCGCAACTTCTTTATGACAAAGGCGCCATCGCTCTCAACGATCTCCAAATCGTCCAGGACGCCGACGCCAAAACCAAAGTCGACGTAAAGACCACCGCCGAGAAGCTTCGCGTCCTCGGCAGCACCAACCTCGATCAGCCCTCCGGCATTGTCGACATTCGCGCGCCCGTCTCCGGCGTGATCACCGACCAGCAAGTCACCAGCGCTTCCGGCGTAGCAGGCCTCGGCGCCCCCAATCCCTTCACCATCTCGGACCTCAGCCATGTCTGGATTCTCTGCGACGTCTACGAAAACGATCTCTCCAACGTCCATCTCGGCGAAAAAGCCGATATTCGCCTGAACGCCTATCCCGATAAATCCTTCACCGGCGTCATCAGCAACATCGGCCCCGTTCTCGATCCCAACCTTCGTTCGGCCAAAGTACGCATCGAAGTCCGCAATCCCGGTCTCATGCGTGTCGGCATGTTCGTCACCGCCATGTTTCACGGCCAAAAATCCCAAACGCGCGCAGCCGTCCCCGCTACCGCCATACTCCATCTGCACGACCGCGACTGGGTGTACATCCCCGCGCATGACAAAAAGTTCCGCCGCGTCGAAGTCGTTGGCGGCGAAATGCTTCCTGGCAATATGCAGGAAGTCCTCTCCGGCATCACCGCCGGCCAGCAAGTCGTGACCAACGCCCTCGAATTTCAGAACACGGCTGAACAGCAATGATTCGTTCGCTCGTCGATCTGGCCCTCAACAGCCGCTTTATCGTCCTCAGTATTGCTTTCCTTCTTTTCGTTTGGGGCATCATCGCTTTCAAGCAGCTTCCCGTCGAAGCCTATCCGGACGTTGCCAACACCTGGGTCCAGATCATCACGCAATGGCCCGGCCGCGCCGCCGAAGAAGTCGAGCAGCAAGTCACGATACCCGTCGAAATCCAGGTCAATGGAATTCCTCATCTCCAGCACATCCGCTCCGCTTCTCTTGCCGGTCTCTCCGTCGTCAATCTTATCTTCGACGACGATTCCGACAACGATAAGGACCGCCAGAAGGTCCTCGAGCGCTTGTCACAAGTCACGCTTCCCCCGAGTGTTTCCCCAGCGATCGGTCCTGATTTCAGCCCCGTCGGCCAGATCTATTGGTATACCCTCAAGAGCACCAACCCCGCCTACGACGTGATGGAACTCAAGTCCCTCCAGGACTGGGTCATAGCCAAGTACATGAAATCGGTTCCCGACGTTGTCGACGATTCCTCTTTCGGCGGTATCACCCGTGAGTACCAGGTCATTCTCGATCCCGAGAAGCTCATCTCCTACGGACTCAGTCTCGCCCAGGTCGAACAGCAGCTCTCCAACAGCAACGCCAACGCCGGCGGCAGTTTTATCGAACAAGGCGCCCAGCAAATCAACGTTCGCGCCGTCGGCTTGGTTCGCACCGTGCACGACATCGAAAGCACCGTCATCAAATCCCAAAACGGCGCCGCTTTGCGCATAAAGGACATCGCCGTCGTCACGCAAGGGCCCAAGATCCGCTTGGGCCGCATCGGCAAAGCCATTCATCGCGCCGACGGCGTCGTCCTCGACGACAGCGATGTCGTCGAAGGCATCGTCTTCCTCCGCAAAGGCGCCGACACCGCCACCACTCTCGATGGCATCCACGCCATGGTTCAGCAGTTGAACACCCACATCCTCCCGCCCGGCGTCAAAATCGTCCCGCACCTCGATCGCGACGACCTCGTCCACTACACCACCCACACCGTATTGCACAATCTCGCCGAAGGCATGATCCTCGTCGTCCTCATTCTCCTTCTATTCCTCGGAAACCTGCGCGGCGCCATCATCGTCGCTCTCACCATCCCTTTCGCGCTTCTCTTCGCCTCCATCTGCCTTGATCTCCGCCACATCTCCGCCAATCTACTTTCTCTCGGCGCTTTGGATTTCGGCATGGTCGTCGATGGCGCTGTTGTGATGATCGAGAACATCATTCGCCACCTCAACCGCCGCGGCGATCATGGCACGCCCCTCGAACAGATTCGCCAGGCCGCCCACGAGGTTCAGCGTCCGGTCTTCTACGCCATCGCCATCATCATCACCGCGTATCTCCCCATCTTCACGCTCCAGCGCGTCGAAGGAAAACTCTTCAAGCCCATGGCCTGGACCGTGGCCTTCGCATTGCTCGGCGCGCTCCTCTTTTCGATGCTCATCGCTCCCGCTCTCGCCACGCTCCTTTTTCGTCGCGGCGTTAAGGAGTGGGACAACCCCGTAATGGTTTACCTCACCGCGCGCTACCGCTCCGCCGTCACCTGGGCCGTCCGTCACCGCGCCGTCACCGTCGGCGTAGCCCTGGTTTCCTTCGCGCTCACCATTTTCCTCGCCTTCGGCGGTGTCATCGGCTCCGAATTCCTTCCCCATCTCGACGAAGGCGCCGTCTGGGTTCGAGGCACACTGGCTTCCAGCACCGGACCCACCGAAGGCGCGCTCATCGCCGAACGCGCCCGCCAAATCCTCTGCTCCTTCCCGGAAGTTCCCCAGGTCGTCACCCAGGTCGGCCGCCCCGACGATGGCACCGACACCACCGGCTTTTTCAACACCGAGCATTTTGTCGATCTTCTCCCCAAGGACAAATGGCGCCCCGTCTTCCACCAGGACAAAGAGCGTCTAATCGCCGCCATGGATCGCGAACTCGAGAAAATTCCCGGCGTCGTCTGGAATTTCTCCCAGCCCATTTCCGACAATCTCGAAGAAGCCACCAGCGGCGTCAAGGGCGAGCTCGCCGTCAAAATTTACGGCGACGACCTCAGAACTCTCGAAGCCAAAGGCGACGAGATCGTCAACGTCATGCGCAACATTCGCGGCGTTCAGGATCTCGGCCTCTTCCGCGTCCTCGGCCAACCGAATCTCGATTTCGCCGTCGACCGCGAGCAAGCCGCCCGCTACGGCGTCAACGTTTCCGATATCCAGGACGCCATACAGACCGCCGTAGGCGGCGGCGCCCTCACCCAGGTCCTGCAAGGCGAGCAACGCTACGACCTCGTCCTGCGCTACCAGCCGCAATACCGCGACACCAAAGAAGCCATCGAAAGAATCCGCCTCCTCGCTCCTTCCGGCGAGCGCGTCTCCCTCGCCCAGCTCACTAAAGTAAAAGTTTCCGACGGCGGCTCTGAAATCTACCGCGAATCCAACTCCCGCTACATCGCCATTAAATACAGCGTCCGCGGCCGCGACCTCGGCGGCACTGTCGAGGAAGCCATCAAAAAAGTCGGCGCCAGCGTCAAGCTGCCCTCCGGCTACACCATTGACTGGGCCGGAGAATACGAAAGCCAGAAACGCTCCGCCCGCCGCCTCGCTCTCGTCCTTCCCATCACCATCCTGGTTATCTTCATCATCCTGTACACCATGTTCAAATCCATGAAATGGGCTTTGCTCATCCTCACCAACGTTGCCATGGCTCGGCTCGGCGGCTTGCTCGCTCTTTTCCTCACCGGCACCAATTTCAGCGTCTCCTCCGGCGTCGGCTTTCTCGCGCTCTTCGGCGTTTCCGTGCAAACCGGCGTCATCATGCTCGAATACATCAATCAATTGCGCGCCCGCGGTTACTCCAGCGAAGAAGCCGCCATCGAAGGCGCCGTTCTCCGCCTTCGCCCCATTATGATGACCATGCTTGTCGCCACTCTCGGTCTGCTCCCCGCCGCTCTCTCGCACGGCATTGGCTCCGATTCGCAGCGCCCCTTCGCCATCGTCATCGTCGGCGGACTGATCTCCGATCTCCTCATGAGCATCTTCCTTCTGCCCACTCTCTCTGTCTGGTTTGCGCATCCTGGTGATAGGCTTCCTAAGCCCGAAGAAGAAGCCGTCTGAGGTAATTTACGATTGACGATTCTCGATTGACGCGCCTCGTCAAAACGGCGCAAGGACTCTATCCATGACCAAAACCAGAGCCGAAGTCTGCTCCCTCATCAAAGAAATCGGCATCATCCCCGGCATTCGCGTCTCCAACCAGGAAGACGCGCACTTCGCCACTGAATCAGTCGCCGCCGGCGGCATTCCCATCGTGGAAATCACCATGACTATCGCCGGCTGCGTCGACCTGATCTCCCACCTGGTTCGCTTCCATCCCCAAATGCTGGTCGGTGCCGGAACGGTCCTCGATGTCGATACCGCGCGCCAGTGCGTCGAAGCCGGAGCCAATTTCCTGACCAGCCCGGGTCTCGATCTCGCCGTCGTCGACTTCGCCAAAAAACACGATATCGCCGTGCTCCCCGGTGCCCTCACTCCCACCGAAGTCCTGACCGCCTGGCGCGCCGGCGGCGACTTCGTCAAAGTCTTCCCCTGCGCCAATGTCGGCGGTGATTCCTACATCAAAGCCCTGAAAGCCCCATTCCCGCAAATTCCGTTAATCGCCGCCGGAGGCGTAAATCAACAAACCGCCTGCAACTTCATCCTCGCCGGCGCCACCGCCATCGGCATCGGCTCCGAACTTATCCCCCGCGAAGCCATCGAACGCCGCCAGGCCAGCCGCATCAACGAACTAGCCAAACGCTTCCTCGGCTTTGTAAAAGACGCCCGCCAACACGCCGCCGCCCACAAAGAACGCGCCCACGCCCACGACTAGTCCCGGCAATTTGCCCCGCCCGCGTAACTTGGGTGCGCGTTTTTTTTTGGACTGCGGCGGCCCGACGCCGCTTTTCCGACCGCCGATCAACAGCAATCCCGCCACTATCTACGTGCTCGCCGCCGCCGATCCTCGATATCGCACTTCCCATCGCGCCGAAATCTCGACCATACTTAGCAGGTGTGACCTATAGAGGCTGTCCTTTTAGGGCAGCCTGAGCCGAGAAGGAAACGATCCGCGATCTCCGGTTTCTCCGTCCACTTCCTTTACCTCTCGCCCTTGCGCTAAATTGGTCAGTCTATGTCCACCACTCTAACTACCGCATCCAGCTCCGCTCTCGGTCTCGCCGACCCGCGCCTCTTCCGAGAAACCTGTTACGTCAACGGCCAATGGGTCCAATCCGCCTCCGGCGCCACCCTAAGTGTCGACAATCCAGCCACCGGCGAAATCCTCGGCAAAGTTCCTAAACTCTCCGCCGCTGAAACCCGCCAAGCCATCGAAGCCGCTCACCGTGCCTTTCCCGCCTGGGCCAAGCAACCGGCCAAAGACCGCGCCGCCGCCCTCCGCCGCTGGTTCGATCTCGTCATCGCCCATCAGGAAGATCTCGCCCGCCTCATGACCCTCGAGCAAGGCAAGCCGCTCGCCGAATCCCGCGGCGAAGTCACTTACGCCGCCGCTTTCCTCGAATGGTTTGGCGAAGAAGCCAAGCGCGTCTACGGCGACACCATTCCCGCCCAGCAATCCGACAAGCGCATCGTCGTCCTCAAGCAGCCCATCGGCGTGGTTGCCTGCATCACTCCCTGGAATTTCCCCCTCGCCATGATCACCCGCAAAGCCGGCCCCGCCATCGCCGCAGGCTGTAGTGTCGTCCTCAAGCCCGCCGAGCAAACTCCATTCTCCGCCCTCGCCCTAGCAGAACTCGCCGACCGCGCCGGTATTCCCGCCGGCGTCCTTAATATAGTCACCGGCAATCCCAGAGAAATCGGCCCCGAGCTCACCGCAAGCCCGCTCGTCCGCAAACTCTCCTTCACCGGTTCCACCGAAGTCGGCAAACTCCTCATGGCCCAGTGCGCCGGAACCGTAAAGAAGCTCTCGCTCGAACTCGGCGGCAACGCGCCCTTTATCGTTTTCGACGACGCCGACCTAGACGCCGCCGTCGAAGGCGCGATGGCCTCGAAATATCGCAACACCGGCCAAACCTGCGTCTGTGCCAACCGCTTCCTCGTGCAAGACACCGTTTACGACGCCTTCGCCGCCAAACTCGCCGCCGCCGTGAAATCCCAGCTCACTCCTGGATCCGGACTCGAACCCGGCGCCACCCAAGGCCCGCTTATCGACGATGCTGCCATCGAAAAAGTAGAAAGCCACATCCGCGACGCGCAATCCCAAGGCGCAAAAATCCTGTTCGGCGGCAAACGCCACGCCCTCGGCGGCCGCTTCTTCGAGCCCACTATCCTCACCGAGGTCACCACGAAAATGGCCCTCGCCCGCCAAGAAACCTTCGGCCCCGTAGCCCCGCTCTTCCGCTTCAAAACCGAAGCCCAAGCCATCGCCCTGGCCAACGACACCGAATTCGGCCTGGCCGCCTATTTCTACGGCCGCGACATCGCCCGCGTCTGGCGCGTCGCTGAAGCCCTGGAATCCGGCATCGTCGGCATCAACACCGGCATCATCTCCACGGAAGTAGCCCCCTTCGGCGGCGTAAAAGAATCCGGCCTCGGCCGCGAAGGCTCCAAATACGGCCTAGAAGAATTCCTCGAAATCAAATACCTCTGCTTCGGCGGTATCAATGCATAGAATGCGAGACGCTAGTACTCTGGGTAATCCGGCTCGAGTGTTTGGCCCCAGTATTTGTCTTCGCCGGGCGGTTCTTCTCCCAGGTATTTGTCAAAATTCTCGACGATATACTCAATTTCCGATTCATCCAGGTCGAGAGCGCAGACGCAAGATCTCATCGACGCGACCCTGTAACCTCCGCTCGCGAGCCCTGATTCATCGTCGTAGTCGACATCATAGAGATGGAATGCCGCCAGCGCATCGTTCTTGCAAGCAGGGCATTTTAGATTCTGCTCCACGACCTCTTCGTCTCTTGAGGTTAATTCCGGTGGGGATTTTGTCAACAAGGCGATCCGCATCGCGGAGAGTTTGCTTGCGAGCTCCGCATGGTGGGCCAGTTTCTTCGCGAGATCACTTTCGAAGAGATTCTTGCTCGCTTGTTCGATCTCTTTCAGCCTCTCCCATCTCTTCGGCCCGATCCGAAACTTATATTTTTTGTTGTCGTGGGTTAGTGATTCGAGTAAGGGAAGGACCTCCTTGGTCAGCAATAGATTGACTTCCAGAACGTCCAGGTCGCAACGATGATGGACCAAAGCGTTCCTAATCTTGTACAGCTTTTCCAAAGAGGGCCGTGCTTCTTTGAGATCGATGAACTTGGTTGCACGATTTAGTAGTTTTGGGAAAGGAGCTGTCTTAAGTTCGACCGATTCCAGCTGCTTGGGGTTTATTAGTTCTTTGGCGGTCCGAACGCTTTTGCGACTTGGAGCCCGTCATCGTCGACTTTGTCCAGAACCAGAGCTGGACAAATGCGTTCTAACTCTTCCTTCAGCAGCAGCTCTGTCGCAGCCATGAGCTTGACTACAGCGCTCGCGAGCTTCACAGGCTTGGCGCCTGATTGGAGGAATTCATCTATCCCTCCTCCAGGAAGTCAACCGGATCGATCTGAATCGTTCGCTTGGTGCCCTGAGATGATACGTAAGCCATTTCAGCTCCAAATCTGAAGGGACAACACTGCGGAGTTTATTACGGATGGGACCACTACGGAACACGACCGAGATGCGTGAAAACCGGATCAATTTCTGAGTCGAGTAAGAAAGCACGACAAGCCATGCCAGAACTGCCTGATGTCACTGTCTATGTCGAGGCGCTGAGGGAACGCGTTCTGGGCCACGTGATGAAGCGGGCGCAGATTGCTGGGCCGTTTCTGCTGCGGACGGTTGAGCCGCCGATTCGTGATATGGAAGGGCGCAAGGTTACGGCGATTCGCCGCATCGGAAAGCGCATCGCTCTTGGTTTCGACAATGATTTGTGGCTGGTATTTCACCTCATGATAGCGGGACGCTTGCACTGGAAATCTTCGCGCGTCACACCGGATGGCCGCCGCACGCTTGCTGCGTTCGATTTCGATTCGGGCACGTTGACTTTGACCGAAGCGGGCACGCAGAAGCGGGCTTCGATTCATCTCGTCGCGGGCGAAGCTGCTCTCGCAAATCTTGATCGCGGCGGCATCGACGTGTTCAGCGCAACGCCGGAACAATTCGCTGCTGTGCTCACGGCGGAGAATCACACCCTGAAGCGGGCGCTGACCGATCCGCGGTCGTTCAGCGGGATCGGCAATGCCTACTCGGACGAGATTCTGCATCACGCCAAGCTCTCGCCGATTGCGCTCACGCAGCGCCTGAAGCCCGACGAAATTTGCCGCCTCTACGATTCAACGCGGAAGATGCTGACGCACTGGACACAAATCTTGCGCGACGAAGCCGCTGGGAAATTCCCGGAGAAAGTCACCGCCTTCCGCGAAGGCATGGCCGTCCACGGCCGCTACAAACAGCCTTGCCCGGTCTGCGGCACGAAAGTGCAGCGCATCCGCTACGCCGCCAATGAAACCAACTACTGCCCAAAATGTCAGACCGGAGGAAAATTACTCGCGGATCGCGCGCTCAGCCGCCTCCTCCGCGAAGACTGGCCCCGCTCACTCGAAGATTTGGAAGATCGCCTGACGCCCGTAGCGCCAGCAAAAACATTCACGCCGGCCGGGCATTGAGCCCGGCCGGCGTGAACTATAAGAAGTTGTTTTTCGTCAGTATTCGCCGACAGCCAAAGATACCGCCGCGAACACTGCTGGCCTAGTTGTCGTGGTTTCCGTTGCGATCCCCATCGTGATCATGATCGAAATGGAACAGGTCGAAGAGATCGCCAAGCGCCGGGCTGTTCAGCGGCACATACGGATTCTCGTCGTCGACGATGGGGTTCGGGAAATTATCCCGGCTGCGATGCGTTAGTGTCTTCAGGTGCCAGTTGCGCTCGATGAACTTCAGAATCGAAACGTGGTCCGTGTAGCTGTGGCTGATATGACCGCCGCGCGTGAACGGCGACACGATGATCAGCGGAATGCGCGGGCCATCGCCGAAGAAGTCCAGCGGCTGAATGTACCCGGAATCGTAGTAGCCGCCGCCTTCGTCAAAGGTAATGATCAGCGCGGTCGAAGCGAAGAGCTCCGGCCGGGCTTGCAGGTGATCGACAATCTTGTCGACCATGCCCTCGAAAAGATCGAGCTTTGAGGATGCCGGGTGACCGTCGAGCAAGCCGTCCGGTTTGACGAAGGACACTGCGGGCAGGTTCTCGGAATCGATGGCGTTGAAGAAGTCGATGGCGTCCTTGATGTGCGCGGTGCGCTGCGCTGGATCGCCCATAATTTTCGTCGCATAGGACTCGAAGTTGCAAATGTTGCAATACGCTGCGCCAATCTGCACCGCCGGGTCATTGCTCTTCGGATTGTGCTGGAGATTTACGGCAGCGGTGTACGCCCCGCCGTAATACGCCCAGGAGATGCCCTTGTCGTTCAGCCCCTCGCCGATGGTGCGGATATTTGTCGGGGGAACAGAACCGCCGCCGGCGATGCCGGCGGTATCCACGGTGCCATCCGGCAAGAAACCCGGCGAATCATTATTGACCATGTAGAAGTGGTCTCTTTCGCAGTTGGGTTTCGGATCGTACGGCAGCGATTCCAGGTAATCCCGGATGGGCTTGATCCCCGGTTGCGCCGGATCGCTGCAGTTGGTGAAGTTGCCGTCGAAGAGCAGGTCCACGGTGTAAACATCGTCCGTGCCGGGCAGCGGATCGGGATTGGCGATGTGTGAAGGCGGCATGGTGGGATGGCCGTTGCCGTCAGACCAGAAGATAGCGTCGCCTGTGCCCAGCATGAAGTGATTCGCGCCGGTGCCGCCCATGAACGATTGGTGGAAATTGTCGCTCATCGAGAATTCATCGGCCAAGCGCTTGAGCACCGGAACGTCTCCGTGCTGTACGTTGTAGAAAGCCATGGAGTTGCCGCCGCCATTGTCGTCGATGGCCGGAGGATTATCGAAGATGGAGTCGATTTGGTTCGTGTAGTTAGTGATGACGAATGGATAGAGGTCACTCAAACATCCCGAGGGGTTGCTTCGAGTGGCGTTCTTGATGTTGCAATCGGATTGCTGCCACATCTCGAACAGGCGGTGGGTGGTGTCGCCGGTGTAGGAATCATAAGGGAGCGCTGCGCCTTCCAGTTGGAAAGGCCCATTCGGCAACGCGGCGAAATTGGCGACGCGCGTATCGAAGTCCGGTACAGGAGTGAGCGTGAAGGTGTTGGCAGCTCCGGAAGCGCCGGTGGTCAGCAGGTGCAGATCGCTGGTTTCCAGAGATGGCTCGATGACCGCCAAAAGATTCAGCGGCGTTGCGGCTGGAAACGGCGGCGGATTACCGGGAGTGCTCGGCGAAAAGTTCAGCGTCGGTGCCGGAAGGATCTGGTAGGGAGCCTTTTCATCCGTGTCCAGGCTGATGAAGTATTTGGTCCGGAACGGAGCAACGGCCTGGAATTGTTGGGCCTTCTTGAAATGCTTGCCGGGCTTGCCTTCGGGAGTGATGATGCCCTTGGAAAGAAGATTCGAGACGGAATCCTCGCTCTTGGGCATGTAGGTGGCGAACACATGATCGAACGTGCGGTTTTCCCCGATCAGCACGATGAGGTGCTTGATCGGTGTTGCCGTCTTCTGGTGATCAGCGGGGGAGTTCACGCCGGGATTCTGGCCTGCGGCGACGCCGTTGAACATCAGCGCAAAAATACACGCGCCGAGCGTCACGCGCTTCCGCAACTCCTTGAAATAAGACATCTATTCCTCCAATCATTGACACTGCCATTTGTCTTGGGAACAGCCCCACGCACGCTAGCCTGCTCCGGCCGCGAATTCATCACGGTCCCGTTAACGACCCATGAACTTATGGGGGAGGAATGCAAACCACGGTGCACCCAGCGGACCAGGCGCGCGCACAACTCCATTCCTGCCGCGCACTTGGCGGTTGGCGCGGCGGAAACAAGTACGTGTCTCGAGCTATGCAGGAGCGCCAGACTTCTGGCGCGGGTCCCGGAATTTGCGGCCAGCAGCGCGGAAAAGCGCTTACTTGCCGCTAGGCTTGATCACCGCGGTGTTGCGTTCGTCGCCGGCGATGATGCGGTACAGCTTTTTCAGGTCGTCGATTTTTGCCACCGGCACGGTGACTTCCTTCACTTCAAACGTGCGCGTGTACCGCAGCTTGTTCCCGCTCATTTCCGATTTGCTGTGATAGCTGGCGAATCCATAGTCCGCATCCACCGGCGGCGGCAGATCGTCAATCTCGTAGCCCGCCGGCAGGGTGATCTCAAAGGTATCCGAATCCAGCGAAGGCCCTTCGAATTCGACCGGAAACTTTCGAGGCTCTTTCGTTTCCAGCAAATCGCTGGACCTGCTTCCCAGCACCCGCGGGCGCACCAGCAGGAGATTTCCCGCCGGCTTGGCGTAGCTCTCGGCCTGCAGCGAGTAGTTGTATCCAAACGGCAGATCCGTTTGCTGAACGTTGCTGACGGTGGCCTTCGTGATTCGGTAGGTAGCCAGCGAGTGTGACAGCAGACTCTCGATCGGCTTGATCTTATCCTTGTCGGTAGCCGCACTTCGCAACGCGTAGCGCTGATACGCTGCGTGATCGCCCATACGAATCTCCGTCACCTCGCCCGTCAACGTGCCCGAGGGCGCCAGCGTCATTTGCGCCGTGCGCCGAGTTCCATTCATGGCAGCCGCGAGCTTCGGCAGCTCCACGAGCTCGCCGCCGTTGTCGGCCACCAGCAGTGCGAAGTTTGCTTGCAGCGGACCCCGCAACGAACCGAAGGGCGTCAGCTCGTCGGTTGGATCGAAAATCAGCAGCCGTCCCAGGGTCTGGTGCGGCAGGACCGCCGTCAGCGCTGGATCAGTAACGCCTTCGGGAAGTTTCACAGCCAGAATCACATGGTTGAACCATTGAACCGCGGGTGTCTTCGAATTCACGGTGCCGCGGTTGGTGTTCACCACCACATAGTAGGAATCGATGCCGATTTCCTTCAGCATCGTGCTCATCAGCGTGGCTTTGTCCTTACAATCGCCGAATTTGTGGGCAAACACGTCGTTGGCGGCATGCGGCTGCCATCCCCCGATACCCAGCTCGATGGCCACGTAACGAATGTCGCTTTGCACGAATTTCGCCAGCGCGCGCATCTTGCCCGTCACACTGGTTTCCGATGCGGTCAACGCCGCCGCTGTTTGCTTGATTTCCGGCGACGCATCGCGCCGCCCGCGCACCAATCCTGCTTCCCACAGCGCCATGTCGTTCCAGTTTTCGAATCCGCGGTTCTGCGCTCCACCGGGCGGAAGAAACGAAACAATCATCTGGCCGGCAATGGCGGGCCACGGAGGCATATTGTCTTCCGGGCGAATGCCCTCGACGTTGCTGAGCACCCACTGCCATTGATTGTTCCCGGAGGCCGTCGATTTCACCTCTGGATAGTTCAAAAAAACGGCCTTGTATTCCCACCCGGCGGGCAACTGCAGCGTGTAGTGCGCTTCGCGCACCGGATCCGTCCGCTGAAAACTCCACTCGCCCTGCAGGATGTACGGCCGATCTTCATGTTCGATTTCGTAACCGACAATGTTTCCAGGATCGGGCGCGGGGATGCGCAGAATCTTGGTGCGCGTATCCGAAGCAAGTTCGCCGTTGGCCACCCCGAAGAGCGCCGTTTCGATCACGTCCTTATCTTTAACTTCGTAGTCTTTGCCCTGCGCGGGAATGCACCAGCCGCGCAAACCGGTGATCTTGGTCTCGGAATCAAAATGCGCGTAAACGGTGCCGCGCTCGCGCCCGCCCGGGCGCAGAATCTTGTAAGCTCGCCGCTCGATGCTCTTGATCTTTCCGTTGTTCTGCACGTTCAAAATATCTTCCGAATACAGCAGAATGGCATCGGTCTTTTCGTCGTGTGCGGGCAGCGGAGCATTCACCAGGGCATGCATCCATTGCGGAGCGTCGCCGGCGCGTGTGGAAAAAGCACACGCCAGAAACAAGAGCACGAGCGCAGCTATTGCGCCGGCCAGCCTACTGATTGCTTGCCGCCGCGGCTCCCGGCTGCAATACGATTTGCTGTTCATCGGCTGTCCTCACGGTCTGATAAAAATTGCGCAGCGCCGGATAGTATTTCGCTTCCAGCGAAATCAGATCCACGCGCATGCGCCGTTCCAGGTGCAGAGTGCCCTTCTTGTCCTCGGCCTTCATGCTGTAAGCAATGACCTTCGCGTCGTTGGTCTGCGGCTGCGGCAAGCTGCTGACCTGCCAGCCCAGCGGCAGATCGATGGTGATGTCATCCGCTTTCTGCGACATGTATCGAAAATAAAGCGGATGCACGCGGTTGGTGTGTTCGCACATGTGCTTCTCCGGCGCGCTGAACAAACCCACCGGCAGCAGTGCGCGGCGGCCCGCGCCAGACACCCACCCTTGCACTTTCAATGCAAACTCCCCCACCAGCGTTGGCGACGAGCTGTTCCAGTCAGGTTTGTTGGTCAAATCCACGTCAATGCCCACGGGAATCGAGGCGCGCACTTCGTCTTCCAGGAATTTCTTCCGGCTGGTCTCGTCCTCGTGGCGTTCCTCGACCCGTCGCCGCGAAGCCTCCAGGCCCGAGTAAGTCACCGTCAGTTTGCCCTCGAGCGTTCCCTCCTGCGTCAGCTTCAAGTCCGCTTTGCGGGTGATCTGGGACTCAGAACTCTCCGGCAACGAAGTGGTGATCCACGACCCTCCGTCCTTATCGAGCTTCAGCCCTTTCACTCCAGTCTCCGCCCAGGGCAGCAGCCCGTACGGCGTGAACGCCGCGCCGGGATCGCTATAGACATCTTTTCCGTTGAGCTTCACCAGCACCACGTTGGCGTTCAGATCCGAAGCTCGCATGATGTTCGGATTGAAGAAATTCTCGTTTCGCCCCGACGCCATCACCGCATAGGCTTCCAGCCCAGCCGCGCGCGCCAGCCCTAGGTACAACCACGTCAGTTGCACGCCGTTTCCGTATCCGCGCTTCCACAGATCCTCGACGTTGCTGACCTCTTTCTCGCGCTTTTGTTCTTGCTCGGTCTTTTCCGCTTCGTACGAGGTATTTCGCAACTGTTGCACGCGCGCATAAATCTTCTGCGCTTTAACTTCGGGCGTGTCGCTCGCCGTCACGATTTGCGCCACCGCTTGCTCCATAGCCTTGCGCTTGCCGATAAAGCTCTCGACTCCGTCGTTCAGCTTCTTCCCCCGCTTCTTCCAGAATTTGTCGGACTCTTTCTCGAATCCGTCTTCGCTGTAAATGAAGTCCACCATGAACTTCATGGCATCTTCCGGCGGCATATCGTCTTCCACTTGAAAGGCCGGAATATTGTGGGCCTCGAGGTTGATGGTGTTTCCTTGCTTGACCGGAGGCGTGGTGCCTTGCGGCAAGCCGTTCGGCCAGCTCCACTGCAGCGCAAAATCGGTCGAGGGTTTGAGCGTGAACTTTCCCAATCGCGTAAACAGTTCCTCGCTCAGCGTCCAGTGCGACGAATACACATACCCTTCCGCGAAATCCAGCATGTAGTGATATTCGATGATGCTGCCGGGCTGCACGTCGGTCAGCGTAAAGGTCTTCGCCAAATACTTCAGGCCGCGCGCCTTAACAATTTCCTTCTCATAGACTTTCCCGTCGAAGTTGACGATGGACCCGTCCGGGCGGATGGTTCGTGCTTTGATGGCGGTGATGTGCGTACTGTCCTTGAAAAACGGAATCTCCACGTCGCCGTATTTCCGGCCCTCTTCCGTGAAGATTTTTTTGCGGACATAGTTGTACTCGTGCGGGGTGCGTGAGGAACTATCGTCACGATCCACTTGGCGGTACAAAATAATCGCGGGCGCTCCGGGGGCCGCCGGATCGCTGGTGGCTTTCAAGTCTTCTGGCGAAATCGGCTGCCATTCATCTCCAGCGCTCGCCCGGCGGAGTTTCGCCAGGCTGAGTGCCAGCAGCACCACGCAAGCTAACGCCGCTACACGCCGTATCTGCACGTTGCGCCTCCAAAAACCAGATGTCCGTGGAAAATCTGCAACTGGCACAGGTAGGGGTAGAAAACCTGCCGGGCCGGGAAGGAGTGGGTTGCCATGGGCGTAATGCTAAACTGTTGACCTGTGATTCGGCACGTTACCGAAGCGTTTGTCTGCTGTCAATAGAACATCCTGTACGTCGCCAAAACATTAAACCAGCTGTAGGATTCTCTTTGCCTCGTACCCCTCCTGCGGCATAATCCCCCCGCCCTTTGTTCCGACGCATTCACAAATTTTGGGAGGTTCCGTGAGCGAACGCCCATGGAGTTCCAGCGCGCCGCCAGGCGAATTCCAGCCGTATATCTCGGCTAACGAGAGCCCGGCGGAGTTCACCATCCGCGCTGTCGTGCTTGGCGCGCTGTTCGGGTTGCTGTTTGGCGCGGTCACTGTCTACGTCGGCCTGCGCGCCGGGCTCACCGTTTCGGCTTCCATCCCCATCTCGGTGCTCTCGATCAGCATCCTGCGCGCGTTCGGCCGCTCCACCATTCTCGAAAACAATATCGTGCAGACCACCGGCTCCGCGGGCGAATCGCTGGCCGCAGGCGTCATGTTCACCCTTCCGGCGCTCATCTTTCTCGGCTTTGGCACGGAATTCACGTTCCTGCGCATCTTTCCGCTGGCGCTTCTCGGCGGGTGGCTCGGCGTTCTCTTTATGGTGCCGATTCGCCGCCAGCTCATCGTTAAAGAACACGGCAATCTCGCGTTTCCCGAAGGCACCGCTTGCGCCGACGTTCTGGTGGCCGGCGAACGCGGCGGTTCGTTTGCTGGACGGGTGTTCTGGGGACTCGGCCTCGGCGGGGTGTACACCTTTTTCATGAACACGCTGCAAGCGTGGACCGGCCAGCCGGAAGCGCGGCCCAGCTGGTTCCCGGGCGCTTCTTTCCGCGCCGCCATCACCTCCGAATATCTCGGCGTCGGCTACATCATCGGCCCGCGCGTTTCCGGCATTCTGTTTGCCGGCGGCATCATTTCCTGGCTGGTGATGATGCCGGCGATCCGCTTCTACGGGCAGCTCGCTGGCAACACGCCCATTTATCCTTCCACGATTCCTATACCTCTGATGTCTCCGGATGACATCTGGCGCAGTTACATTCGCCCCATGGGAGCCGGAGCCGTGGCCGCCGCAGGACTCATCACACTGCTGCGCACCATGCCCACCATTATTTCCGCTCTGCGCGCCGGACTGAAGGATGTGCGGGCCGAAGGCGCGGGCGAATCCAGTGCTTCGAGCCGCATCGACCGCGACGTGCCCATGCGCTGGGTCATCGTCGGATCGCTCGTGATCGTGGCCATGCTCTGGGTGCTGCTCACGTTCTTCCCGATTCAGGGCGCGCAAACGCAGTGGTACCAGAATCTCTTTGCGGCGGTCTTTGTCGTAGTGTTCGGATTTCTCTTTGTCACCGTTGCCGGCCGCATCAGCGGACTGCTTGGCAATTCTTCGAATCCCATCAGCGGAATGAGCATCGCCACGTTGATGGCCACTTGTGCCATTTTCTTCCTGGCCGGCTGGACCGCTCCTAAATACGCCGTCCTAGCGCTGATGATCGGCGGCGCGGTTTGCATCGCTGCGGCCATTGCCGGCGCCACCTCGCAGGACCTCAAGACCGGCTATCTCGTGGGCGCCACGCCGTTCTGGCAACAAATGGGTCTGCTCATCGGCGTCACGGTTTCCACCGTGGCCATCGCCTTCACCCTGAAGCTCATGAACACCGGCCTCGAGAAGTACATTCCCACCGAAATTCCTGTAAATGTGCAGTCGCTCCCCTCGGGCGTAAAAGTCGAACGCGACACCTTCACTTATAAAGGCAAGAACTACGTGCTGATCAATTCGCTCGGTTCGCACGAGGTTCCCGACGGCGAGTATCTCTACGACGCATCGACCAGCAAAATCGAATATCAGTGGGCGCAAGGCATCGGCAGCGAAAAAGCTCCCGCGCCGCAAGCGCGGCTGATGGCCACGGTGATCAGCGGTATCTTGAATCAGCGTTTGCCCTGGCGGCTTGTGCTCATGGGCGTCGCTCTGGTCATCGCGGTCGAGATTCTCGGAGTGCGTTCACTCGCTTTTGCCACTGGCTCATATCTTTCTATCGCCACCACCGGGGCCATGTTCGCCGGAGGACTGGTGCGCGCGCTCGTCGAAGCCACCACTAAGAAAAAAGACGAAAGCGAAGCGAGTCCCGGCGCGCTGTACTCCAGCGGGCTCATCGCTGCCGGAGGTGTCTTCGGCCTGCTCGGCATCATCATCAACCTCTTCCAGGACTCGGAAATCTCCAATCACGTCCCGCACCGGGTGACCCAGAT
>Ga0210384_10002137_pt1 | contig 24777 bp, 16 predicted proteins | sample IncBWH2MmetaG_FD_160574 | JGI IMG/M metagenome (GOLD analysis project Ga0210384, IMG submission 160574) | Forest soil microbial communities from Barre Woods Harvard Forest LTER site, Petersham, Massachusetts, United States - Inc-BW-H-2-M | ecosystem: Environmental > Terrestrial > Soil >...
ATATCATCCTGGTCTGCCGTCAGGCAGAGATGGTGCACCGCGCCTGTCAGGGCCTGGTGAAAGAAGCGGAACGCGACCCTGCATTCGCCCGCCGCGTTGCCGAATCTGCCGGCCGTGTGCTGGCGTTTAAAAAACGGGCAAAAGAGCTCAAGAAGTTCCCCTCCCGCTTTTCCGTTGCCTCGGTGGAAAAAGCGCGCAAAGAGATGGCGAAATTCGCCGCCCAACTTGCGCAGGCGAGTGCACAAAAATCATTCACAATTTAAGCCACTTGGGCTAAAGTAACAGTTAAACAAGGACGAAGTGATCAATAAGTACAATAACCTCAGCCTGAGAAGGCGAGTGCGGATTTTTCTGTTCGCACTATGCCTGGCATTGCTGGCAGCCAGCTGTGGCTCCAATAAGCTTTTAGCTCCGGTCACAATTACTACGAGCGACAGCTCAGGCCAGCTTCAGACTCTGTCGCTCAATGGCCCTATCCCCACCAGCACCAACCCGTTCTTTCAGGTTCTGGGCACGAATCAACGCACCTGCAACTCCTGTCATCAATTGGACCAGGGCTGGAGCGTCTCTGCCACCGCTGTTCAGGCCCGCTTTGACGTTGACGGCGGGCTGGATCCCATATTTAATTCCGTTGATGGCACGAATTGCCCCACGAATGATGTCTCCACTGTTACCGCTCGCACCGCAGCGACTACATTGCTGCGTCAGAAGGGGCTGATTCGCATCGCCAGGCCTATTCCCGCCAACGCTGAGTTTGTACTGACTGCAGTGGATGATCCTTACAATTGTTCCGTCAACGGGCTTTCTTTATACCGCCGCCCGCTGCCGTCAACCAATCTCAGGTTTAACAGTGAAATCATGTGGGATGGCCGGGAGACCACCGGAACATTTCCGTTTTTTGATCTCAGGAGCCAGGCAACAAACGCTACGCTTGGACACGCCCAGGCGGCAACCCCTCCTACCGATGAGCAATTGGACCAGATTGTTCAGTTTGAAACTTCGCTCTTTACGGCGCAATCTTTCGACAACGCTGCCGGTCCTCTCAATGCACTCAATGCTCAGGGAGGCCCACAAGCGCTTTCCAGCCAGGATTTTTTTATTGGAATCAACGATCCCACGGTGTCCGGTGCTATGGGAACTTCATTCAATCCCGAGGTTTTTGGAATCTACAAAACCTGGACCGATCTTTCCGGTACACCCCCCGACCAGTTCACGGCAGCACGCCAGGCCATTGCCCGGGGAGAGGCACTCTTTAACACCCGCACCATGATTATTTCCGGAGTTGCCGGACTCAATGACGACCTCAATCAACCAGTGATCATGGGTACGTGCACTACCTGCCATGATGCTCCCAACGCCGGCAGCATTTCCTCGCAGAGGCTGCTCAACATCGGCGTCGGAGACACGCAGTTTCGCACTGCAGATATGCCGCTTTATACACTCACCTGCAATGACCAAAGTATTCATCAAGTCAGCGATCCCGGCCTGGCCATGAGCACCGGCAAATGCAAAGACATTGGGAAATTCAAGACGACGGTTTTGCGCGGTCTGGCTGCACGCGCTCCTTATTTTCACGATGGCTCCGCCAAAACGCTCTCTGATGTAGTAAGTTTTTACCGCACCCGCTTTCACATGACGCTTACACTACAGGAAAGATCAGACTTGGTTGCTTTCATGAATAGTCTGTAGTGGTTCGGTTGCAAACTTTGGAGCCTGTAACTGCCTTTGTGTGGTTAAATTCTTAACATGATTGTTGCCGGAGTGATGAGCGGGACCTCTGCCGATGGCATCAATGTAGCGTTTGTGCGCTGTCGCGGACGCGGCCTGCACACACGTTTTGCCCTGCTGGCGCATGAGCAATATTCCTATACACCTGCTCTTCGCAAAAAAATCCTGAGTTTGATGAATGCGGCTTCGGCCCACGTAGCCGATCTCGCCCGCCTGAATTTCCTTCTGGGCGAGCTTTATGCCGAAGCCATTCTCAAGGCCAGGCGTACCAACCGCATTCCCAAATTAGACCTCGTCGGATGCCACGGACAGACGCTCTATCACCAAAGCAAACCAGCATTGTTTCTGAACCATCCTATTGCCTGTACCTGGCAAACCGGTGAAGCCGCGGTCGTGGCGGCTCGCGTGGGAGCGCCGGTCGTTTCTGATTTTCGTCCGGCTGATATGGCCGCTGGAGGCAAGGGCGCGCCCCTAGTTCCCTTTTTGGACTACCTGCTCTTCCGTCATCCCCGTCGCGGACGTATCCTGCAAAACCTGGGCGGCATTGGCAATCTGACTGCTATTCCAGCAGGCGCCAAAGCCGAACAGGTAATCGCCTTCGATACCGGCCCGGGCAACATGGTGATTGATGCTGTCACCCAACAACTCTTCGGCCAGCCCTTCGATCGCAATGGCAAAATTGCTGCACAAGGCAGGGTTCTCGAAACCATAGTCAATCAAGCACTGCGTGGCAGCTTTTTCCAGCAAGAACCGCCGCGCACCGCTGGACGCGAACAGTTCGGACGCCAGTTTGCACAGCAGTTTATGCATTGGTGTAAGAAAAATAGAAAAGCCAGTGTAAGAAAAGTAGATATCGTAGCCACAGCAACTGCCCTAACCGCCGCTTCCATTCAACACGCCTTGCAGCGTTACGTGATGCGCCCTAATTCTTTTCAGGAGTTTATTGTCTCCGGCGGAGGAGCAAAAAACCGCACACTCATGCACATGATTCAAGAACGGCTGTCGCCGCTGAAACTCAAACTTAAACCTTCGGATGACTTCGGCATCCCCTCCGAGGCCAAAGAGGCCATCGCCTTCGCGCTGCTCGCCTATCAGACCTGGCACCGCCAGCCGGGAAATATTCCTTCTGCCACCGGGGCCAAACGGGCAGCAATTCTGGGGAAGATTTCGTTTCCATAGCAGAAGCAGTACTGGGTGGTTATGATCGTGTGGCACAGCCGTCCCGGCTGTGGTTGAGTAGCGCCGGCGTCCCGCCGGCTGTCCCGTGGGCATCTTGCCCATAGGCTCGAAAATCTTGAAAATCTGCGGTTTTCTGCGTTTCATCTGCTGCTAATTTGTTTTTGTCTTAATCGTGTTTTAATGAAGGCATGCTCCGTCTTCGCTGTCTGGCCGCGATCGCGCTTCCTCTGCTTCTGACTTGCTGCACGCGCCGCGCCGACCCCAACACCTTGGTCATGATCATCGAGAGCAGCCCAACCAATCTTGATCCCCGCGTGGGGCTGGACGCGCAATCCGAGCGCATTGATATGTTGATCTTCGATGCGCTTTTTCGCCGCGATGAGCACTTCAACTTGCAGCCCATGCTGGCCGAGCGCTGGGAGATTCCCGATCCGTTGACTTATATCTTCCATTTGCGGCAAGGCGTGCGCTTTCACGATGGACGTCCGCTGACCTCGCGCGATGTGAAGTACACCATTGACTCCTTGCTGAACCACGTCTTGCCCAGCCCCAAGACCGCGACTTACAAACATGTAGAGCGCATCGAAGCCCCCGATGATGCCACCGTTATTTTTCACCTTAAAGAACCCGATGCTACTTTGATGTGGAACCTCTCCGAGGGTGGCATTGGGATTGTGCCCTATGACAGCGGCGCCGACTTCAATCGCAACCCGATTGGCTCCGGCCCGTTTCGCTTTGTGCGCCAGGAGTTGGACAAGGAAGTGGTTCTCGAGCGCAATCCCGACTACTGGGACGCTAGCCTGCGTCCCCGCATTGAGCGTGTACGTTTCGCCGTCATTCCCGATCCCACCACGCGTGCGCTTGAGTTGCGTAAAGGCAGCGCGGATATCGCGCCCAGCGGTTCTCTCACCGCGGATACAGTTGTGGCTCTGCGCCGCGAACCCAATCTCCAGATCGAGATTGCCTCCGGCAGCATTTACAGCTACCTGGCTTTCAACCTGCGCGATCCCATCTTGAAAGATGTGCGCGTACGCCAGGCGATTGCCTATGCCATCAACCGCGAGCCCATGATTCACTACTTGTGGAGAGACGAGGCCGAGCCCGCCAGCAGCGTTCTTCCACCGCAGAGCTGGGCTTACAACGGCAATGTGCGCCACTACAACTACGATCCCTCGCGTGCTCGCGAACTGCTCGACCAGGCCGGGCACCCTCCCGGCGCGAGCGGGGTTCGCTTTCATCTATTGATGAAGACCTCCACCGAAGAAACCACGCGCCTGCTGGCCGCAGTCTTGCAGCAGCAATTGCGCGATGTGGGTATTGCGCTCGATATCCGCACGCTCGAGTTTGCCACGTTCTTTTCCGAGATCACCAAGGGCGCCTTCCAGATATTCTCCTTGCGCTGGATCGGCGGCAATCAGGACCCGGATATTTTTGAGTATGTCTTCCACTCTTCCAGCATTCCTCCGCAGCGCGCCAACCGTGGTTATTACTCCAATCCCCAGGTGGATTCGCTCCTGAACCAGGCGCGGGAACAAGTTGATCCACAAAAACGAAAGCCGTTATACGATCAGGTGCAGAAAATTCTGGCAGAAGACGTGCCTTACGTGAACTTGTGGTACCTGGACAACGTTCTGGTCCACAATCGCCGCGTCAAAAACTTAACTGTGATGCCCAGTGGTGATTACGGCTTTCTCAAGACTGCCGAGTTGGTGAACTGAGCATGCAGATCGACGCTCTGATGCCGCGCTACGATGTCGCCGCTCGCTATGAAACTTTGATCAAAGCCTCTCCTGCACGCACCTTTGCCGTATTGCAGCATGTGGATTTTTCCCAGTCGGGCGTCATCCGTTTTTTGATGGGCGTACGTACTCTTGGCCGCCGCTCTCGCAAGCCCGATCCTAAACAAAGTCTGACGGAGCGAATGCGGCAGGCGGGTTTCATGGAGGTAGCGCGGGTAGAAAACCAAGAGCTTGTCATCGGCGTTGTAGGCCGCTTCTGGCGTCCAGACAGTGGTGTTCTACGAAGTCTCTCAGCAGGGGAAATTCTTGCCTTCCAGACAGAGGGATATGCCAAGGCACTGTGGAACTTCCATCTAAGCTCACCTTCGCCTGATCAAACAAAGCTCTCGACTGAAACTCGCATCCAGACTTTTGGCTCCGGCGCCCGGCGCAAGTTTCGGCTTTACTGGAGCGTAGTCGGCCCGTTTTCCGGATGGATTCGCAAAGAGATGCTGCGCCTCATTCGCGTTCAGGCGGAACAATAAACGCCATGCAAGTGGTAATTGTGCAACCGGGATGATGCAAAATCACAACAAATTCTGCAATTACCCGATTACACAATTACCAATTCTCTTAGAAGGCTATCTTGATCCCAAACTGAATCTGGCGCGCAGCGTCAGCCTGTATAAACGAGAGAGGCGTTTTCAGGTCCTTAATGCTGTGTGGCTTCACGCCATGCAGTCCGGTGTAAGGTCCGGTCAGCAGGTTAAGCGTCTGACCGTTGGCCAACGCCACGGTCGAAGTAAAGCCGTTCACATCAAATACATCGTTGACCTGGTTGAAGTTGGTCCGATTGAAAATATTGGTGCCTTCCACGATAAAGTCCACCCTGATTCCGCGGTCGCGGTTGAAGAATACAGCCTTGGTGAATCTCATGTCAGTCGTGGCATAGGCAGCACCACGGTTGTTGTCACGCCGCGCGCCGAACGGGATGGCGAAGTTGTTGTCCAGCGTCTGATTGTTTATTTTGTTCACCAGGCTGGGTGTCCTGACCGAGAACGGCAATCCGCTGCGCACAGTCACAATGGGAGCAAGCGAAATGTCGGCCAGCGCCCGGGTAAACCAGTTTCCTTCATTTGCCTTGAACGGAGTTGTATAGACCGCATTGGCCACGAAAATATGCGGAACATCGAAGACTGATGTCGCCCGATATGTACTCAGGCGGCTCGGCCGGAACCAGGCCTGGAAGCTGGAGAAATCAATGACATCGTCAATGGTCTTGCTCCAGGTATAGTTGACCTGAAATTGCAACCCATTGCTGTAGCGTTTGGTCAGCGAAGTCGTCATGCCATGATAGATCGAATTTCCGATGGAAGAGTATGTGACATGCTGTAGCTGGCCGGTAACAGGCGCGTAGAGCGGCCCGCCACTTTGGTCGTGACATCCTGCGAAAATGGTGACAGAGGGCGGGGGACACAACGGAGAACCGACTGGAATCTCGGTATAAGCCGTCTCCAGCGGCATCTGTAGATGGATGCCGCGATACATGTTATATCCGATCTCGAGAGATAGGTTTTTTGCCAGCTCATGGTCAAAGCTGAAGCTGGCCTGCACGGTGTAGGGGTTCTTGTAGTTGGAAGTAACACTGTAACCCACACTTGCCCCTGGCGCATTAGTGTTGATGCCGACAGCAGCGTACTGTGCGGCCGTTGGCTGTCCGAAGGGCAGATTGCCTTGTGCGACACCCAACTGCCAAAGCTTGGCGACGGTCGGGTCCGTGGGACTCAGCACTGATACCACTTCATTGATGTATCTTCCGCTGCCATTCAGCAACGAACCGTAGATTGGAATCAGCACATCAACCGGCGCGTAATAAATACCTCCAGCGGCTCGGAAAACCGTCTTGTGATCGCCGAAGGGGTCCCAGGCAAAACCCAGCCGCGGAGAGGCATAGAAGCTGGTACTCAGGGGCGACGGCTCGCCGTCAACGTCGAAGCGTACGCCGGCGTTCATCGTAAGCCGAGAATTGAGCTTCCAGGTATCCTGCGCGTAGGCTCCGAAATAGTGCCCCCATCCCTGCCACACAGGATTATTAAATCCTGCCAGCATGTCAGCAGGAATCCCAAAAGCGAAGGATTGGGCTCCACTCAGATTGGTGCTTGCCGCACCCGTTGATGGAAGTCCGTGAGACAGATTGAATCCCACCAGTTGCGCCTGAACTGCTGGCGGCGCGAGGTTTATGAGTGGAATGACCGAGTCTCTAAAATCAAACTGCGGATTAAACCACAGGTCATTTTCCACGTGATAATTTGCTGCCCGGTAAGAGGCCCCGATTTTAAACGTATGCGCTCCCTTGCTCAAGGTAAGGTTGTCTTCGAACTGGTAACGCTGCTGGTGGCCCCGATAGGGGACCAGGGCAGGGCTTCCGACCGGTCCCAGAACGCCAAGGTTCACACGCACGCCGAGGCCAGGGTTCAAAGGAAGCTCCTCAAACCGGTTTCGCGGCACAACTTGCACCAGCGCCTGGTTGACCAGATTATCTCCGAAGGCGTGGGTCCACGTGCCAAGTGCGCTGAAATCTCTCGCGAAAAGGGCCTCGCCGTCAGGAGACCCATTGACAATACCTTGCTGTGGCGCCCTGAAGTTGTTGTGCGCATAGGTCAGGCGAAAACTCAGGGAATCCTTGGTTCCGGCTTGATAATCGAGGCGAGCAGTAGCATTGTGCAATCTATCTGGATTGCTGAATATCCCATCGTCGCGAGTGAGTAACTTCACCAAGGAGGGATTGTTGGTCGGCGTCAATCCCGGTGTGACTCCGTTGGCAAATCCCACCAGAAAGGGATTGCCCGATGTTTTCAATGCATTGATATAACACAGTTGGTCCAGATTCGGGTTGAGTGTGGTTGGCGTCGGCCCGGCGCAGTTTGTTCCGAGTCCGATTCCGGTCGCGCTGATGCCCTGCGCTTGAGGAGTATTGAGTAGGACGTTAAAAATAGGTGTGTCCTGTCTCTGAAACTCATAGGCCATGAAGAAGAAAAGTTTGTCCTTCACAATCGGTCCGCCGAATGTGCCGCCCGCATACAGGTTTTGGCTGAAGGCCTTCGGCCTTCCCTGAAACCCGTTGAAGAAATTTGCCGCGCTGGTGTCCTGGTTGCGGAAAAAGCCGTGGACATCTCCATGGAACCGGTTGCCACCGGTCCTGGTCACAATGTTGATGGCGCTTCCATCGGTGAATCCGAACTCGGCATTAAAGGCGTTGCGGTTGATCTGATACTCCTGGATCGCATCCACAGGATAGTTGGTGATCCTGTACTGCCCGGTGCCATACTCATTCTCGCCGCCGTCAATCGTAGAAAGGTTATTGCGTCCGTTGCTGCCGCCAATCGAAAACCCGGTCGTCAAGTATGGCGTAAACCCCGGAGTCTGGCTGCGCGTCGCCTCAGAGTTGCTGACCCCGGGCACGGTGTAAACGTTGTTGGTAAAGTTGCGGTCAATGTTGGGCAGATATTCAACCTGGCGATCATTGATCGTGTTGGCTTGCTGCGTCTGCTCGGTTTGAATCAGTTCGACATTCTCTCCGGTGACTTCAACCGTCTCACTGGTCCCGGGTTTCAAATGCGCATCGTAGACCAGGGTCTGGCCAACGGTCAGCACGACGTCTTTCACAACTTCCTTGGAAAAGCCCTGCTTCGCAAAACTGATCTCATAGGCCCCCGGAGGCAACGCCGGAATCTGATAGCGGCCTTGCGAATCCGTCTGGGCCGACTTTACGATTCCCGTTCTGGAATTAGTAGCACTGACATTCACTCCGGCGACTACGGCTCCTTGGGGGTCCACCACCACACCCTTCAGGGTAGCGGTTGCATAGTCTACTTGGCCGTACGCCAACACAGACCCCATGAGCCCAACCAACAGAATGACGAGAAAAAAACTGTGAAGATACCGGAACATTTGATGATTCATAGAGCAGCTTTGGAAGCGCATGGGCTTCTCCCTCCTGTTTTCAAATTGTCGGAAATGTCGAGATTTTTGGTATCAATTTGCAATCGTGTCAGGCAACTCCTGAGTGCCGTAGCGGCTATCTCTAAGGTTGGCCTGTATGGCGGTACACTATCATACGTCCACAAAGATAGTGACTACAAAATGCAGAAACGTTTCAAGTTTGACATCAGTACCTGCAAACTAATTTCCACACCGTCCTCCTCTGATTACTGAGTGCTGACCGCTGAACTGCTGACTGCTCAGCCGAAGAACTCCTTGAAGCTTGGAGCTATTCAGATGCTAGTATCGTAATAATGCGCATTCTCTTCATCGGCGACATCTTTGGACGCCCCGGACGCACTATCGTCCGCGACCAGCTTCCCATGCTTGTCAGCAATCACAAGGTTGATTTGGTGCTGGCCAATGGAGAGAACGCAGCCGCCGGCTTCGGCATTACGCCGCCGCTGGTGGAAGAGTTGCTCGGTCTGGGCATTGAGGTGCTCACCACCGGCAACCACATTTGGGACAAAAAAGAGATCATCGAATTTTTCGAGCGGGCCGCCGGCAATCAGGATGGCATGGCGCATCGCGTGCTGCGTCCGGCCAACTATCCCGCCGGAACTCCGGGCTTCGGGGTCTTTGAGGGCGTTTCCCGTTCTGGGCATGATTTTGCCGTCATCAACCTGCAAGGACGCGTGTTCATGGGAAGCAATGATGATCCTTTTCGCACCGCCGACGCGCTGCTGGAAAAGATCAAAGCCAAGATCATCTTCGTGGATATGCACGCCGAAGCCACTTCAGAGAAAGTCGCCCTGGGCTGGTACCTCGATGGCCGCGTGACCGCCGTCATCGGCACGCATACTCACATCCCAACCGCGGATGAGCGTGTACTGCCCAAGGGCACGGCCTACCAGACCGACGTGGGTATGACCGGCCCCTACGATGGCGTCATCGGCGTAGATAAAGAGCAAATTTTGCAACGCTTCCTCAACAACATGCCACAACGCTTTGAGCCCGCCACTGGAGATGTGCGCCTTGCCGCCGTGGTCATCGAGTGTGACCCCGCCACTGGGCGCGCAAGCAATGTTGAACGACTATTTGTGAGGCAGAACTAAATTTGACACCAAATCAATCGCCTTAGGAACTAAAGCGTTCATACGTGCATCTCAATTCACTGTACAATTTCCTCTCATGCGTTTTCTTGCTGTTCTCGTCTTGTCGTTTGCTCTGGCCGCCCAGGGTCACGCCGCCGCTTCCAAACAGGACACCAAGGCTGCCCGCGCTGCCTTCAAGCGTGGAGTCAAATTTGAACAGCAAAAACAATATGACGAGGCTTTTTCCAGCTTTCAGGAAGCGGCACGCCTTAATCCGGAAAACAACCAGTACGTCAGCGCCCGCGAGCTTATGCGGCAAAAGCTGGTCTCTGATCATCTGAAAAACGGCAACACCGCCATACTGACAGCCGATGAATCCAGGAATTTGACGGCAGAAGAGCGGCGCGTAAAAGCCATGGCTGAGTTCCAGGCCGCGCTCGCGCTCGACCCCGCCAACGACTACGCTGCGCAACGCCTGCACGAACTCGTCTCCGAGGTCCCCACTCCTCCCGCTTCATTGGAGCAGATCAGCGAGCAATCGGGCGAACTACGTTTGCGGCCCTCTCCGCAGCTTAAGGACATTCACTTTCGCGGCGACAGCCGCGCCCTGATGACGCGCCTCGCCGATCTTTACGGCCTGACGCCGGTTTTCGACGAGAACTTTACCCCTCTCGCGGTCTCGCTCGAGATGAACAAAGCATCGTTTGAGCAGGCCATCGCCGCCGCCGCGCCGCAGGCCCATGCCATGTGGACAGCGCTCTCGGAAAAAGAGATCTTCTTCGCTAACGACACGCCCGACAACCGCCGGCAATACGACCACATGATTCTGCGCACGTTTTATATCCCCGATGCCTCCACGCCGGAAACCATAAACGAGTTGGTCGCTCTTCTGCGCAGCATTTATGAGATTCATTGGGTGGTTGCCAACCAGTCGCAGTCAACCATTACGGTACGCGCCTCGCGCTTTACCCTCGATGCCGCCGCCGATTTCATCGGCAACCTGAACCTGGCGCGGCCCCAGGTCATGCTTGACGTTCAGGCCTATGAGGTAAATCACACCCTGCTGAGCAATATGGGTTTTGTCCAACCCTCGCAGTTCCAATTGATTAACGTCTCGGCCGCGGTGCTTTCTGCGCTGAATCAGCCTGATATCCAGAGCCAGATTCAGAAGATTCTGCAAAATGGAGGGCTGACGCCAGACAACCAGCAGGCCATCAATGCCTTGCTGGCGCAGCTTCAAAATCAGCAGAACTCGCAAGTTTCCCAGCTCCTCAAACAACCTTTTGTTATTTTTGGTGGTGGAAAAACCCTCTCCGCGGTTGTAATCCCGCCGGTAAGTGCAAACCTGAGCTTTAATACCTCCTGGGTCAAGAACCTGGAGCACATTGTGCTGCGCGCTGCTCAAGGACAAACCGCCACCATGCAGATTGGTGAGCGCTTCCCCATTCAAAATGCGGTTTATTCACCGATCATTGCCAACCCGCTGCTGAACTTGCCCGGAGCGCAGGTCTCGAATTTTCCGTCTTTTTCGTATGAGGACCTGGGGATAACGCTGAAGGCCAAGCCGCTCATCCACATGCACATGGTCCCCAATACTGACGACTCCGCCACGAACGCCACTGACACGAATGCGAAGCTTGTGCCGCGGGCCCCAAGACGGGAAGAAGCTGAGGTGACACTCGATCTGGACCTGAGCATACGCTCGCTGAGTGGAACAAGTTTCAACAATGTGCCGGTAATCTCCAACCACCAATTCACCGGCACCGTGCGCTTAAAGGATGGCGAAGCAGCACTGGTGGTAGGGACAATTTCCCGCGACCAGCAACGCAGCCTGAGCGGCATGCCTTTCCTCAGCCGCATCTTCGGAGACCTCACCAGCCACAGCGATAAGAACAATACTGAAGACGAAATCCTGGTGATTGTGACCCCGCACATCGTGCGCGCCCCGGACCACCTGGAAAACCCCGAGCAGTGGCTGCCGCCCGGGTCGCCGTAATCTTGAAACCTGGAAATCGTGATATCAGGATGGTCCCATTCTGGCACCGAAAGTCTTCATCTCTGGAGTGGCCTCGATTATCATGGATTCGGAAAGTGTATCTGGCATTCCAGAATGCCGGGGCGGAATATTGTCCTAAAGGTTCTTTGAAAAATTTATATCGCGGATCGCCGCCTCCGCAGTCGGAGACGCAGAATACTATCTATCCTTGACTATTTACAGATAAGTCAACACTTGCGCCTCATCGGCACCCACTCAACCCTTGTTCCAGAAATCTCAGTAGGAACAAAATATCAATGACTTAAGGAGCACACACCCAAGCTACAAGGGGGGAGGGGTACTTAACTGAAGAGTAAAATGGAACATCCTTGCCTTTTGGCTAAAAGCTAAGCCTGCCCCGGCTGAAATTTCCCCTATAAGCCTGCAATTTGAGGCGTTTTCGCGGACATGGCCCTTAGCACTCCGCCCTTGTGCTTCCGGCCATGACCCTTCCGGTATCTTGCCGCTTTAGGCCTACTGACATTTAATTGGGATTCTCCCCTGCTGTCGGGATTCCCATGCGCAAATTCGTCTTAAAAAACCTTGCCATTGCGGCGCGGCCGCTTCTGCTGCTTGCCTGCTGCGCGGTCCTTCTGTCCGCACTGCCAGCCGCGGCCCAGGTCACCGTCAGCGTGGACGCGACCGCCAGCCAGCATCCTATTAATCCTCTTATATATGGTGTGGCCTTTGGCAGCACGACGCAACTGAACGATTTAAATGCTCCCGCAAACCGTTGGGGAGGCAATTCCACCACGCGCTACAACTGGCAGACTAACAGTCACAACACAGCCTCCGATTATTATTACGAAAGCATTGGCAGCGGCGCTCCCGGCCTGGATGCCGATAACTTCATCTCCGACTCCAAAAACAACGGCGCCCAACCCATGATGACCATCCCTATCATTGATTGGATCGCCAAGGCGGGCCCGAACCATCCCTTTCCGTGCAGTTATCCCAGAACCAAGTTCCCTTCGCAGCAGTCATTCGATATATACGACTCCAATTGCGGCAACGGGCTGTATACGAATGGAAGTCCGATACCAGGCGCCGATCCCAATGATGCCAATGTGCCCAACAGCACAAGTATTCAGCAGGCCTGGGTGCAGCACATCGTGAACAAATGGGGTGCGGCCCCAGGTGGATTGCAATACTACATCCTCGACAACGAGCACAGCATATGGCAGGGCACGCACCGCGACGTTCATCCCATGGGCCCCGGCATGGATGAGCTATACCAGAAGATGCGCGACTACTCTTTAGCGGTTAAGTCGGTCGATGCGAACGCGATTGTGGTTGGTCCGGAGGAGTGGGGATGGGACGGTTACTTCTTCAGTGGCAAAGACCAGCAACTCTTTGGCCAGGGCAACTACAGCACTCCGGACAAGGTGGCGCATAACAATGAGTACTATCTTCCCTGGCTACTCGACCAGTTCCATCAATATGAGATAGCCAACGGCAAGCGCTTGCTTGATGTATTCAGCGTCCACTACTATCCCCAAGGCGGCGAATACGGTAATGACGATTCACCGGCGAAGCAGACTCTGCGTAATCAATCTACCCGGTCGCTGTGGGACCCAAACTATGTTGACCAGAGTTGGATTCCCTCGACCGGCATCGATGGCGGGAAAGTTATGCTTATTCCGCGCCTGAAAACTTGGGTTGCGCAGCACTATCCTGGACTCAAGACTGCCATCACGGAATACAACTGGGGCGATGAACCCAACATCAACGGCGCGACTACACAGGCCGACATCTACGGCATCTTCGGGCGCGAGGGCCTTGACATCGGTGCGCGCTGGACCACTCCCGCCGCTTCCACCCCCACGTACAAAGCCATGAAGATGTACCGCAACTACGATGGCAACAAATCCACCTTCGGCGATACCAGCGTGTCAACCACGGTGCCCAACCCCGACCATCTTTCCGCCTTCTCTGCCCTGCGCACTTCCGATGGCGCGCTTACGGTCATGCTGGTCAACAAAGATTCAGGTGTCAGCCCGCAGGTGAATGTTAATCTCGCGCATTTCCAAGCCAGCGGCGTCGCTCACGTCTGGCAGCTCACCAGCGCCAACGTGATCAACCACCTGAGCGATGTCGCCTTTTCTTCCAGCACGATTACTCTGACCGCGCCCGCGCAGAGCGTAACGCTGCTGGTAGTTGACGCCGCCAACTTCACGGTTTCGGTTTCCAATCCTGTGCAAACGGTGCTGGCCAATCAGACCGCAACCTTCACGGGCACGCTGACCGCGTTCAACGGGTACAGCAGCGCGGTCACTGTGACCTGCGGCAGTGGCGCACCGGCCACCTGCGTTCCAACAACGGTTACGCCTACCCCGGGCGGAGCAGCTTTCAGCGTCACCGCCAGCAATCCCGCGGGAGGCGACTTCACGTTTAACCTCGTGGCCACTGGTTCTGACTCGCGAGCGATCGTGCATCAACAGCAAGTCACGTTACACGTCGCCGATTTTGCAGTCTCGGTGTCCAATCCTGTGCAGACGGTCACGACGAACCAGACCGCGAGCTTTAACGGCACACTGACCGCGCAAAACGGATACAACTATCAGGTCACGGTGAGCTGCGGCATCGGCGCTCCGCCTACGTGTCCGGCAGCGTCACCTGTGGCGCCCACCGGCGGCGGAGCCGCGTTCAGCATCAACGCCAGCAGCAATAGCAACGGCGACTACACCTTTAATCTCATCGCCACCGGCTCCGACCCGGGCACGCTTACACACAATAGTCAGCAGCTAATATTGCACGTGCTCCCCAGCGCAGATCTTGCCGCCACACTCACTCGCTCGCCTTCTACGCGATATGTGGCAGTCGGCGCGCCGCTGACTTACACCGCAACCGTGACCAACAACGGTCCTACCACCACGGTCGCAACACTGACACTGACTTTCCCAATAAAGGTACGCATCACCGCCATGGACGCCGCCTGCACCGGATCAGGTCCCGTAGTGTGCACCAGCTCGGCGCTGGCCACCTCTGCGCAAGCCAGCTTTCATGTGACGATCCTGGCTCCGCTTACGCATGACCTGAAGACCACGGCTTCGGTCATCTCCTCGACTACCGCTGACCCAGACCTCAGCAATAATACTGCACAGAATTCTGTGAGGATCTACCTGCGCCCCATGCGTCGGGCGATGATCATGGGCGCTCCGTAGGAATTGATTTCACCACCGAGACACAGAGAAAAGCACAAAAACTTTTCGCCGCAGATTTTGCGCAGATCAACGCGATTAAAAAACCTCACGGGAACCGTTGCTCTCTCTTCAATCCGCGTGATCGGTGAAATTCGCGGCAGGCTTTTTCTGGGTACCGAGTACTTTATTTGTAGATTGAGTATTGGTCTGAGGGTTTTTGCAGCTTGATGGTGATTTCCTGCTCGGGCTGGTTGATCTCGAAATCTTCGCCGTAGGTGCGGAAGCCGGGCGCAATCACCTGCACGCGCAGCTTGCCGTACGGGACGCCATCCATATTGGTCTTGCCATCCTGATCGGTCTTCAACTCGATGCCGCCTTTATTCTGGTGGCCGTTCTTATCCACCGGATGCAAGATCACCGAGGCGTTGCGCACCGGCTTGCCATTGCCATCTTTCAGGATCACAAACTTCAGGGTCGAATAAACTTTTTCGCCTGCGAACGCAGGCACAGCCAGCAATGCCGAAAGGAGCAGCAGGATGGCGGATCTCATGAGCTCATTGTACCGCTAAACACATTCCTCAAATAGTCCTCAGTTGTCAGTCCTCAGTCCTCAGGAAAAGCACACCGCGGATTTCGCCGATCGCGCGGATTAGAAAAGCAAGCGCAGTTCAAGCTAGCCTAGAGTTGGGGGTTTTGCGGTTGCTTTTTCTGGCCTATTATCTTTCTAGTAACATGTGATTGTCACGGATAAGTAGTCCCCCCTCCCCCCATTACTTGAAGTAGTCTCAGTCGAGTTAAGTCATTCCAATTCAGGTATATATGAGAGGGGGAGAAGTAATGAGGATAAATAGTCCGCGGTTGCTGGATAGATACTGATCGGTAAACTTTAAGCTCGCAGTTTCAAGCTGTCGCTGATGTTCATCTTCATCCCAGCAGGGCAGTAAGTTTTTCAAAGACCTGAAGCCAACCAAGCATTCTTGAATGCCTGGAAGAATGATACCTGCAATTCCTGAGGAATTAGCAAAGTGATATCACTTTTTCCACCGCAGAGAAAAACTAAGAACTTCTGCCGCGGATGAACGCGGATCAACGCTGATCCCAAAGGCCAGTCTTCAAAGAAGTGGAAGCCGATTTAGCTGAACGCTGAGTACTGATTGCTGAGTGCTTCACCTTGAGTGACTTACACTCAACTATTTGACAGACGAAATTCATTCAGGCTACAATTAGCACTCAGTAGTACTGACTGCTAACAAGTCTGCGTAAGGTCAATCAATTCAACGAGTTTATATTTTTTAATCAAGAGTTTGAAAGGAGAAAAAACATGGCAAGTAAGCTTACACCACTACATGATCGCGTCGTAATTCGGCGGATCGAAGACCAAGAAACGGTTCGTGGCGGCATCATTATCCCCGACTCGGCCAAAGAAAAGCCGCAGGAGGGCGAAGTCATTGCCGTTGGCAAGGGCAAGAGCAACGAAGAAGGCCGGGTGTTCCCTCTCGACGTAAAAGAGGGCGACCGGGTCCTGTTCGGCAAGTACTCGGGCACCGAGATCAAGATTGACGGTGAAGAGTACATCATCATGCGGGAAGAGGAGATCCTCGGCATCCTGCAAGGCGCTCACTCCGGCAAAGCTCATAAAGAAAAAGAAACTGCGGGATCGCGGCGCTAGCGCTTGCGCGCTGACGCGCAGCTACTAGCTGCTAGCTTCTAGCTGTTTTTGATTTAGGAAGCTAATGGCTGCTAGCTCGACCCAAAAGATTAGCTGTGATTCTTCAAAACATGTGGGGCAACAGTAAGCCTCAGATCTGAAGGATCAAAAACAGCCAGTGGCTAGGAGCTAGAAGCTAAATCAGGAGCCAGAAGCCAAAGCAGAAGCAAAGAGAATTCCGGGCGATAGGGCCCGATAGAAGTCGCAAAAAATTTAAGGAGATATAGATATGGCAAAGCAAATTGTACATGGCGAGGAGTCGCGACAGGCGATCCTCCGCGGCGTCAACATTCTGGCGGACGCCGTGAAAGTGACGCTCGGTCCCAAGGGCCGCAACGTCGTTATTGAAAAGAAGTTCGGTTCGCCCACCATCACCAAGGACGGCGTAACCGTAGCTAAAGAAATTGAACTGAAAGACACCCAGGAAAACATGGGCGCGCAGATGGTGCGTGAAGTCGCCAGCAAGACCTCGGACGTAGCCGGCGACGGCACCACCACCGCCACCGTGCTGGCGCAGGCCATCTATCGCGAAGGCGTGAAGACGGTTGCCGCCGGAGCCAATCCGATGGCGATGAAGCGCGGCATCGAAAAGGCCGTAGCCGCGGTTTGCGGCACGATCGACAAGCACGGCGAGCGCAAAAAGGGACTGCTCGATGACCTCAGCAAGCCCGTCACCGGCGAGATGATCGCCCAGGTGGGCACCATCTCGGCCAACAACGATGAGACCATCGGCAAGATCATCGCCGAGGCCATGAAGAAGGTCGGCAAAGATGGCGTGATCACCGTGGAAGAATCCAAGACCATGGAAACCCAGCTCGACGTGGTTGAGGGCATGCAGTTCGACCGCGGATACCTCTCTCCCTACTTCGTCACCGATCCTGAGCGCATGGAAGCGGTGCTTGAAGACGCTTATATCCTTATCTACGAAAAGAAAATCTCATCCATGAAAGACCTGCTGCCCATCCTGGAGCAGATTGCCAAGAGCGGCAAGCCGCTGCTGATCGTCGCCGAAGATGTTGAAGGCGAAGCGCTGGCTACTCTGGTGGTCAACAAACTGCGTGGCACGCTGCAGGCTGTGGGCGTAAAGGCCCCTGGCTTCGGCGACCGCCGCAAGGCCATGCTGCAGGATATCGCCATCCTGACCGGCGGCAAGGCCATCACGGAAGACCTGGGCCTCAAGCTCGAGAACATTCAGTTGCAGGACCTTGGCCGCGCCAAGAAAATCACGGTGGATAAAGACAACACCACCATCGTGGAAGGCAAAGGCAAGCCGGTCGAGATCGAAGGCCGCGTAAAAGAGATCCGCAGCCAAGTGGAAAACACCACCAGCGACTACGACCGCGAGAAGTTGCAAGAGCGGTTGGCCAAGCTGGTCGGCGGCGTTGCCGTGATCAAAGTCGGCGCAGCCACCGAGACCGAAATGAAAGAGAAGAAAGCTCGCGTGGAAGACGCAATGCACGCAACCCGCGCAGCAGTCGAGGAAGGCATTGTCCCCGGCGGCGGCGTGGCCTTGGTGCGCTGCATCCCGGCGATCGATAAGCTCAAGCTGGAAGGCGATGAGCTGATCGGCGCCAACATCGTAAAGCGCGCGCTGGAAGAGCCCCTGCGCCAGATCGTGGCCAACGCGGGCGAAGAAGGCGCAATTGTGGTCGGCAAGATCCGCGAGCACAAAGACCCTGACTACGGATACAACGCCCAGACCGGTGAGTTCGAACACCTGGTGAAGGCGGGCGTCATTGATCCGACGAAGGTCACGCGCACCGCTCTGCAAAACGCCGGCTCCATCGCGGCGCTGATGCTCACCACCGAAGCGTTGGTTTCGGAGATTCCGGATGACAAGAAGGAAGCTCCAATGCCGGGTGGACACGGCGGGATGGGCGGTTTCTAAGAAACCGCTTCGTAGAGACGTAGCATGCTACGTCTCTGCCGAAAACTACGAAGAAATACAAAAGCCCTGCAGAAATGCGGGGCTTTTTGTTTTTATCTTCACCGCGGAGGCGCGGAGACGCGGAGGAAACATTGCCTGTGTTTTCTCTGTCTTTCTGTGCCTCCGTGGTAGATTGTCTTTTCTTTCTTTGAGTGTTTCAATATAGGAATTCTGACCAAGGGTGATGAGGCATTTTATGAGAAAGCTAATTTTCTGCAGCTCTATCTTGGTATTGGTTGTGCTTTTCGGAGTTGCCACCACGGCAGGTGGGGCGGGGTCCAAGCAGCAGGAGGAGAAGATATCGAGCATGGATCGCGGGCGGGCGCAGCAAATGCTCGATGATATCGGCAGCGACCTCCGCAAGCACTACTACGATCCCACATTCCACGGTGTTGACCTGGAGGCGATGTTGCGCGAGTACAAGCAAAGGATCCAGAACGCCGAGACGATGAATATGGCGTTGTCGCACGTCGCGGCCGCGCTGGACACGCTGCAGGACTCCCACACCTTTTTTCTTCCTCCTGCGCACGCGTACCACCACAGTTATGAATGGAAAATTCAAGTTGTCGGGGAACGCTGTTACGTGACGCAGGTCAAGCCTAAGAGCGATGCGGAGGCAAAAGGAGTGAAGCCCGGGGACGAGGTGGTGAGCATCAACAGCTATCCGCCCGACCGCGTCAACCTTAGGAAGATCGAATACGTATTCAACATCCTGAGGCCGCAACCCGGATTGCGGGTGGTGCTGCGCGACCCCACGGGCAGCGAGCGCCAAGTGGATGTGATGGCAAACATGAAGGCGGGCCAGCGCATAAAAGACCTGACGGGAGAAGGCATCTGGGACGTGATTCGCGAGGGGGAGAACAAGGAGCACTTCATGCGCGCGCGCTACGTAGAGGTGGGCGATGAGTTGATGATCCTGAAGTTGCCTGAGTTCGACTTCGCTCCGTCTGAGATCGAGGGAATGCTGGGAAGGGCGCGCAAACATAAAGCTCTGGTCCTGGACTTGCGAAGCAATCCCGGAGGCAGCGAGGAGACGCTTAAGTATCTGCTGGGAGGGATGTTTGAAAACGACGTGAAGATTGGCAATCGCGTGGGACGAGAGACGAAGCAAGAAGCAGTCATCACCAAGGGCGGGCACAATCCCTTTCAGGGCAAACTGGTGGTGCTGCTGGATAGCAGGTCAGCCTCGGCGGCGGAGCTGTTTGCGCGGGTGATTCAGCTTGAAAAGCGCGGAACCGTGCTCGGTGACCAGAGCTCGGGCAGCGTGATGGAGGCCAGGCACTACAGCTACACCATGGGTGTGGACACCGTGATTCCCTTCGGCGCATCCATCACCAGGGCCGACCTGATTATGAGCGACGGCAAAAGCCTGGAGCACACTGGAGTAACGCCGGACGAGATTTCGTTGCCCACGGCAGCGGACCTGGCCAGCGGCCACGACCCCGTCCTGGCGCACGCCGCCCAGATCTTGGGAGTCAAACTCAGCCCCGAGGACGCGGGAAAAATGTTCCCCTATGAGTGGCCGCCAGAATGAAACGTCAACAACGTTCGAGAGAGAAGAAGGAAGCTCCAATGCCGGGTGGACACGGCGGCATGGGCGGGTTCTAAAAAACCGCATCAAACCGCTTCACCGCTTCGTAGAGACGTAGCTCGCTACGTCTCTGCTGGGAACTACAAAGAAATACAGAGCCCTGCAGAGATGCGGGGCTTTTTGTAGACAAGCGGCAAATGTCTGAGCGTATTCATTGATTTAGAGGAAACATGCAGCATTGATATAACTTGTCTCCGGAGCCACACACACACGGATCGTTTTGCGTAATCCCCTTCTCTCTGCATAGGTCAAGAAGCGTCTGCAGTGCCTTCTTACGCCAGAGGTACGTCGTGTCGTCCAGCAACAAACGAGATGACCAAACCGCTGAAGTGGTGGCGGCTCGTCCACTGGTCGTCATCAAGATAGCTAGCTTATCGTGAGCTCTTTGGAGCACCGTCATTGGGATATTCCGTCTGAGGCCTGCGTTCACAGACGTAGCGAATTCTGTTCCTTCATGGCTCAATAGCTGTTCCTTGACTTCTTTCCGAAGTGCTTCTCCTTCTGATGACCTACGAAATTGCAATATGCTGCTGATTATTTGCGGCTGCTGGAGTACATACGTACCGAGATCAGAATTAAAATTACGGGTGACTGCATAGCTAGCGTATTCATCACTCCATTCTTGGGCTATTCTGATACCGAATGCAGCTGTGGTTAGTTGTACTCCACCGAAAGGCAGCTTGGTGGCGATCATGTTCAGTTTGTCGCACAATACACCTGTATGAACTAAGTGCGCGAGCCGCAGATATGGGAATTTCAACCAAATCGGCACCTGAGATGGCAAAATGGCTTCCCCAATTCCCAACAATCTAGAAATTCCAGGCATCAATAAACAGTTTCTGGTAAACGGAGCTATATCGAGCTTTACGCTGTCTTTGAAAATGATAACCTTGGACTCCATGTCCTGCAGGATCTTGTTTGCCGGTTCTTCCTGACCTGGTTTCGGTGAAAAATGGCGACTGATAACTTCCGAAGGGGACTGCGGCTGAAGACCGTCCATGCTTTTAGGTTGAATCAAGTCAATGACTCCTAGAACCTCGCCCTCAGCAAAAATGGCTGACATCTCATTCTCAGTATGCAAAAAACGAACTACGTCCTCTTCCAATATTCGTTTCAAAAGCTCTTCGCCCACGAGTTGAAATAATGCCGATGCTGCGATGAGTGGTAGATAGACGTAGTCAAAGCAAATCAGTCCTACTACCAAATCATGAGGTGCGGTAGTCACCGCTGATGGAATTTCTTCATTTGTGAATCCCAACCCAATCGTTATGTGCCCTGTAGCGCCTGTATCGTGTGACAAAATGCTCGCAGCGCTAAAGTCGTGCCATGTTCCCGGAGGTTTGAAATCAGAGATGTAGTAGATGCTTGGCTTAGGAGAACTAACCGGTTGCTGAACAGTATCGGATATCTCAATCGGGAGTGTACCAGTTTGGGCGATCAGCTTTGCTTGCCAAACATAATCGAGGACTGTCATCGCGGCCCGATGATCAGGATGCCGTCTTAAGTCATAAGAGATTTGGTGCAAGCTAGACAAATCATGGCGCTCGGTGGTCGTAGTAACAAAATGTGGACCGGTTCCAAAAAACGCCGTGTCTTCGACGTTATCCGCTAGAAGTTTCAGAACATACGTGTCCCGTACACTGTAGCCGAGAAATATTACTGTGCAAGTGAGAAATAAATGATTTAACGATGATAAGTAACCCTTAATTTGAAGCAGCGCATCGTAGTCGCCCTTAGCAAACACCGCGTCTTCAATCGCGCTGGATGAGCCGTGCAATTTTGCAATAAAACTTGCCCGAGAGTTTAAGAGATCAATAGAACGGGGCAAATTGGTCGTTTGGAGAACTGTTGCATTTCGTAGTCGACTCTCCAATGCTTCGTCCACATTTGTTGTCACAATATGGAAGGGCTCCAACCGCTGAACGAGGTCAATGAAGTGCGCGTACTCCACTGTAGTTTTCATCGGTGGAAAACTCTTTGACAGAAAATCATAGTATTGCTTTGAATCAAGATCTTTGCACATCTGAAAGAACGCTGGAAAGTCACCGGAATCCATTTCTGCTTGCAACGCAGTCCGATTTAAACCAGTCACATACTTCGTGAAATGGCGCTTTAGTTGACGAGCGAGTTCCTTCCACAAAGGATAGCCCAACCATGAACCTGTGCCCGCACCAATCCAGAACACAACAGGTCGGGTTGACTCAGTTACCACCCGCCGGAGTAAATTAAGCGATTTAATTGTCTTATCGTCGTCTGCATTCAACATAATCAGTCGAACAATCTGTTCCTCAGAGGATTCTACACACAGCTTAAGCCGGCCGGGTGGCCCACCCTTCCGCGCGTTTTTCGCGGAGGGTGGGGGTTTTCATCTTCGCAGTAGAAAATCCATAACGCATTGATATAAGTTCTGACCATGCCCTGGGGACTCGAGCGCTTTCAGCAAACCGGTGACTTGGACTTCCATCTAAGGGCTACGCAGTCAGAATGCGGCTGCTGCGCCCTCGCGTCGGGCTCGCGCGGTCCAGCGCTCTCCCTCCGCTCACCCATCAACTTCACCTGTCACCGTCGAGCTCAACTGCTGGGCACGCCGCAAGCTCGCGACATCTTCGAAGTCGCACTTGAGCGCGTGCGAGGCCGGTATGGTTTGTAGTCCCGGAAGGGACGGCGCATTATAGCCCAGCACTTCCAGTGCTGGGTAGAGTTGCCAGAGTGTTCCAAGTCCCGTAGGGACGACGCCCGCTCTATGCAAATACAAAGCGCTCGTCGTATTCCATGCCGTTCTTTTTCAAAAACAAAACATATTCTTCTTCGAAGGTCTGTTTCCGGTGATGTTTCTTCTGGTTCCTGATATATCGGATCGTGTTTTCAATTTGGGAAGCGCTCACGCTGAATGCGCCGTAACCCTCCTGCCAGGCAAATCTGCCGTGTCCGGGAAATTTTTCGTTGATCCATTTGGAAGAGACTCCCTTGATACTCTGGATGGCTTTTGCCAAGGGCAACACCGCCGGAACAGAAAGCAGGATGTGAATATGATTTTCGATGCCGCCAATGGCCGGAACTCTCATGCCGCGCTCGGCCGCCACGGAGACGACGAGTTTCCACAAACGTTGCTCGAATTCGGGACGGATCAGGTTCTGCCGCTCTTTTGTGCTGAAAACACAATGCAGATTGTTGTTCACGAAAGAATGTGCCATGAGGTTGCATCCTTCTGGCGTCGTCCCTGCGGGACTCGGCTCCATTTGTTTAGCTTACCCAGCACTGGAAGTGCTGGGCTATAATACGCCGCCCCTAACCGGGGCTGGGAATGCCGGGGTAGGCCACCCAGTCGTCTGGGGCGCGAGGTTTGAGGGCTAATGTAATTAGCCGCGGGGAATGAGCATGATGAGCAGCAGCAGCACGCCAAACATCGAAGTGAGCATCTGGACGCCTTGGTAGCGTATGTACAGCAGAACGTCCGATGGTGAACTGCCGGATGCTACGACTTTCTTAATTCGGCGGTAAGTAACAATGGCGCTCAACCAGGGAAGCACGATCACAAGAGTCAGACCAATGACATCCAGAACCCACCTGTCTGCTGGGTGCAATGGATGGATTATCCGGTCAACCCCAAGGAGTGCAGCGACAGCCGAAGCAAAAATAGCCGTTGCCAACTGCATCTTCACTACAGCCTGAGCAGAAATAGGCTTGGGTCTTGGTTCCGGCCAATCTTTCTCAAGCTGTTCCAGATTGTCGGTCATGAGCGCCTCCTAAAATGCCGCCGAAATCCGCGTCGAATGATTCTATACCGTTCTATCATCCCTATGCCGGAGCATGACCGGGATGGCCCACGCTGCCTCTCCAAATTTCACGGCGTAGGCTTTCACTTGACCTCAGTTTTTCTCATTCACCAAATTTTCGTCGCCAATGAGTTGGAGAAGAGCGTCAAGCCTCGAATTCGCCCTTCTGGCTTCGTAACCGACGGACCAAATTGTGGGAAGCAAGAGCAATAGGAGCATCAATGCATAGTTGTGTGGAAAGAATTTATCGGAGAGAATCACGACGATTGGAGCCGACAAACCCGTAATAATGCCGGTGATCGTTGACGAATGCCTCGGGCCATGTGTGGCTTTAAGCAGCTTCATTTTCTTTTCGAGCCGTAGTAGCTTGAATTGACCAATGGCCTCATTTTGTTCCGAAGTAGCCATGAGAATACCTCCTTCAAAATGTTAGAACGGATTCATAGTTAGTGTACAGATTTAACGGACGGGCGTGGCCGGGTGGCCCACCCTTCCGCGCGTTTTTCGCGAAGCGCGGGGGTTTTCGTTTCGGTCGTGGAAAGTTCATCGGCGATTGATATAAAGTTCTGACCATGCCCTGGGGACATCACGGCACGTACAGAACGTCTACGGACACTCAGTACGTAGTTGTTTAGTGAGATGCAGTACAAGATCGTCGTCCAGCATTACCTGGACATACTGCCCGACATATTGGTCTCGGTAGGTAACGCCGCGGCCGTCTGGAACGTAGCCTCGCAACACATACAGTCGCTGGGCAGCGTTGTACCCAGCATGCAGCCCCACCCCGATACCAACGACACAATAACGGCGAGCTGCTTGCCCTTCTGCAAGATCCAGCAGGCGGCTCGCGATACCACGTCTGCGAAATGTGGGAAGCACATTCAGGTCTTGGATCTC
>Ga0210384_10002138_pt1 | contig 24777 bp, 22 predicted proteins | sample IncBWH2MmetaG_FD_160574 | JGI IMG/M metagenome (GOLD analysis project Ga0210384, IMG submission 160574) | Forest soil microbial communities from Barre Woods Harvard Forest LTER site, Petersham, Massachusetts, United States - Inc-BW-H-2-M | ecosystem: Environmental > Terrestrial > Soil >...
CGCTCCTGATCCGCCATCCGGTCAGGTACATGAATGTCACCACCGGCCGGGCGTAGGCGGGCAGGTGTTTCCGCACCGCCTCGAACTGCTCCCGTTCGAAGAACCCCTGGCGGATGTTGTCCTCCTGCAGCTTCTCGAAGCGCGGCAGCTGGCCGGCAAGCTTCTTGTTCTGATGCGCCACCCGCAGCCCCTTCGAGAGGGTAGCCAGCTCGCGGTTGACGGTCGCGGGGGCGGCCTTCTGCTGCTTGCGATGGACGACGTAGCCGTGGATGGCGGGCGTGTCGATGCGCGCGATACGCCACCCAGCGAAGTACGGCCCCAGGTGGGCCATGCGGCTCTTCGCTTCGGCCACGTCGCGCTTGCCAGTGGCCTCGTAGTACGCGATCAGGTCCGCCTGCGCTTCCTCCCAGCGCACCCTGTCCACTTGTGGTAGGACTGACTCCCCGCGCTGGGCCGCACCGCGGCGCACGTCGAGGACGCGCTTCGCCTCGGTCAAGTTGCTGGTGCCGGTGCTCTGGTAGATGGGCCTACCGTGCTGGTAGACCTTCGTCCAGAAGACGTTGCCCCTGAGGTACAACCCCTTCGGGTACTTCGGCATGTGTCAGCTCTTTTCCGACCGCTCGCACTCGGCGCGCAGCCGCTTGATTTGGTAGTGGACTTTCTCCAGCGCGACGCGGAAGGCCCCGAGGTCCACGGGTGCCTCGTCCGAGCAGGCGCTCTCCATCGTGGTAAGTTCATGGAGCAGCAGCGACGTCTTGCGCTCGACATCGGTAAGCGCCGCCTCTACATGGACGTGATGGCCGTTAGCCCACACATCGGCCACCACATTGACCCGCACTTTGACGACCATGATTTGGCTACCGCGCCAGCTGGCCGGTGTGGGCCAGCGACACGAAGCGCTCACTGCCATTGCCGATGATTACGTGGTCGTGGATCTCGAGCTCGAGTAGCTTGCCGGCGTCGACGAGCTGCCATGTCAGCCGGAGATCCTCCCGGCTCGGCGTGGGGTCGGCGCTCGGGTGGTTGTGGACGAGGATCAGCGAGGCGACACCCATGAGGCGAAGCGCCGGCCCGAACACCTCGCGCGGATGCACGAGGGCGGCGGACAGTGTGCCGACGCTGACCTCGTGGTAGGCGATAAGGCGGTTCTGCGTGTTGAGCATGAAGATCCCGAAGTGCTCCCGGGCATCATCGGCGATCAGCTGACGGGCTAGGGCGGTGACCGCCTCGGGCGAGCTGAGAAGGGTGCCGGGGCCCGCGTCCTTCTGGCGCGCCAGCCTGAAGGTCACCGCGATCACCGTGTAGTTGGCCGGGGGGCTGCTGCCGTTCGTCTTGAAGGCGTCGCGCTTCATTGACTGTTCCTCCAGGGGTAGATTTGGACTCGGTGGCTAATCATGCCAGTAGCGCTAATGGTATGTCAATGGCCTGTAACGCCTCGTCAGAATGTTAGAATCCGGTGCGTGGCAAAGCGCAAGAATCCGGCCGCGGTCGCCCTCGGCCGGCTCGGCGGCACGGCTGCTGCTGGCCGGGGTGCCAGGGCGCGGTTCGCGGCGATGACTGGCGAGGAGCGGCGGGACCTGGCTCGCCGTGCAGCTCGTGCTCGCTGGTCGAAGGCGAAGAAGCGCCCCACCTAACGTATATCTCCGCCACGAAGAAGCACGGAGGACGGACGTGGCTTATGTGATGGACATCAGCTTCGACAATAGTTGCCGACTCGCGCGAAAGACATATCTCTTCGAGTACCAGGGTGTCAGATTCAAATTGGTCCAGGACGAGCCCAGAAAATGGGCCGATCATCTTATGACGATTGTGCCAAGCGTGGACGGACCGGAAAGTGATCGGGCCTTCACCGCCGGGTCTGAATTCGTGAGCGCACTCGGCTGGGAGCTTCGCTCAAGTGTCGCGGTGTGGGAGTCAGGCGGTAGAGGTTGGCCCGATCCGCTCCCTCTGAGCCAAGTCAAGCCAAGCATTTTCACATTTCCTCGTGTTCCATTCCGCGGGAATGTCATCGGATACGACCTTCGTCGTCTTCCTCACGTCAGAACCAAGGAGCAGCGCATCGCGCTCGCCCTGTTCAGAGAAGCAACCGCCTCGAACAGCATCTATCTCTCCTTCTTGTTCTACTGGCAGATTCTTGAGGTAGGCGGCGGAAATCCAATCCGGTTTGTCAACAGGACACTTAGACGACAACCGGCGGGCTTTCATATTGACCCGAGGGTCATCGCACAGCTTCCTACTGGATCGCGGTCACTAGGTGTGTACCTCTCGGATGATTGCCGCCATGCGATAGCTCACATCCGTCGCACGCCGGGCAAGAGGGCCTTGGGGCTTGATCGACGAGAAGAGCGGTTGCACCTGGCGATTAGTGCAGGCGTCATCAAGACGTTCGCTGAGCATTACATCCGCGAGAAGCTACAGTTGAAGGACTCTTTGCACCTAGTCCGTCTAGCACCGCGGGGTTTCCCGACCTTCGTTGATACGGCCACACTTCACAGTCATGTGTGGCGGGCGTATGCAGCGCCGAGACTAGATCGCATCTTCGGCAAGAGTAGGGGCAAACGGTAGTTCGCGAGGGGAACGGAAGACCAGCTAGCGCGAGGAGGCCACTATGCCAGAGCCATCAAAGAAGAAAGTTCGTGACGGATGCGGCAAGGCCAAGCCGCTACGATATTTCATCAAGATTGGCGACCCGCCCAAAGAGGAGCGGGGCTATTGCTCGCTCGGATGCGCTCGGCTTCATTTCCCTGGCTACACGGGCAAGTAACCAATGGCTCTGGCAGAACGACTAGGACTTCACCCGCTAGTTCCACTGCCGGGCGATCCGCGGCTGTGCGTCTGCTATCTTGTCCGTTACCTCCCCTTCGGCCCACGCCGGTCCACTGTGTCGGGGAGGCACATCGCTTACTCCATGACCTGATCCGCCCGCTGCAGGAGCGACGGCGGGATCGTCAGGCCGAGGGCCTTGGCGGTCTTGAGGTTGATGACTAGGTCGAACTTGTTGGGCTGCTCGATCGGCAGGTCGCCGGGCTTGGCTCCTCTAAGAATTTTGTCGACGTACACCGCAGAACGGCGCAGCATCTCAGCGGAATTTGCACCGTAGGACATGAGACCTCCTGCCTCTACATACTCTGAGTGTTCACAGAGCGTGATGATCCGGTGTTTGAGTGCGAGATCGACGATGTCCTTTCGTTTGGCAAAAAAGAAGATTGATGACATGACCAATAGCCCTTGGTCGCGGGCCTTCATCATGTCAAGGAATGCCGAGGCAAGAGCATCCCGGTGCTGCACGACGAAGGTATGAACCTCTAGGCCTAGGGGCCGGGCCGCAACCGCGGCCTGTTGGGTGTAGCGAGTGAGTACCTGGGAGATGGCCACGCTCGTGATACCGTCCTGAAGAAGCGCAACCCTTGAAAGACTCGGTACGAGCGCTTTGAGAAGCTCGAGTCGTTTAGGGACAAGGGCGCCCTGAAGAACCTGCGAGCCCGTGAGATTGCCACCCGGCCTTGCGAGGCTGGAGACGAATCCCTCGACGACGAGATCAGCACCGGCCTGGTAGACGACGATCGGGATGGTTTTCGTTTGCAGCTGAAGGATCTTTGCCAGACTGGCACCGCCGGTCCACAATAAGTCGACCTTGAGTCGCACCAGGTCGGCGGCGGCTGCGCGAAGCTGTTCGGCTGACTCACCCCACCTTTCCTCGGCAACTAGGTTCTGGCCATAGACCCAGCCGAGTTCTTTTAGCGTTAGCCAAAACGGATTCTTCGATCGGAATTCCGCGGCCTGGTCGGGGCTCGCAGGTGGACGGGCGGCCAGGAAGCCCACGTGAACAGCCGTCCCCGGCTGCTGCGCCTCGCCGGCGAGCGGCGCGATGAGGAGACCGCCAGCCAAAGTGCTGATGAAGGACCGTCGGTCCATCACTCGATCAACTGGTGCGCCCGCTGCAGGAGCGACGGCGGGATCGTCAGGCCCAACGCCTTGGCGGTCTTGAGGTTGATCACCAGGTCAAACTTAGTCGGCTGCTCGACGGGGAGTTCGGCCGGATTGGCGCCCTTTATGATCTTGTCGACGAAGGTCGCCGCCCGCCGCCATATGTCGGCGAGGTCCGGAGCATACGACAATAGCCCACCGAACTCGACAAAGTATCGTTGGTGATACATGGTGGGGATTCGGTTCTTGGCAGCCAGCGCCACAATGAGCTGGGGGCGCGGATCGAGGGCGTAAGGTGCAGCCGCGAGCAGCGCACCCGCGCGCGCCTTAGTCGCCATCCTGAAGGCTCCTTCGATTTCAGCAATATCCCCAATCGGGAGCGACAGTAGTCTCCACCCCTGCTGTCGGGCGGCGGCTTCCGCTGCCTCCCACACTCGATAGCTGGCCCGGTCCCAGAGAACCGCCACTGGCGTCGCAGTCGGGACGATTTGCTTGAGCAGCTCCAGTCTCTTCCCGATGAGGTCTAGCCACAGAAAGGTCAGGCCTGTGAAGTTGGTGCCCGGGCGACTGAGACTCTCCACGAACCCGCTCATCACCGGGTCGCCGGAGCCCGCCATGACAACGGGGATCGTCGAGGTTGCCTCTTTGACTGCTTGCTGCGAATTCCCTACGGCGACGATCACGTCCACCTTGAGACTGACTAGCTCGGCAACGAGACTCGGGAAGCGTTCGAGCCTGCCTTCGGCCCCCCGGGGCTCGGTCACGAAATGTTGTCCATACACGTAACCGAGGTCGCGCAATCCGCGCACAAACGCGTTGACGATAGGGTGCCGGGGCTCAGGCCCGACCATGTCGGAGGTCGGTAGCGTATAACCGAGGATCCCGATTCGCCACACCTTCCCCGACTGCTGCGCGTCGGCGGCGATCGGCGCGGCGAGGACTCCGCCAGCAAGCGTGCCGATGAAGGCTCGGCGGTTCATTACTCGATCACGTGATCCGCCCGCTGCAGGAGCGACGGCGGGATCGTGAGGCCGAGGGCCTTCGCGGTCTTGAGGTTGACCACGAGCTGAAACGTCGTGACCTGCCGGATGGGCACCTCACTGACGGGCGTACCCCGCAGGATCTGGTCGATGGTCTCAGCGAGCAAAGAGTAGAGCTCGCGGACGTCGTAGCCGTAAGAGAGGAGGCCGCCGATGACTAAGGTCGAGTACTCGGAGATCATGGGGATTCGATGCTTCAAGGCGAGGTCCGCTGCGGTTTTAAAGTGGGGGCCTAAGAAGCGCCTACTGCTGCGCAACACCAGGGCCCCTTGGGCGCGTCCGGCTCGGAGCGCCGAGAATGCTGGGTCAAGATCCTCGACGCGCAGAACTGGCACGATCACAAGGCTAATACCCAACGCCCTACCGCTCGTTTCGGCCATGCGGACAGCCGCGCTGGTTTCAGGTCCTCCCTTGAGGATGCCCGCCCGAGAGAGACGTGGGATGGCCTCTTTCAGGAGTGCCAACTGCTTGCCAACCAACTCGGGCTGAAGTGTCTGGGTTCCGGTGACATTGCCGCCGGGTCTGGCGAGGTTGGCCGCGAGCCCGCTCTGCACGAGATCTTCCGCTTCAGACGCGACGATCGGGATTGTTCGGGTCACCTCCTGCAGACGCCTAGCTTGGTGGTCACCTGAGACGACGAAAATGTCCACGCCTGATTGCATCAACTCGGCGGCCAGCTCGGGAATACGCTCGGGCTGATCACCGAACACGCGGCGGTGGACCACGTAGTTCTGTCCGTGGACCCAACCAAGCGCTCGCATCCGATCGTACCATAGCCCCTCGCCCGGTGCGGTCCTCGGCAGCTCGGCAAGGAATGATCCAATTCGGTACACCTTCCCCGCCTGCTGCGCATCGGCGGCGAGCGGCGCGGCGAGGAGGCCGCCAGCCAAGGTGCTGAGGAATGCCCGCCTATCCACTACTCGATGACCTGATCCGCCCGCTGCAGGAGCGACGGCGGGATCGTCAGGCCGAGCGCCTTGGCCGTCTTGAGGTTGATGACGAGCTCGAACGTGGTCGGCTGCTCGATGGGCAGATCGCCAGGCTTGGCGCCCCTCAGGATCTTGTCGACGAACACGGCCGCGCGCCGGAAGAGCGCGGCGTCCGGCGGGCCGTACGAGATAAGGCCACCAGCCGTTACAAAGCGCTTGGTGCTATGAATTGCGATGATCCGCTGCCTTGCGGCAAGATCGACGATTTCCTTTTCGTGCGCAAAGGTAAAAGGTGTCGATTCTACGACCAGCCCGTTGATGCCCTTTTTGGCCATCTCGCGGAGCATGACAGAGGTGTCCTCGGGCCGAGCCGCAATGTAGACATGGAGTTCCAGGCCGAGCGATCGGGCCGACGCTACCTTAACTGCGTAGGAGCTCGTCTTGTGTGTGATGCTCTCGTCAAAAAACACAACCCGCGCGAGATTTGTTTCATCTCTTTGAGAAGTTCGAGTCGCTTAACGAACAGTTCGTCTTGAAGGATCTGCGACCCCGTGATATTCCCACCCGGTCTGGCGAGGCTCGCTACGAGACCAATGCGTGCAAGGTCATCGCCGGCGCCAACGATAACGATTGCGGTGTGTTTCGCTTCGGCGCTCGCGATGCGGGCCAACCCGGCGCTGGGCACCACGAGCACGTCGACCTTTGTCCGTCCGAATTCAGCGGCGACTGTGTGAAGCTGCTCGGTTGATTCGCCGAACCGCCGTTCCAAAATGAGATTCTGACCCTCAACCCACCCCTGCCCCCTCAACGCATCAGCAAGCAGCGATTGGGCGATGTCCTGGCTCGGAGATGGACCGAACCCGAGGTGTCCCACGCGCGCTGGTTTGCCCGTCTGCTGCGCCTCAGCGGCGAGCGGCGCGGCGAGGAGGCCGCCTGTCACGGTGCCGATGAAGGCTCGCCGGTCCATCACTCGATCACCTGATCCGCCCGCTGCAGGAGCGAGGGCGGGATCGTCAGGCCGAGGGCCTTGGCTGTCTTGAGGTTGATGACCAGTTCGAACTTCGTGGGTTGCTCCACGGGGAGGTCGGCTGGGTTTGCCCCCTTGAAGATTCTATTAACGTAATAGGCTCCGCGGACAGCAATGTCGGACAAACTGGGGCTAAGCGACATGAGCCCTCCGTCGGCCACTACCTCCCGGAAGCCGTACACGGCGGGAAGCCGATTCGTCGCCGTGAACTCAATGATCTCCCGTCGGAGCGCATACAGTAGACCGCCGGGATTAGCAATGAGCGCCTGAGGCCTCTCCTTTTTAATAGTGGCAAACGCCTCCTGTAGTTCCCCAGGCCCGTGAAGCCGAAATGTCAGCAGACGTATGCCTAGCGCTTTGGCTATGGCCTCGGACTTTGCCGTCTCTGGTGCAGTCTCGTCCTCCGGAGATCGGAACATGGCAGCAAAGGAAATCTTCGGAACCAACTCCTTCAAGAGTTCAAAGTATTTTGGCACTAGACTTCCCTGCGCCTGGAAGGTGACTCCAGTAACGTTGCCGGCCGGCCGCGGAAGGCTCGAGACAAGACCACTCTCGACCGCTGCGCCCCCCGCAAGGAAGACAACCGGTATGGTGCTCGTCGCGTTTTTTACAGCTACCGTGCCAGCTGGAGTCCACACGACGATCAAATCGACATTGAGTCGAACTAAGTCCGCAGCGGCTCCGGCCCATTGATCGCGCCGCCCGGCTGTATATCGTCGCTCGACCAGCAGATTTCGGCCTTCCATGTAGCCGAGTTCCTGCATCGATCGGAAGAAAGCGCCCTCAATTGGGTTGTTGCGATCTGCAGCAGGTGAGAGCCAGCCGATGCGCCAGACCTTCCCCGCCTGCTGCCCCTCGACGGTGAGCGGCGCGGCGAGGAGGCCGAGAGTGATGCCGGAGATGAACGCCCGCCGCTCCATTACTCGACGACCTGATCCGCCCGCTGCAGGAGCGACGGCGGCATCGTCAGGCCGAGGGACTTGGCGGCCGTCAAGTTGATGACGAGTTCGGAACGTCGTGGGTTGTTCGACCGGCGCGCGGCACGGCCCCGGCTCCTCTACTTGTCGATCCAGGCGGCCATGAGCCTTCCGCCTACGTCGAAACCGTTGTTCGGCATGTAGTTCTTGATGTAGGGCTCCCAAGCCGAGACGACCTTGACCGAGCCATCCGCGCCGAAGTAGCCCTGCTCAGCCAGGTACCGCTGGATGTCGTAGACGATCTGCTTGCGTTTGGGCACGTCGAACGTCCGGCGTTGCAGGGTGATCATGTCAGTCAGCTTGGGGTCGTTCACGTTCAAGATGTTGAGCGGCTGACCGGGCATGAAGGGGCGGTAGAAGTAGGCCTCCGGATCGACCCAGGCCCCACGCAGACCGTACATCATGTCGTCGAACTTGCCGTAGATCGCGGTGGAGATGAACGCCCCGTACTCCTTGAGCTTCAGCTCGGCATCGATCCCGGCGGCCTTCCAGTTCTTGACGAGGATCTGAGCCGCGTCCAAGAAGTCGGGGCCGTACGCGGTGCCCGGTGATTCCACCTGCGCCTTGAACCCGTTCGGATAGCCCGCCTCCGCCAGGAGGCGCTTGGCGTCCGCGGTCGAGTACTCGTAGAGCTTCCGACCCTCGGGGCCGAGCTGGTCGATGGGGATCGACCACTCCGCGGAGGCGGCCGGAACGACGGGATTGGGGACCCAGTGGCCCTGGGAGAACGCGTTCGATTCGAAGACTTCGGCCAGGCTGGTGGCGCGGGAGAGTGCGCGGCGGACACGGACGTCGTTGAACGGCGGCTTGTCGATCTTGAAGCCGATGAGCCCGCTGGTGAACCACGCGTACTCGGCCGTCTGGAGGCCGGGCTTCCGCTGCTGGGCCATCGCCAGATCGAGGCGGCGCACCACCTGCTGGTACTCGGGGCCGAAGTCGACCTTGCCGGCGAGCCAGGCGGCCAGGCGCGATGACGGGTCCGGGTCGATGAGCGCCTCGACCCCGTCGGTATACGGGAGCCCCGGGACGAAGTAGTGCGGGTTCCGCACGTAGACGAGCTTGACGTTCGGCTCCCAGCGCTCGAGCATCCACGGCCCGGTGCCCACCACCGACTCGGCCTTCTTGAGATCGCCGAACTTCTCCACGCACTCCTTGGCGACGATCCAGGTCGACGTGGAGGCGAGCAGGTCCAGGAACCAGGCGTTCGGCTCCTTCAGCGTGAACTTGACCGTGTATTTGTCGAGGACGTCGATCCGGTCGACGTACTCCAGGACGGGCCGGTTGCCGTTGCCCTTGATGGTGAGAAACCGCTCGTAGGTGTACTTGACATCATCGGCCGTCAGCTCGCGCCCGTTGACGGGGGGCTTGGGGTGCCAGCGGACGCCCTTCTTCAGCTTAAACACGTAGGTCTTGTCGTCGGGCTGGGTCCACGACTCGGCCAAGTCGGGCTCGATCGGGTAGGTCATGGGCTTCACCGAAGGGCCCGCCTTGACCTTGACCAGGCGGCTGTAGGTGAACGAGAGCGGGACCATCGTCAGGAACGAGATGGTCTGATGCGGGTCGAACCCGGTGACGGGGTCACTCTGCAGGACGAGGCGGAACGTCCCGCCTCGCTTCGGGGTCTGAGCCCTGACCGTCCCCGGGGCGAGGAGGCTGGACCCGCCCACGAGGCCGGCGGCGACGGCACCACTGGCCTTGAGGACGTCACGACGGGTGATGGAAGCTGGAAGCGATGGACGGTTCATGAGCGCACCTCCTCCACGGCCACAATCGGGGCCGCGATTGCTGTCAGGGCACGTTACCGTGAGGTCGGCCACTCCGATCCAGAGAAGCACCACGCAGCCTTTGCCGCGTGGAGCGCATCGAGGTTCCAGGCGACCAAGCAGTACCGCCGCGGCGACTCGCGACTCTCATGCCAACTCCCGCATCTCCGCCTCCGCCTGCTCGAGCCAGTACGTCATGCCCATCTCGCGATACATCGCCGTCGCGGTGGTGAGATGTTTACGGGCTTGCTCGCGTTCGGCAGTGCGGTGGTAGAGTCTGCCGAGGCCGAGGTGGCAGTGGGCGATGAGGGGGCGCATGCCGCGGGGTTCGGCCAGCGTCAGGGCCTTGCGATAGTGGGCCTCGCCGCGCTCGGCATCGAACCGCTCGGGATGGGTCGCGATGTCGCCGAGCAAGTGCAGTGAATAGGCTATGCTGCCATGGCGAGAGGGAAAAGAATCGACTCCGCGTTCGGTTAGACTCTGCGCCTCATTGAGCCGCCCGAGCAGTAGAGCGGCGCGACCCAGCGATGCGTAGGGCGTGTAGACGACCCCCTGCGCCACGAGATGCTTGAGGAGCTTCTTGCCATCCCGGAACCGAATCAGCGCCTCGCTCATCTCGCCAACCTGCGCGAGAACTACGGCGGACTGGGCGAGCAAGACGGGGAGGACAACAACGACGTTCTCCTTTCGGAGCGCCGCGATGCTCTGCTCGATCAGCGAAAGCGCCGTTGCCCAGTCACCCTTCCGCAGGTGAAGAACGCCCGCAACGTTGTAGGCCTCACCGATGGTGGAAGCATGCTGCGTCGGACCGGCCAGTCGGAGCAGCTCGGCCTCGTGCCGGGCCGCCTCGCTGAATCGACCGAGGTCGCCGAGACTCTGAACAAGCCACTGTCGAATGAAGAGTGACAACGGGATTCCGAAAGGCTCGTCAGGCCAGTCGGAGGGCATCGCCGCAAGGCTATCCGTGGCCATCTCGACCGCTCGCTCGAAGTCGCCTCGATACCAATGCGCCTGCGCAAGATAGATCGTGGCCCATATGCCGAGTCTCAAGTCCGCGAGGCGCTCGGCAATCGCCAGTGCGCGGGTGCCGGTCGCCAGCGCCTCGTCAACTTCGCCGAGCAGCGAGTGGGCGTTGATGCGGGCAGTGCAAGCCTGGCCTCGCCGGCGGTCGTCATTCAACCTTTCGGCGAGGATTTCGGCCTCGCGCGTGTTCTCCAGCCTCGGTCGGGGCTCACCAAGCCGCACCAGCATCTTCCCCAGATCAAGGCGGATCTCGAAGCCCTGTTCCAGCGTGGCCGGGTTCTCCGGCAGTGCCGCGAGGACCCCCAGCGCCTGCTCGAACCAGCTCCGGGCGTCCAAGAGCGCCGACCGCCCAGCCGCCTTGAGCCCGGCCTGCCAAAGGTAGTCCACCGCTTTCTCCCGCAATTCGCCCCGGAGCGCGTGATGGGCAAGGCGCTCGATCTGCTCCCCGAGGCGATCCCGATAGAGTGCCTCGATCGCGTCGACGATACACGCATGAAGGTCCCGTCGCCTGCCCTGCAGCAGGCTTCCGTAGGTGACCTCCTGTGTCAGCGCGTGCTTGAAGGCATACTCCAAGTCCGGGAACATCGTCGTCTGATAGACGAACTCGGCCGCCTGCAGATGGTCGAGTCCGCGCCGGAGCGCGTCGTCCGACAGCTCGGCGATCGGCTTGAGCAGTGCAAAGGGCACGTCTCTGCCGACGACGGCGGCGATCTGTAGGAGAGTTTTGTCCTCCGGAGCGAGCCGGTCGATACGCGCCGCCAGCATCACCTGGACGGTGGCAGGAACCTGGAGCGTCTGCACGGGTTGCGTCAGGCGATACCGCCCGCGCTCGCCCACCAGCGCGTCCGTCTCCACCAGGGTCTGGACGGTCTCCTCGAGGAAAAATGGGTTCCCGCGCCTGACGAGGACCTGTTTGAGGGGTCCGAGGCCGGGATCGTTGCCCAGGAGCGCCTCCAGGAACTCCCCGGCGCTCTCCGCCGGCAGCACATCCAGCCGCAACTGGCTGTAGTACGTCCTGCTGCCCCATGTGTGTTGGTAGCCAGGACGATAGTTCACGAGCAGGACCAAGCGTGCCGAGCCGAGGCTCTCGACCAGCCCATCGAGCAGGACCTGTGTTTCACTGTCCATCCAGTGGAGATCTTCGAAGATGACCAGGAGGGGCTGCTCGCGTGCTTCTCGGAGCAGCAAGCCTTTCACGGCGTCGAGCGTGCGCCGGCGCCGTTCAGCAGGGTCGAGCGCCTGCCAGGCGGCATCGTTCACGGGCACGTCGAGCAGAGCCAGCAACGCCGGCAGCGTCGGCTCCAGGGATCGGTCGAGCGCAAGGAGCTTGCCCGTCACTTTCTCGCGGATCTCGCGTAGGTCGTCCTTGTCCTGGACCTTGAAGTAGCATTTGAGTAGGTCGATCACGGGCAGGTAGCTCGTCGCCGTGCTGTATGAGGCCGAGGTACTCCCGAGGATGAGCCAGCCGTGCAGGCGACGCGAGTGGGTGAACTCGTAGACGAGACGTGACTTGCCCACGCCCGCCTCTCCGATAATCGCCACCACCTGCCCGCGGCCGTTGCTCGCGAGCTGCTGGGCCCGGCGCAGCTGCTCGACCTCCGCGTCGCGGCCGACAAAGCGCGTCAGGCCGCGCCGAGTGGCCGCCTGCAGGCGGGTGCGCGCCGGCCCGGCCCCCGTGACCTCGTAGACTTCCACGGGGGCGCCGAGTCCCTTCACCGGCACGAGACCCAGCGACTTCACCGCGACGTAGCCCTCGGCCAGCGCCAGCGTTTCGGGCGTGATCACGATCGCGCCGGGATCGGCGATCCGCTCCATCCGCGCGGCCAGGTGCGCCGTCTGACCGACAGCCGTGTAGTCCATGTGGAGATCGCTGCCGATGGCACGCACGACGACCTCCCCGGAATTCAGCCCGACGCGGATCTTGACCACGGCCGCGTGAGAGCGTCGCACGTCCTCCGCGTACTTCTTCACGCTCTCCTGCATCCGCAGCGCCGCGTAGCATGCCCGTACCGCGTGGTCCTCGTGGGCGAGGGGGGCGCCGAAGAGGGCCATGATCCCGTCGCCCATGACCTGGTTCACCGTGCCCTCGTACCGATGCACGGCCTCCATCATCCGCTCGAGCACCGGATCGAGAAGCTTCCGAGCCTCCTCCGGGTCACGGTCGGCCAGCAACTCCATCGATCCCTTGAGGTCAGCGAAGAGCACCGTCACCTGCTTGCGTTCCCCCTCGAGGGCCGCCTTCGAGGTGAGGATCTTCTCGACGAGGTGCTTCGGGGTGTAGGCCCCAGGCGAAGCAAAGCGAGTTGGCGCTGCCCCGGCGTCGACAGGGCGTGCGCACTCGGGGCAGAACCTCGCGGTCGGTGAGAGCTGGGTATTGCAGTTCGAGCAGGTCCGAACCAGCGGGGTGGCGCACTCTTCGCAGAACTTCGCTCGCGGAGAGTTCTCGTGCTGGCACCGAGGACACTGCATATCGAGACCTCCCAGCGAGGCGGGCCGGGGACGGTCGGACAGGTGGCACGAGGGTAGTCTGCGGGGCGGGAGGGGTCAAGGATGGGTCCGGAACGGCCGAGGCCTTCGCTGGGCTTCTCAGTTCATGGGGGTATGAAAATTGGGTCTTGTGGCTGAAGCGCTTCCCAAGCGTCGTGATCGAGGCGATTTTTTGGGGGTGGGGGGTCAGTGACTTCCAAAATGAACCTCGCAGTGTCGGTCTTCAGACGATCCGACTCAGCTCGATAAGCCGGTCGAGGTCGGCTCGGTCGTACAACACCTTCCTGATGTTGCGGTTCCCGATCAGGAGCTGAACGCGAGGCAGCTCGCCCTTCTGGGTCAGCCGGTCGAGCATGTCGGATGACAGATTTAGGTAGTTGGCAGCTTGATGACGGGTCAGCAACCGAGGTCCGGGAGGAGCACAGGACGGAGAGTCCTGCGTCCGTGCTGCCGAACGCGCCGGCGGCACACGCACTTGCGTCTGCTGGGGTTCACGGTTGTCACCAGGATTGTCACCACTGGGCTTCGTCCGGGGACGTCCAGGCCGTCCGCGAAGGCGCTGGCTGGCTGTGGCCAAGGGTAGCGTCTTGGCCGAGTTGACCGGCTCGCACGGCGCGTCCTTCACGGGCGGCCGGGTTAGACACCCGGGGGCTTGGGCGGCACCTGCCAGGGGTTGCGGCGCAGCCGACTCGGCCGGCTCATGCGCCACGGACATCGCTCCATCTCGATTTGCCAAGATCGAATCACCTCCTCCTACCGGGGGTCACGTTTTTCTTCTGTCTGGACACCGGGGAAATTGGATCAATCGCGGTGCACAATCCTTTCGAGTCAAGTACTTGCAGGCGATAACTACTTCGCGTAAGTACGCTATCTGGCCGCCGATTCGATACTTTTTAAGACGAGGAGGAATCGCACAAAATCAAGGGGTTGAACGCGACAGAAGCGCGAGCTTCACGGAATGTCTCATCGGGTTCCCCCGTGTGTTAGCTACCTGCCTCGCCCAGCCCAGCGCCCCGGACGCCGGCACCGAGCTGCGGTGGCCGGCTAGGCGGCGCCCTCTGGACTCCGGAGTGACGCGAGTGACGCGTGTCCCTTTGTTACTCCCGGCCATGGTGTATTGACTTCTTTCAGCTGACCTTTTCACCCGAGAGAAGAAAGGTAAACGCGTCACTCGCGTCACTCGGGGAAGGCTAGAAGGGGGTCGGCAGAGTGATCGGACGGAGCCCACGCCACTGCCGGGAGCCTCCGGTGCCCCTGTGGGACGTGAAGCCCCGCTCCTCGAGCTGGGTGCCGAGGGTCTTCTGTTTCATCGGGAACCGGACCCCGGCCCCCTCGGCCCAGGCCCGGTAGGTCTGGTAGAGGTCGCTGGCCGTGCAGCTGGTCCCGTCCTCGACCACGCAGGACTCCTCCAGGAAGTCCGTCAGGGGGTCCATCTCGGCCCGGTACGCGGCCGTCGCCTGCACCACCAGGGGCGGCACCTGGAGTCCGTGCTGGCGGTAGTCCCGCCACCCGTTCAGCGCCCAGTTGAGGATGCCGTCCCGCTCGGCGTAGAGCTTGGTCGGCAGCTCGCGGTCGATGTCCTCAGGCTTGATCGTCTCCTGGAAGGGCACCATGTGGATGCGGCGCCAGATCGCGAGGTCGGTCCCCCGGATGATGGGCTTGTGGTTGGCCGCGAGCCAGATCTTGAAGGTCGGCTCGAAAGTGAAGAACTCGGCGTAGAGCAGGCGAGCCGTGATGGGATCCTCGCCCGTGATCTCCTTCAACAGCGATTCCGCGAGGTGCTGCCCGTCCTCGGCCTCGGTCGCGGAGACGAACCGCGCGCCCTTCAAGACCGCCACGTCGCTCCTCCGGTCGTCTCCATGTTGCTTCACCATCAGCGTCGAGGCCTTGGTCGTCATCGCGTACTCGCCCAGCATCCGGCGGATCGCGTTGATGAAGGTGGTCTTGCCGTTCCGCCCGAGCCCGTACAGGAACCACATGCACTGCTCCGACATCAGGTCGCTCAAGCAGTAGCCCACGCTCCGCTGCAGGAAGCGCTGGGTGGCGACATCGGGCACGACCTGCTCGAGGAAGGCGTCCCAGACGGGCGCGGTCGCCGTCGGGTTGTATCCGGCGTTCGTGACCTTCGTCAGCATGTCGGCCGGTCGATGCGCCCACGTCTCGCCCGTGTCGAGGTCCATCGTGCAGGTCTGCGTGTTGAGCCACAGCGGGTGGGCGTCGAAGTCCTTCACCGAGCACCGGATACCCGGCATGGACTTCGCCAGTTCCAGACAGGCATTGATCCCGTTGCGGCTCTCCAGGTGGAGGGCGGCGTTGTAGTACCGGTCGGCCCTCTCTTCGATGGCATCGATCTCTTTTTCCAGCCTCTCAATCTCTTTCGCGCTCAGCTCGTTGTTCATGCTGCCACTCCCTTCTTGGTCTTTCGGTGGGTTTCTAGCTTCTTTCGCCGCTCGACGGCGACGTCGCGCTGCTGGTCGCTGCACGCGAAGAAGTGGTTCACGACCCGCTGCACGTAGGGCACGATGGCCATCTTGAAGTCGAGCGACCACCGCAACTGCCCGACCTGATACCACCGCTCGCCCATCTCGTCGGCATGGCGCACCTCGCCGGCACTGAACGCCTCGAACAGGCGGGCATGTTCCCGGTCGGTAAACCGCTCCCCGCCGGGACGATCCTCCTCGTCCCCGATGGCCGTCGCCCTGGTGACCGGCGACGGGCGCGAAGCGGGCGCGATGAAGAGCGCGTACACGTCTGCGATGCGGCGCTCAGTGCAGTGGCTGTGCTGGCACCGGAAGCCGCCCGCGTACCCGTTGTTGGCCGACGGCTCGAAGAGCTTCGTTTCGCTCACCCCCGACTCGATGCTGTGTTCAGCCTTCCACGGGCAGACGATGAAGTGATCCTCACCCACCTGCTTGAGGTAGAGTCCCTTCGCTTGGATTGCTGCCAGCAGCTCGGGGAAGTCACGTCCCACGTTCGCGGACGGCGCGCGCATCGTCCTGGTCGGCTTTGCCGGCACGAGGGCAGCGAGCTGGTCGAGCTGCGAAGGGAGAACGAGGATGCGCTCGGCCGGCACGACATCAAGGAACGCTCGACGGTGGGGGCGCTCATCGGTCGAGGCCCCCTTCACCGCCATCGTGCCCCAGACCTTATCGACCCGGCTCGCGTTGAAGACGCTACGGTCGATCTCGACCTGCTTCGGCACATTCCAGTGCAGCGCGAGGGCCTGGAGGCAGCGCTTGATGAGATCGGTGGACGCCGCGTCGTTCGGCAGCTCGACGGCGTACAGGAGGCGCCCGCCGTTGCCGCTGCACCCCCGGATCGGGGCCGGGAACCCATACTGTTCGGTGAGCCACTCCGCGAGGCGGTTCCGCACCTCGATAGCGAGGGCCTGCTCCTCGTCCGTCGCGGAGACGTGCTTGACCGGCGCGATGGGATCAATGTCGATGATGAACCACGCCCGCCAGGCGATGTCGGCGTCGGTGGTGGTGTCTTTCGTCCAGCGCGTCAGCTTCCCCACGGCCTCGCGCGCCAGCATCTCGGGCTTCAGCGGGTTGACCGTGAGGTAGATCGACTTCACGCCGTCCCACGACGCGATGGCGGCCGCCACCTGCTCGGGGTCGGTGAAGATGCCCGAGACGGTGCCGTCCCGCTCGGTCTTGAGGATACGGACTTCCCGAGGCGCGCCGTCGCGCGCGATCAGCTCCCAGGCGCGCTTGATGTACTTCGCGTTGAACTTTGCCGGACACGGGAGTGTGGGGGACGGCGCGGCGGTGATCTCGGTGCTCACCGCGCGCCTCCCTCGAAGCCCGCGGCCTGCTGAAGCGTCGTGAGCTGCGTGCGCGCGGTCTGGAACGCCTCGAAGTGGTCGCTTGCCTCAGGTGGAAAGATGAAGACCACACCGCGCCCCACCCGCGTCGCGCTGGTGGGGTGGATGCCGCGCGCGATCAGCCAGAGCGCGAGGCCGTACGTCTGACAGAGAAACTCCTGGGACATGCTGAGGCTCCTTGAATGTGGGATGGTGCTGCGTGCGCTGTGCGCTACGGGCTACTGCGGAGTGCTGCTCATCGCGCACCAGCGAGTGGATGCCCGCGGCGACCGCGGTGCGCATGCGCGGAGGCGATGCGCCGCACCACACATCCCTGCGGTTCCAGACTCGAGACAATCGTCGAGGCCTCGTGCTTGGCCTTGCGGATTTCGCGGTACGTCAAGGAGAGGTGTAGAGTGCTGCGGGTCTTGCCACCGGGGATCTTCATCACCCGACCCGGTTGTCGTCTCGAACGAATCGAGGCCAGGGCTTGCCCGTGAACTCTTCCTCAGGCACGGCAATCCAGACGATCCGGCCGTGCCTCCGGGTTCCGCTGTCGCGGATCTTCCCCTCCGCTTCGAGCTCTTCGAGGACTTCCTTGATGATCTGAAGTTGCCACTTGGGCGGCTGGATCTTCTTCTTCAGAAACCGCATGGATGTTCTCCTTTGGCAGAGGATTGGGATTAGTCCTGCTGTGTACGGGCAGGGATGCCTCCCCACCTGCGGGTGAGTAGGTCGGGGACTTACTTCGTGGGACGAAGGACTGCGCGCTTAGGACGTGGTCGATCGCGGAGGATTCAATCGGCTCCGCGCGATGGAGACGACACGGAGCGTCCGGATCATCGTCAGCGCTACCTCGCTGGCCTCGAGGCCTTTTGCGGCCTCTCCGGCCCTGGTTGGGATCACCTCCTCAAGCGAAACAGTAAGGCCGCCAGAAATGGCGGCCTTTCGTTTGCCCCTACGTCAATACTCCACAGCTACATCAACATTCCAGAAGCTCTTGTTTCTATTGACCTATTCGGCGCCCATGGCATGCGATGCACTCCACGCCTCCCGGCATCCGGGGCATCGATCGTGGCCAAAGGCGACGGCGTGGTTCCGTTGGCACCACGCGGCCTGGGCCTGCCACGCGCGTAGGTGCTGCACCGCGATGGCGTACTCACTCCGGAAACGCTGCAGCTTGAGCGTGAGGGTGTCGTAGTCTGCGCAGAGATCGGCCAGCGCATCGCGCCGTAGGATAATGTCCAGCGATCGGGCATCCGCTTCGACGCCCTCGGGGAAACGGGCGACCACCAGTCTCCGGCCGGCCCGAGACGCGGCCAGAGCCTGCATCTGTTCTTGATACCACCGGTTTGAGCCCTTGACGGCGGGGGTGTTCGGCAGCGTCCCCGTCGGCTTTCCCATCGCGCGCACCGCCTGGAACTCACGATCCAGAGCGTCCTTGCGGTGTAGGACCCTCCGCTCGAGGGTCTCGATTGCGGCCCGCGCCAACGCGAGCGCGTCGCGGGCTTCACACGAGCGCGAAGCCGGCCGCCGGCCGGTGGCGCTCGACCGGTGCGTCCACGGGATCTTCGGCAGTTTCCCCCGGACCTCGCGGGCGATCTTCCACTCCCGCGTCGGGAAGGTGAAGGAGACGAGGCCGCCCGGCATGGAACCGAGGACCTCGATCCCGTACCGGATGCACAGCGAGAAGTTCAGGTCACGAGGAGAGATCTCCGGCGGCGTCCCGCCACAGCCGCGGTAGGGGACTCCATATTGCCGCCCGTGACGAGAACGGCGCGAGACTCCTCGAATGCTGGATGACAGACTGCGGATGGCGGCGATGTCGAAGTGCACATTGGCGTTGCGAAGATTCCAGTTCCGGCGCTTCGCTTCTGCGTCCGTTAGCTCGACGGCGGGATCGTAGTGGTTGTCACTATCTACTGGCTGCTGCCTCACTGGACGACGGCGGCGAATGGCGCGACCAAGTACGTCCGCGGGTGTGATGTCGATGGTCTCGGTTCTGCTCCGCTTTGCCCACCTGTCGACGCGCCTCCCAAGCCAGCACGCGAAGTCGGCATAGTCTATGAACTCGCGCTCGTAGGTGCGGGTGGAGAGGATGTCAAGAACGGCGTTCTGCAACGCCTCGACGTACGTGCCGAGAGGCCGCCTACGCGCCCGCTCATCAATCTGCCGAAGGGCGAACAGGTTAGCGTAGGTGGCGAAGTCTCCCTCGCTGAGCTTGATGCCTCCGGGAAAGGCGTCGATCGTGTTCTGGTCCTGCCGCAGCAGTTCCGTCATTACGCGCCCTCGTTCAGTGTCTGAAGGACTCGCCGGGGAACGCGTCAGGACGCGCGTTTGTCGGCCGAGCAGCCTATCCCCGCGAGTGCGAGTTGGCGAAGGGACCCTGGAGCCCGGCAGGGGAGGGGCTACAACAAAAAACCCCTCGCAGCGGAGGGGTGCAAACGCCTACTGCGTTGCCGACCGTGGGCCTGATCGCTCCCCGTCTTCGGGCTGGCGTTGGCACCTTAGTGGCGTCCACTAGGTTGCCGGGCGCTTCATCGGGCCAGTGCCCTCAGCGCCTCTCGTGATCGCTATGGGAACAGACTAGCGTGGTCGAGATTTTTCAGTCAAGGAAGAACGAGGGGATCAGCAGTGAATCGCCGAAGACTGCCGCTGCAGCGCGCTCGAGGCCGAGATCCTCGAAACAAGTGAGCCATCAGCTGTGGCGCCCAGCTCTCCCGGCGCAGGTCGGAAGAATAGCTCTAAGTGGCGATTCCACTAGGGCGACTCAATGATGGGCGGCGCCCTACCTGCCAGGAAGTTGTCCGTGCGCTGGCGAGGGGTGAGGCCCGGCGTCGGGTCGAGCTGTTCCGCGAGCTGCACAACAGCCTTCTTATGGTCGGTGTTCAGCTCAGGTGAGACCTGGTCCCCGGGCAGATCCACTCCAATCTTCCTCGGCGTGTCGGTGCGGAGTGCTGGGGCCCGCTGGAGCTGGGCGATGACGTCGGTGGCCTGAGCCGTTCGCGTCCCCATCCGTCCCAGGCCCCACTTCTCGGTAAGGGAGCGGAGGAGGCTGGTATGGTCGCAGGGCGCGTCGACCACCTGCCGCGCGAGCCACGGCGATATGAGCACGGCCGGTACGCGAACGCCGAGCCGGTCGAATGTGTATTCCTCGCGGTGATCGTCCGGCGGCACTGCCGGCGGCGGGGGCACATGGTCGGCGAAGCCCCCGTGCTCGTCGTAGAGGACTACGAGGAGGGTCGTTTTCCATAGGGCCGCGTTCGCCCGGATGGCGTTGTAAACCCGCGCGATAAGGCGCTGGCCGTTGAACGGATCATGCGGCGGGTGATCGTCGTTGGGCGCTAAGCTCACGTACCGCGGTTCGATGAAGGCGAAGTCCGGGAAGTCCTTCTCTTTTCCGTCGGCGTGATGTTCGAACCTGACGAAAGGATAGTAGTTCGGTCGGGGATTATAGCCGGCCGCCTCGTCGCCGACCCGCTGGTCGTCGAAGAGGAGCGCAAGGGGTGTGTCGCCGTAGTACACCCGGCAGGATCGACCGGCCTGGAAGAGACGGAAGAAGACGCTTGGTTGTCCATAGTTCGGTGCGCCCGGCATTATGACCCGCCCGAGAGACGTGCCGCTCAGCGCAAAGAGACGATTCGTCCAGGTTGGACCAGGAACAGACGCATGCCACCGTTGGCACACCGCAAAATTTGTTGCCAGCGTATGGAGCGGCTCGAGCGCGCCGTTCGCGTAGTAGGACATCACCTTCTGCCGCTGGGCGGGCGTTGTGCCCGGAAAGGTGGCGACATAGTCGGCAACAAAGCCGTCGTTGCTATTCTGAATTTGGCGCAGGACATTCGGGGTCTCATGCTTAGGATCCGGGTCGACCGTGCGTGCGCCGTCCTGCTCCGGGTGCTCGATCGGCGTCTGCGCGTAGGTCTGCTGTCCGTCACTGTTGGTCCACGCGGTCGATGCGCCGTTCGCGCCCGGCAGCCCGCCCAGCATGTGGTCGAAAGAGCGATTCTCCAGGATCAGAAGAACAACGTGCTTGATTTCCGGGAACGGGTCGGCCATCGGCAGGTTGGGTCCCAAAATAGAGGGCACCCGTGGCTGGTGTCAACGAGCTCCTGTGCTTACTGTGCGAGCTTACCGCCTGAGGCAGGGACCATGCTTGATGCCGTGCGGAGAGTTCTTAGATCGTTGAGTTCTAAGGAGGGGGCCGGGGCAGGACGCCGCTCCGGTGTGCCGTTGGCTGTGATCATTGTGCTCGCGCCGTGGTCTCGAAGTTCACCGGGTTCCTCGAGGCGTGAGATTCATCCGGCTTCCTCTACCTGTCCTTGCAAACACCCGCTTTGCGACGAGGGTTGGGTTCCGGTCTGAAAGCATTTACTGGTCGGCCAGCACGGTGATTCACTTTGGGGCCAACAATTCTCTTGGCCTGGTTGGCCCAAAGTCCAATTGGCGGCTATATGCGGGGCTGGTAGCGTGAGCGTTGAGTCGTCGTCAGGAGAAGCGACTACGAGTCCTTGGACAGAGTTCGCGAGTGTCTCGACACGCTCTAGACTGCACTTAGCAGTGTTCGGAGGATCCTCGGGGCGGATCGAGCGACCCGCCCCCTGCGCGCGCGGGGGTCTCCTCGACAGGTAGCACACCCACCAGCAAGGACGGCCAGCGAATGAGACGGGGAATCGTAGTCGTGGCGGCGATAGCAATGACGGGACTCCTGATCGGGGGAGCCGTGATCTGGCAGAGTCAGGCGCGTGCCAAGGTGGCCGAGCCGGCGGAGCTGCCGGAGGTGAAGGCGATCCTGACCTCGGCTCCGCTTGTGCCTCCGCCGGTAGATCGGCCCGGCAATGCGCGGGTGATCGTCACGCTCGAGACCACCGAGGTCAAGGGCCCGCTGGCCGATGGCGTGCAGTATACGTTCTGGACGTTCGGCGGAACTGTCCCCGGACCATTCGTTCGCGTGCGCGTGGGGGATGCCGTGCAGATCCGGCTCAAGAACGCCGAGAAAAGCATGCACCCGCACTCCATCGACCTGCACGCGGTGACCGGACCGGGCGGCGGCGCGGCGGTGACCCAGCTTGGGCCCGGCCAGGAAGGCGCGTTCGAGTTCAAGGCACTACATCCGGGTCTGTACGTGTATCATTGCGCGACGCCGAGCGTACCGGAGCACATCGCCAACGGCATGTACGGACTGATCCTAGTGGAGCCCGAGAAGGGGCTGCCCCGGGTGGATCGTGAATACTACGTCATGCAGGGTGAGTTCTACACCAAGGGCAAGACGCTGGCGCCGGGGCTTCAGGTCATCGACCCGGCCAAGCTCACCGCGGAGCGCCCGGAGTACGTGGTGTTCAACGGCAAGATGGGCGCGCTGCTCGGAGACGCCGCGATCAAGGCCAGCGTGGGTGAGACTGTCCGGCTCTTCGTGGGCAACGGCGGGCCGAACTTGATCTCCTCCTTCCACGTGATCGGAGAGATCCTCGATACCGTCTACCCCGAGGGCGCCATGGGCGGGAGCGCGCCGGCCAAGAATGTCCAGACCACGCTGATTCCAGCGGGCGGCGCGGCCATCGTCGAGCTTAAGGTGCAGGTACCCGGCCGCTTTCTGTTGGTCGACCACAGCATCGTGCGGGCGATGGAGAAGGGGGCGCTCGGGGTCCTGGAAGTGGCGGGCGCTGAGCAGCCCGGCATCTTCAAGACGCTGGTCTCGGGCACCCACGGGACGGGCGGGCACTAGCTTCAATCGCCGGTCCTCACCCCAGGGGAGTGGGCGAGGCCCAACGCTTCCGGGACGGGCGGGTTGCCTTGCAAACCAGAAAATTCTAGAGCATGGTCGCCCGGAGGCGCATCGTGCTCGCTTCCCTTCTCAACTCTTCGCGGACGCCGTTCTCCGATTCCGGCTGCTCGGCACCGTGCTCGCTGCGGAGTTCCTGGGAGCCAGGTGAGGCGATTCGCCGGCAGGTCCCGTAGCTGATGGAAGGGGGGAGTGCCCGCCGCTATCCAATCACACCGAAATGCCGAAGCGCCTCTTCGATCGCTTCGCGCTTTTCAGGTGGGCACGGTTCGACGTTGCGGCCACGGCGGACGCGGGTCGCCCCACGCAGCGTCGGGACGCCGTGAACCTCCTTGACATGAGCGATCCATCCCGTTTTCGGGATGAAGCCGTGGTGACGCTGCACGAACTTCTGAATCTCGGCGTTCGTGGCCATTTCTGCCCTCCCCGATCGTACCTTCCTCATGAGGGACCTATGATGGAATTTCGCTGCGGTATCAGGTCGCCTATCCTAGCTGAATCGTAGCGGGGCTGAGACCAGGACCTTGGGCCGCCCTGGATCAATGAGTTCTAAGGGCTAGCTCAGTTACTTGGTCGATTGCCCGTGTCCGTGCCTTAACGAAGAGTGCCTTGACACGCGATGGCAGCGGAGTAGATAGTTTCCACTCACTACTTCGAACCCGTTCACCGGAGGTGGCTATGGCGACTGCGACGAAAGCCCGTTGGCAGATGAGCGGCCAAGGGTACGAATTCTGCAATTGCGACTTCGGTTGTGGCTGCAACTTCGGGGGCTTCCCGAACTCCAAGGACGGCAGCTGCCGCGCGCTCGTCGGTTTCTCCGTGACGAAAGGGCGCTGCGGCGACACTGACCTCGCCGGCGTGAAGGGCGCAGGGATCTTCGTGTGGCCCAAAGCTATCCATGAGGGCAACGGCAAGGCCGCCTTCATCGTCGAGCCCGGCACTACTGACAAGCAGGTCGAGGTGCTCTCCCAGATCTTCACCGGCCAACTCGGCGGACTGCCGTGGGAGCTGCTTGGACCCACCTTCCAGGTCGCCGGGCTCATGAAGGCGAAGATCACTATCGAGGGCAGCGGCCGCAAGAGCACGTTCCGCATCGACGGCGTGGGCGAGGGGCGCGGCGAAGCTTTGAAGGACCCGGTCACGGGTGAGGACCACATCGTCAACGTCGACCTGCCCACTGGCTTCATCTGGAAGAAGGGCGAAGCGGGGCAGGGCTCGTTCCACGCCTCGGCCGCCGGCCTCTCCGTCGAGTTCAACAAGACGAACTTCATCTACTACCAGTACGACTGGTCGAACGCCGCCTGACGCCGCCGGTGCACGCGCGATGAGCGAAGCGGCGCTCGAGACGCTGCTCCGCCGCGACCGTGTCATCGTCGGCACGGCACTGGCAGTGATCACCGTCGCTGCCTGGCTCTATCTCCTTCATCTGACCTCCGCGATGTCGGACATGGCGATGCCCGACATGCCGACGATGCCGGGCATGGCCCTGGCAATGCCCGCGTTGCATGCCTGGAGCTGGATAGAGGTCGGCCTGCTCGCTGTAATGTGGACCGTGATGATGATCGCCATGATGATGCCCGCCGCTGCGCCGATGATTCTCATGTTCTCGACCATTCACCGACGCCGCACCGCGGAAGGTCGCCCGGCGGTGCCGACGGCGATCTTCATCTTCGGCTACCTCGTGGTCTGGACGATCTACAGCGTTGCCGCGGCGCTCGCGCAAGCCGGTCTCCACGCAGTCGCACTGTTGTCGCCTGCGATGGTGGCCACAAGCCCGCTGCTCGCCGGCGGTCTGCTCGTCGCTGCCGGCGTGTTCCAGTGGACGCCGCTTAAGCGCGCGTGCCTCGACGCCTGTCGCTCGCCGTTGTCCTTCCTCATGACCGGCTGGCGCGAGGGCCCCGCCGGGGCGTTCGTGATGGGCTTGCGCCACGGCCTTTACTGCCTCGGCTGTTGCTGGGCGCTCATGGCGCTCCTGTTCGTGGCGGGCGTCATGAATCTTCTCTGGGTCGCCGCCATC